>Ga0233437_1004634_pt1 | contig 15944 bp, 15 predicted proteins | sample SI_122_August201_FD_182714 | JGI IMG/M metagenome (GOLD analysis project Ga0233437, IMG submission 182714) | Seawater microbial communities from Saanich Inlet, British Columbia, Canada - SI_122_August2016_200_MG | ecosystem: Environmental > Aquatic > Marine > Inlet | place: Canada: British... | reverse complement strand
CAGAGAGGTTTCCCCCCGGGAGGTTTCCCAATGAGCGCAGCGCACCATCCCACCGGCTGGCGCCGATGGGTTTATTCGACCAACCATAAGGACATCGGCACGATGTATATCGTGCTGTCCATGATCGGCGCCATTATCGGCGGCGGTATGTCGTGGTACATCCGCCTGGAATTGGCCCAGCCCGGCATTCAGTTCATCGACGACACGCAGCTTTATAACGTGATGGTCACGGCGCACGGCTTTCTGATGGTGTTCTTCGTTGTCATGCCGGCCATGATCGGCGGGTTCGGCAACTGGTTTGTGCCCCTGATGATCGGCGCGCCCGATATGTCCTTCCCGCGCATGAACAACATCAGTTTCTGGCTGCTGGCGGCGGCCTTGGTGCTCTTGGTTCTGGCCGGGGTAACGGGCGGTGGACCGGGAACCGGATGGACCGTTTATCCACCGTTGAGCAGTGCCACCTACCACCCCGGACCGGCGGTGGATCTGGCGATCCTAAGCCTGCATGTGGCGGGGGCCTCGTCCATTCTTGGTGCCATCAACCTCATTACCACCATCGTCAACATGCGCGCGCCGGGCATGACCATGCACCGCGCGCCCCTGTTCGTGTGGGCCATTTTAGTGACCGCGTTCCTTCTTTTGCTGGCGATACCGGTTCTGGCGGGCGCGCTGACCATGCTGCTGACCGACCGCAACTTCGGCACCACCTTTTTTGTGCCCGAGGGCGGCGGCGATCCGATCTTGTGGCAGCATCTCTTTTGGTTCTTCGGCCATCCCGAGGTCTACATCATCATTATCCCGGCCTTCGGCATCATCAGCCAGATCATCGCGACCTTTTCGAAAAAGCCGGTGTTCGGCTATCTGGGCATGGCCTACGCCATGTGCGCCATCGGTTTCGTCGGCTTCGTGGTTTGGGCCCATCACATGTACACGGTGGGCCTGGACGTGAACACGCGGGCCTATTTCGTGCTGGCGACCATGGTCATCGCGGTGCCCACGGGCATCAAGATTTTCAGTTGGCTGGCCACCATGTGGGGCGGCTCCATCGAGCTCAAGACGCCCATGCTGTTCGCCACCGGGTTCATCGCGTTGTTCGTCGCGGGCGGAGTCACCGGCGTCGTTCTTTCCAACGCCGGAATGGATGTGGCGCTGCACGACACCTATTACGTGGTCGCCCATTTCCACTACGTTCTGTCCATTGCAGCGGTTTTCGCCATGTACGCGGGTTTCTATTACTGGATCGGCAAAATGTCCGGTCGTCAGTACTCGGAGACCCTCGGAAAAATCCATTTCTGGGCCAGTTTCGTCGGCGTCAATCTACTGTTCTTCCCGCAGCATTTTCTCGGCGCAGCCGGCATGCCGCGGCGCATCCCCGACTACCCGGATGCTTACGCAGGTTGGAACATGGTCAGCAGCGTCGGCGCGTTGATTACGGCCATCGGGACGTTTTTCTTCCTCTACATCGTCTGGCATACGCTGACCAGGGGCCGTGCGGCCGAAGCCAACCCCTGGGGTGTGGGCGCAACCACCCTGGAATGGACGGTCCCGTCGCCCGCTCCGTTCCACACCCACGAGGACCTTCCCAAGATTGAAGCCGCACAAGGTGTGGAATGACGAATCGACGCCACATATATACAGCCGCGTCGCTGTTTTTGCTGGTCGCGGGAATGGTTGGGCTGGCCTTCGCCTCGGTTCCGCTTTACCGGCTGTTTTGTCAGGTTACGGGGTTCGGCGGAACGCCGCGCGTGGCGACCGGCGGGCTGAGCACAGGAACCGACAGTTCGGACCGCCAAATCACCGTGCGCTTTGACAGCAATGTAAACTCCGCCCTGCCATGGCGCTTCAAGCCGGTGCTGCGGCAAACGAGCGTGCGCATCGGCGAGGAGAAGTTGGCTCTTTTCACCGCCGAGAACATAGGGGAGAAAGCAGCCACCGGAACCGCGAGCTTCAACGTGACGCCCTACAAAGCCGCCCGGTATTTCGCCAAGGTCCAATGCTTCTGTTTCGAGGAGCAGCGGTTGGAGGCCGGGCAAAAGGTGGATATGCCGGTCTCGTTCTTTGTCGATCCCGAAATACTTGACGATCCCAACGCGCGGGACGTTTCGACCATTACGTTGTCCTACACGTTTTTTCCCGCCGAACCCGAAGGTGACGCAAACTCATGGTGAGCCAAACCAAAAAACACCCGTGGCATATGGTTGATCCGAGCCCGTGGCCGATCTCGGGCACGATCGCGGCCTTCCTTCTGGCGGTGGGCGGGGTGCTGTTCATGCACGAAGACATCCCGTGGGTCTTGATCGCCGGATTTGGTCTGTTGCTGTTTACCTTCTTCGGCTGGTGGCGCGACGTGGTGCGCGAGGCCGAACACGACGCCGCCCACACGCAGTCCGTTCAGCACGGCCTTCGCGTGGGTGTGGTGCTGTTTATCGCTTCCGAAGTGATGTTCTTCTTTGCCTTCTTCTGGGCCTATTTCAACGCCAGCATCCCGGCCCTCAGCTTCGTTGCATCGCCCCAGTGGCCGCCGGCGGGCATCGTTCCCTTTAACACCTGGACCATCCCGTTTTTGAACACCCTGATCCTGCTGACCTCGGGCGCGACCGTCACCTACGCGCACCACGCGGTCCGTGAAGGACTGCGCGACAAGGCAATCGTGGGCATTGGTCTGACGGTGCTGCTGGGAATTATTTTTCTGGGGTTCCAGGCCTACGAGTACGGCCACGCGGCTTTCGGGTTCACCGACGGGATTTATTCGTCAACTTTCTACATGGCAACAGGATTTCACGGCTTTCACGTATTCGTTGGTGTGTGCTTTTTGGCCGTGTGCTTTTTCAGGGCACGTGCCGGACACTTTACACCCCGTCAGCACGTCGGATTCGAGGCCGCCGCCTGGTACTGGCATTTCGTCGATGTCGTGTGGCTGTTCCTGTTCACCGCCGTTTATTGGTGGGGAAGCTTCGGCCTCTAAGGGCGCGAAAGCATAACCACAAGAAGTGCCCGCGCAGGCATTTCCGTATCATTGCGGATGGCATGAGACTGATCGGCCCGATAACGAACCGTTTCGTCGGCACCCACGTCCCTTTTCTCACCGCCCGCCTCAATGGCAAGAACGCCGTCGAGAACGCTTAGATGTTCGGTCGTTCCCGGATCATGTGGCTCTGACGCCAAAACCGCACCGGGTTCGGCCCGCACCTCGTACCATTCCACCAGTCCGCCAAGATCCAGCGGCCCCAGAATTCGCAACTCGAATTTTCCGTCGGCGCTGCGGATCGACGGCGTCGCGTGCCCGGCCAGAACATCAAACACCGGCGGCTTTTCCTCACGCCCGAACATGGCATCGACGGAGACGCCCAGGCATTCGCACAACCGCCACACGGTGGCCAGCGTCGGGTTGGTCTTGTTGCGTTCGATCTGCGAAAGCATGGACTTGGAAACACCGGAACCCGCGGCCAGATCCTCCAGCGTCAGGTTGCGCGAGCGGCGCAGCTTGCGCACGAATTCGCCGACATTGGGCGGGGTGTCTTGAAGACGGTTCGGCAAAATCACATTTCCATTATATTAAACATTGATTCCGCTATTCGAAACCTTGTACAATATACGGGAATTTGGTGGTCCGCACAATGGCCAAGGCCGATTTCGGAAACCATATTATCAAGAGGGCCAAAGGAGCGAGCGGAAATGAGCAAAGCAATCCTCGAACATCTGAAAGGCGAACTTCAGGGCGTTCGCGAAGCGGGCCTCTATAAAAGCGAACGCGTCATCGCTTCGCCCCAGGATGCGGCGGTTCGGCTTGAGGACGGCAACGAAGTCGTCAATTTTTGCGCCAATAACTATCTGGGCTTATCGAACCACCCCAAGCTGGTGGCGGCGGCCCAGGACGCCCTTGAAACCTACGGCTACGGCATGTCTTCGGTGCGTTTTATTTGCGGGACGCAAACCGTTCACCGGCAGCTAGAAACCCGCATCGCGGCCTTCCTCGGCATGGGTGACGCCATCCTTTATTCGTCGTGCTTCGACGCCAACACCGGCCTTTTCGAAACCCTTCTGGGTGAAAAGGACGCCATCATCAGCGACGCGCTCAACCACGCCAGCATCATCGATGGTGTCAGGCTGTGCAAGGCGCGCCGCCTGCGTTACGCCAACAACGACATGGCCGAGCTGGAAACCCGACTTCAAGCGTCCCGGGATTGCCGTTTTCGGCTGATCGTCACCGATGGCGTATTTTCCATGGACGGCGTAATCGCCAATCTGGCTGGCATCTGCGATCTGGCGGACAAATACGACGCCCTGGTCATGGTGGATGATTCCCACGCCGTCGGCTTTTTGGGAGATGCCGGTCGCGGCACGCCCGAATACTGCGGCGTCGAGGGCCGCATCGACATCATTACCGGCACGCTGGGCAAAGCCCTGGGCGGCGCTTCCGGGGGATACACGGCGGCGCGCGCCGAAATCGTCGAGTGGCTGCGCCAACGGTCCCGCCCCTATCTCTTTTCCAACAGCCTGGCACCGGTTATTGCAGCCACGTCGTTGGCGGCGCTGGATTTGTTGGCCGAAAGCGGCGAACTACGCCAGCGTCTGGCTAAAAACAGCGAAGAATTTCGGAGAAGAATGGGGGCGCTGGGCTTCACGCTGGCCGGTGCGGGACACCCGATTATTCCGGTCATGCTGGGTGATGCCAAACTGGCCGCGAAAATGGCCGAAGGGCTGCTCGACCAAGGGATTTATGCGGTTGGATTTTCCTATCCGGTCGTTCCGCAAGGAAAAGCACGCATCCGCACCCAGATGTCGGCGGCCCATAGCCCCGAGCAAATGGACAGGGCCATCGAAGCGTTTGCCCGTGTCGGGCGCGAACTAGAAATCATACCTGGAGAAAACCCATGAAAGCGCTCATCAAGGCAAAGTCGGAACCGGGAATCTGGCTCGAGGATGCAAGCGTTCCCGAAATCGGACCCAACGACGTTCTGGTGCGTATTCGCAAAACCGCCATCTGCGGAACCGACGTTCACATATATAACTGGGATAAATGGTCACAGGCGACCATCCCCGTTCCCATGACCGTCGGTCACGAATTCATCGGCGAGATCGCCGAACTGGGCAGCGAGGTCCAGGGCCTCAAGAAAGGCGACCGGGTATCGGGCGAAGGGCATATTACCTGTGGCCATTGCCGCAACTGCCGGGCCGGTCGGCGACATTTGTGCCGCAACACCATCGGCGTCGGTGTCAACCGGACGGGCTGCTTCGCCGAGTACCTTGCTATCCCCGCGGTCAACGTCTTCGTTCTGCCACCTGACATTCCCGACGACATCGGAGCCATTCTGGACCCTTTGGGCAATGCAGCCCACACCGCCCTGTCCTTCGACATGGTGGGCGAGGACGTGCTGATTACCGGGGCCGGTCCCATCGGCATTTTGGCCGCAGCATCGCCCGGCACGTGGGCGCGCGCTACGTGGTGGTCAGCGACGTCAACGACTACCGCCTCAACCTTGCCCGCAAGATGGGCGCAAGCCGCGTCGTCAACGTGGCCCGCGACAAAATAGAAACCGTGATGGACGATCTGGGCATGACCGAAGGCTTCGACGTGGGGCTGGAAATGTCCGGTAATCCGACCGCCGTCGGCGACCTTCTGCGAACCATGAATTACGGCGGACGCGTCGCCGTTCTGGGCATCGTGCCGGACGCCGTGCCCATCAATTGGAACGACATGATCTTTAAGGGTCTGACCCTAAAGGGCATCTACGGCCGCGAAATGTTCGAAACCTGGTACAAGATGACGACCATGCTGCAAAGCGGCCTCAACGTAGCCCCCATCATCACTCATCGCTTCCATGTCGATGACTTCGCCGACGGCTTTGCTGCCATGCGCTCGGGCAACGCCGGAAAGGTGATCTTGGACTGGGATTAACGCCAAAGCCCCTCATACGCGCAAGAAGCCGCCCCTGCCTTTGACCCACTCAGGCAGGGGCGGACTTGCATCGGCTGGGTTCAAAGCCAGCAGGACTCAGGGAATGTCGTGCTTCGAGGCCGTCAGATGGGGCCGTAAAGGGCCATGGCGTAGGCCACTTCGGCCATTGCGACCGGATCTTCGCTAAATTTCAGGCCGATGGTCGTGTTTTCCGACCACGTGACCTGGCCCTTGAAGTCTCCGAAACGGTCAATACTGAGCGTGATCATCGAGTTTAGTGTAACGGCTTGGCCGACTTCGACCTTGGCACCACCTGCCGAAATGTCCCTGACCTCACCCCCAACGATCCGCTCACCCAAATTGACGCTTGCCGCGAAGCAAACGCCGTGGCGTTGGTGTTGACGATTGTCCGTGCGTTGACGTCCGCTGCTCATCGATTGCTCTCCGCATGGAGTGGGCCAGATTCACAAAATCAGTCAATAATCTTAATATTTGCGGCAATGGTAACGCCATTCAACCCCAAAGTGAAACGTAATCCCGCCCCCACAAAAGCATGGTTGCTTCTTGAATTCCCGCCGTGAGCATGGCGTTGTATGGTATTCTTGGCTTAGGCATCAGGCGCAACAAATATGGAACCCACTGGACAATGCCTCCGGAAACCTCCCCATCCTTGCCGCCCTCGCAGGACAACAGCAAACTTTGGCGATCCTTCATTGTCAGCACTACTCTTATCGTCCTGCTGGTGACGCTGGCGATTTTTCTGGGGATGTTCATCAACAATTCGCGGCTCATCGAAAACGAGTTGCGTTCCCGCGCCCGCTCGCAATTCAGCGCGATCGTGCTTACCCGGCAATGGAATGCCGAGCACGCGGGCGTGTACGTGGAAAAACGCGAGGGTGTCGAATCAAACCCGTATCTTGATAATCCCGACATCGAAACCATCGATGGCAAGGTCTACACCAAAAAAAACCCGGCCCTGATGACCCGCGAAATTTCGGAACTGGCGTCCGAAAATTCCGACCATTTCTTTCACATCACCAGCTTGAAACCGATTAATCCAAACAACGTTCCGGACGATTCGGAGCGCGAGGCGTTGGAGGCTTTCGAGACGGGGTTGTCGGAACTCTTCTGGACAGAGACCATCGGGGAGCGCCGCTATTATCGCTACATGGCGCCGTTGTTCGTCGAAAAAGCGTGCCTGCAGTGCCATGCCAAACAAGGGTACAAGACCGGTGACGTCCGGGGCGGAATTAGTGTCATGTTCGAGGTTTCCGAGGTCGAGCGGAAACTAAAAAACAACGGCTACATCGTGTTTGCGATCTTTTTCGTGACCAGCGTTATCATGCTGGGCAGCATCTATTTCTTTGCCATGCGGCTCAGCAAACAACTATCGTCAGCCCTGACCAAGATCCGCGAAATGGCGGTGACGGATGATTTGACCAAACTTTCCAACCGTCGTCATTTTTTCGATCTTCTGGGAACCGAATTCAACCGGGCTCGCAGGTACAACCACAATGTCAGTTGTGTTCTTCTGGACCTGGATCACTTCAAAAAAGTCAATGACACCCACGGCCATCAGGTTGGTGATCAGGTATTGCGGCGCGCCGCCGAAATCATCAAGACGAACTGCCGAAACACCGACACCCCGGCCCGCTATGGAGGCGAGGAATTCATTATCTTCCTGCCCGAAACCGAGATGCGCAACGCCATCCAGGCAGCAAACAAGATCCGCGCCGCGATCGAGGCGACACCGATCATCCTTGAGGGCGGCGGGGAAATTCGCGTAACCGCAAGCCTGGGCGTGGCCAGCGCAACGCTGGATTCCGCATCAGATATCAGTGAAACAGCGCTGGTCAAGGTCGCCGACGAGGCACTTTACCGAGCCAAGCAGAACGGTCGCAACCGTGTTGAAGACGGGTTGGTTGCGCAATAAGCCATCCGAAATAAAGTGAACCCCGCCCAACAAAGAACGGGGTTCACAATCACGTTTTGCCATAGTCGCGCGATATTGAGATTGCGCGCGCCGACGCTCAGTCGGTGACCTGCACCTTCAGCATCTCCTCGCCGTCCTCGCCGACCAGATGGACGGCACAGGCGATGCAGGGATCGAAGCTGTGGATCGTACGAAGCACCTCGATGGGGCTTTCGGGATCGGCCAGCTTGTGACCGTGAAGTGCCGCTTCATACGGACCCGGCACGTCCTTGCCGTCGCGCGGACCGGCGTTCCAGGTGCTGGGCACCACCGCCTGATAGTTGGCGATCTTGGCGTCCTTGATAACGATCCAGTGGGCAAGCGCACCACGCGGGGCTTCCATGAAGCCCACGCCCTGACACTCGGACGGCCACGTCGACGGTTCCCACAGGGTTTCGTTGTGGGTTTTCAGATCGCCCGTACGAATATTGGCAATCAGGTCGTCATAGTAACCGTACATGGAATCCATATAGACCTTGGTTTCCAGCGTGCGCGCCGCCGTCCGCCCCAGGGTTGAGAACAGGCCCGTTACCGGGATATCAAGGGTTTTGAGCGTCATATCGACCAACGCCTTGGTCTGCTCGTGACCCTTGGCATACAGCATGAGCACGCGGGCCAACGGACCGACCTCGACCGCATGTCCCTTCCAGCGCGGCGACTTGAGCCACGAGTAGCCCTTTTCGACGTCCAGCTGGTCGTAAGGCGGCTTGGGACCGGTGTAGTTGAACTCGGTCTCGCCCTTGTAGGGATGCAGCCCCTTGTCGCCGCCGTTTTCGTAAGTGTACCACGAATGGGCGATTTCCTCGGCGATCTGGTCTTCGGCATCGAGATCAATGTCGTGAATGGTCGAGATATCGCGGTTCAGAATCACGCCCCGCGGGATCATAAAGCCCGCCGGATCGTTCATCTGGGTCGATGGCATATCGCCGTAGGACAGGAAATTACCGACACCTTCGCCCTGGGTCGTCCAGTCCTTATAGAAACCCGCGATGGCCAGGGTATCGGCCACGTAGACCTGATCGACGAATTCCTGCATGCGGCCCATCAACGTCTTGACCCGCGACAGGGTTTCGGCATTCAGCGCCGAGTCCGAATTGGGGTCGATGGCGCACGGCATACCGCCGACCAGGAAGTTTGGATGCGGGTTCTTGCCGCCGAAAATGGCGTGAAGGGCGACCACTTCGCGCTGCCACTCCAACGCTTCCAGATAGTGGGCGACAGCCATCAGGTTGGCCTCGGGCGGCAACCGGTATGCCGGGTGTCCCCAGTAGCCGTTGCCGAACAAGCCCAGTTGCCCGCGATCGACGAACGTTTGCAGCCGGGCCTTCATGTCGCGGAAATATCCGGGCGACGATTTGGAATAGCTGCTGATGGATTGCGCCAGTTCCGAGGTCGCCGCCGGATCGGCCTTGAGGGCCGACACGATGTCCACCCAATCCAGCGCATGCAGATGATAGAAGTGCATGACGTGATCGTGCACATACTGCGCCGCGATCATCAGGTTGCGGATAAGCTGCGCATTCTTGGGAATGTCTATTTTCAGCGCATCCTCGACGGCGCGAACCGACGCCATCCCGTGAACCAGCGTGCACACGCCGCAGATACGCTGGGCAAAAGCCCACGCGTCCCGCGGATCGCGGTCACGCAAGATCAGCTCAATCCCGCGCACCATGGTGCCCGAGGAATAAGCCTGCTTGATGGCGTCACCCTCCATCTGGGCCTCGATACGAAGATGGCCCTCGATGCGAGTGATCGGGTCTATGACAAGGCGCTTGCTCATTGGTCTTCACCCTCCGCGGCCTTGTCTGCGGCCGGCTCCTCGGTTTCGTCCGTTTCCATGTATTCGGCGACCATCTCGGTAAGACCCAGAACCGGAAGATCCATTTCGTAATGGTCCAGGGCTTCCTCGATGATGTTGCGGCAGTTGGCGCACGAGGTCACAAGTTCGTCGGGCTTCACGCCGTCAAGCTGGCGTTTCTTGCGCAGGAACACGGTTGTCCGCAGTTCCTCTGCCCGTTCGTTTGCGCCGACGCCGCCGCCGCCGCCACAACACCAGTTCCATATTCCCGCGTCCTCCATCTCCACCAGATTTTCGGAGATTTCGGCGAGGATCGCGCGTGGCTGTTCCAGCATGCCGCCCCGACGATTGGTCTGACACGGATCGTGGTAGGTGATCCGGTTCTTATTCTTGCCCTTGAACTTGATCCTGCCTTCCTTGATCAACTGGTCAACCAGTTCGGTGATGTGAACGACACCGAATTCGTAGGTCCGGCCAATCAGGTTCGGGCCTTCCCAACGTAGCGCCGTATAGGCATGACCGCATTCCGGCGCGATGACGGCTTTGACCTTCAACTTCTCGGCCGCGTCAACAACGTTCTGCACCAGTTGGCGGGCAATATCGCGCGATCCGATCTGGATGCCGACGTTGGTGCCCTCGAAGGTTTCGGTCGAAATGGTCCACGTCACGCCGGCCTGCTTGAAAATCTTCGAATAGGCCTCGACGATTTCCGGGAAACCGACCGTTTCCTGGGCCGAGAGGATCACCATGTATTCGGCACCCTCCTTGTCCAGCTCAACAGGAATTCCGGTCGCCGCTTCGCTACGGCGGATAACCGCCTTCAGGGCAGGCAGCAGATCGCCCATGGGTCCGCCGCCTTCAACGGCGCGCGTGGCGGCGCCGATAAGGCCTTCGGGCACATGACCGGAAGCAACCATTCCTTCGCGCGTTTTGCGAACCATCGCGGTGATGTCGATGCCCACCGGACACGCCATCGTGCAGCGACCGCAAAGGGTGCACGAGTCGTACATAAGTTCCTCCCACTCATGGAGAAACTCATCCGTTACCTTGCACCCCATTCCGACCATGGAAGCCAGACGCCCCAACAAGGTGAAGTCGTTCTTCCACACCCGATAAAGGGGTTCCAGCTTGCGCTGCGGCGTGTATTTGGGATCGCCGGTTTCGGTATAGAAAAGGCAAGCCTGCGCGCAAAGGCCGCAGTGAATGCAGCTCGACATATACGATGCGACCGAGGCGTCCACCTGTTGGCGGAGGGCTTCAATCCCTCTCTCGATGCTGACGGCAGTCATGACGAGGTTCCTTTCCGTCCGGCGAAGGCGCCGTTGTAATAGCGCGAGGACACCCAGGTGAAAGCGTGGGTCAACCGCGTGAACGGGATCAGCGCGATCAATAGTTCGGCCGACAGCACGTGTGTGGCCAACATCGGGATGTAGGGTCCAACCGCGTTGAACGCCATGTATCCGGTAACCAGGGGCAACACCGTCAACACCCAAATGAGGTAATCCTGGAAATCGGACAGATAGCGTCTGACCGGATGCCGAAGCCGCACGACCAAGAGCACAACAAGGATGGCGAAAGTGACCACGGTTAATGCGTTGATCACCGCCGAGGATATTCCCGGCCAGGACAGCCCGAACGTGTCCTTAATCACCGCGATATGCGGAATGAAGAAGAAGACGATGAAGAGCAGCCCAAAGTGAAAGAGGGTGCCGCCAATGACCTGCACCGGCAACAGGGCCGCAAAGCCCGGCGCCGGAACAAAGCGGGAGAAAATGGTGCGAAAGCCGCCCGATACGGCATCGCCCTTGGCGGGCGCGACATCGGCCTTTCGGCCAAGCGCGAAAATTTCGACCAGACGAAGGGCGACACCGAACAGAAATACCCCGATGGCAATCTGAAAGCCGGTGCCACGTGCCCACATCAAAAGGTCCATACCCGGTTCGGTCATTGTTTGCCCCCCAATTCCTGGACGGTGACAGGTGTGCTTTCGGCGGCGGCCTTTTTCTTGGCCTGCAAATTCAGCGCCGCAACCGCCACACCGGCGCCGATACCCGCCGCTGCTGCAATGCCGGCAACCGGCGTAATGTCAGCAGTTGGCGAGGCGACAGCCGTGTAAAGGCTCCCCGCATCCCAGAAGTCGGGCTGCGAACATCCGATGCAGCCATGTCCCGACTGGATCGGGAAACTGACGCCGCCGTTCCACTTGATGGTGGCGCAGGCGTTACGCGTAACCGGTCCCTTGCACCCCACCTTGAACAGGCACCAGCCCTTGCGCGCGCCTTCGTCGTCGAAGCCCTCGGCGAACAGGCCCTGATTATAGAAAGGCCGCCGATAGCATCGGTCATGAATGGTATCGCCGTAGAAGACGACCGGCCGTCCCGCCTCGTCCAGATCCGGAAGTTTCTGGAACGTCAGGAAATGCGCCAGCACGCCGGTCATAACGGCGGCGATGGGCGGGCATCCCGGAATGTTGACGACAGGTTTGTCGGTGACGATGTGCGAAACCGGAACCGCGCCCGTCGGATTGGGGTCGGCCATGGGCAAGCCACCGTACGCCGCGCAGGTGCCAACCGCGATAACCGCCGCCGCTCCCTTTGCCGCATCGCGCAGCATGTCCTCGTTGGAAATCCCGGCGATGGTCGAAAAGCCCGGATTGCCCAGCGGGATAGAGCCATCGACGATCAGCAGGTATTTGCCATCCTGCGCCTTCATCGCGGCTTCGCGGGCGGCTTCGGCGGCGTGGCCGGAAGCTGCCTGAAGGGTATGGTGATAATCCAGCGAAACCGCATTGAAGATCAGGTCTTCGAGGGTTGGCGCGCTTGATCGGGTGATCGATTCCGTACATCCCGTGCATTCCTGGAAGGAAAGCCAGATCACCGACGGACGCGGGGCCCCCTCCAGCGCCTGCGCCACCCTGGGTGCCATGGCTGCCGGCAACGCCATCAACGACGTCAGCGTCGCGCAATACCGCATGAACCCACGGCGACTGACGCCTCGGTCCCGCAGCACCTCCTTCAGTATCGGTTTGTTCGCCATATCATCTACCTTCCTGGTCCACGCGCCTGTTCGACTACGCCAAACGGCGGCCGAGTTCATCCCGGCCTGCCTCGATATCCTCGCGATGCGCCCGCAAAATCGAAGGCGTCTCGCATATTTCGATGGTTTTGGCGAGGACACCCCCGCCCTCGCTGAAATGCTCGACGATCCACACCCCCGAAACGCCGGTTTCCCGAACGCGGCTTTTGCCACCCGCGTCGATGGTCGCTTCGACCTCACCACAGCCCAGCGCTTCTTCAAGGCTCGCGAAATCAGCCGCGCTCAAGGGCATGGAGGATACGTCGATTGCCGATTCAGATCCGTCTTCCAACAACGCGGAAACAGCCTGATGAATCTCAATCAATACAGATTTCTCAGGTTCGCTCATCCCACTCGAAGCCATCCGGGTATGTCCCGGTCATATTAATTCTAATAATTATTATCAAACTACTTTACTTTCGGTGTCATGATAACCGAAGTCTTTTGATTTTCCAAACTAAGCAAAACAATAATTGCGAATATGCCGATGATTTATTTCATCATTTCCGCTTACCCATTTTTTCCGCCTGAAGCAGGATTTCTCGGCAGAACCGTTTTCGTGTTCACATCCGCGGCATAAAACCGAATTGTCTTGACTTCCAGTCGCAACAAGCGCTTTGTGCGGCCAGCGACACTCCCTTTTCGGTCGAATTTTGATTGACCGTCGGCTCGGCAGTTGCCTTGAGCCGCCACGTTTCTCACCGACATATGCGGGCGTTTCGTAAGACCGGCCTCTGCTTTCGCCCTTTGGCTTTGGGCATGCCGCGTCGCCATTGCTTGCATCGTGCTTGCACGCCCGCCGCCTCGAAATCGGGGCGGGGGATTACGACGCTTTGAAAAAGAAAGAAAAACAACACATGACTAATTTTGCGGGCCTTGAACTGGCCCAGCCCATTCTTCGCGCCATCACCGACGATGGCTATGACACTCCCACTCCCATTCAAGCCAAATCCATTCCGCCGCTGCTTGAGGGGCGCGACCTTCTGGGCGTCGCCCAGACCGGCACCGGCAAAACGGCTGCCTTCGCCCTGCCACTGCTGCACCGCCTTAGCGTTAACGTCGTCAAGGCCCGCAGCCGCCGGCCGCAGGCGCTGATCGTGGCGCCGACCCGTGAGTTGGCGGGCCAGATTGGCGACAGCCTGCGCAGCTATGGCCGCCATGTTCCCTTGCGAACCGCAGTGGTTTTCGGCGGCGCGTCCATCCGACCCCAAATCACGGCTTTGCTGCGCGGCGTCCACATTGTCGTCGCCACGCCCGGACGGCTTCTTGACCTGATGAACCAGGGCCACTTGCGCCTTGACGGGGTTGAAACCTTCATTCTCGATGAAGCCGACCGCATGCTCGACATGGGGTTCATTCCCGATGTGAAACGCATTGCCGCCGCCTTGCCCGAACGCCGCCAGACGATGCTGTTCTCGGCGACCATGCCGAAAACCATCCAGGGTCTCGCCGCTGGCCTGCTGAACGATCCGGTGCGCATTGAAGTCGCGCCCACGGCGACCACCGTCGAAAAGGTGGAACAACAGGTCCTGTTCGTGGCCAAGGACAAGAAGCGCGCACTGCTTGGCGAGCTTATGAACGACAAGGGCATCGAGCGAGTACTCATCTTCACCCGCACCAAGCACGGGGCCGACCGGGTTGCCCGGCAGCTGCACCAGATCGGTGTACAGTCGGACGCCATTCACGGCAACAAGTCGCAGAACGCCCGCCAAAAAGCGCTCAAGAGTTTCCGTTCGGGACGCATCCGGGCGCTGGTGGCCACCGACATCGCCGCGCGCGGTATTGATGTGGAAGGCGTTACCCACGTCATCAATTTCGAGTTGCCCAACGAGCCCGAAAGCTACGTGCACCGCATTGGCCGCACGGCGCGGGCCGGAGCGGGCGGCGTCGCCATATCGTTCTGCGATCACGACGAACGCGCCTATCTGCGCGACATCGAAAAGACGATCCGCCAGAGCGTGCCGGTTATCACGGACCACCCTTTTCACGCCGCCGAAATCGCCAACGACACCGGCCCGGCCAAAAAACCCCAGCGTAGAAAACGGTTCGGACACGGAAAGGGCCAGGGAAGCGGGCATCCCCGTAGAAACGGCCAGGATCGAGAAATTGGCCAGGATCGAGAGTTCGCCCCGCGCCATGGCCAAAACGACGGAAACGCCTCGCGTCATGGCCACAACGACGGAAACGCCCCGAGCCAGCGCCGCCGCTCGCCCAAACGCCACAGGCGCGGCGAACGCAAAGCGGCCTAACGCCGGTTCAAATTTGCCGGAAGGATTTCATCACCGGCGACTGCCAATGCGGATCATGGTACCATATTGACCTGAAGAATTGCCGGGTGGCGTTTGGAAGGTGCCGGACACCATGAAACGCGGATTTCTGGTCATCGCCTTATGTTTTGTTGCGGCGGGTTGCGTGACAACGCCGCAACCCCAGTACGTCGATCCCTTGGCGTCGCTGGGGAAAACGTCGGGCAATCCCGCATTTTCGGACCATAGGCTGGGCGTTATTCTTTCGGATAACGTCCGCGGTTCGATGTCTCACCTCGAAACCTCCAGATCGCTCATCTCTTCGTTCGGCGCCTTCACCAACACGACGGCTCTGGCCGATGCGGACCCTAAATTCATCGTTGAAGGGGTCAACAAAATCCTCACGGATCGCTTCAAGGACGTCATCGTCGTCAAGAACGCCGAGGATGCGGCGGAGAAGGCGGTCGGCATAACCATGCTTCTGGATATGCAGATAAAATTGGGACCTCAATCGGGAGAACAAACCACCGTCAAGGTTTCGGGTATTTTCGTCAATAGCGCAGAGGCGGTGGTGGCGCAAGTCGATGGAAATGGGGCAAGCACCGTCCCCTGGCCGGCCAGCAGCCATATGTTCAAACCTGCGGCAGGCGCAGCGCTGGCGCAATTCGCCGGCAATCTGGATGGCTCGGCCCAATTGGAAACGGCGCTGGCAACGGCCAAACCGGCGACCCAACGATCGGCGGCGATGTCGAGGATGAGCCGGAATTATCCGATGGCGCCGATTGATGTGAGTTTCGCCCCGTCTACGCCCCGGCCCGACGACATCGCCGTTGTCATCGGCAATGCCGACTATGGCAAACTGGGTAAGGACATACCGGATGTTATACCGGCCTATGCCGATGCCGAGAGCTTCAAGCAATACGTTTTGACCGAGCTTGGCGTGCGCGAGGGCAA
>Ga0233437_1004633_pt1 | contig 15944 bp, 19 predicted proteins | sample SI_122_August201_FD_182714 | JGI IMG/M metagenome (GOLD analysis project Ga0233437, IMG submission 182714) | Seawater microbial communities from Saanich Inlet, British Columbia, Canada - SI_122_August2016_200_MG | ecosystem: Environmental > Aquatic > Marine > Inlet | place: Canada: British... | reverse complement strand
TCATTAAAGGAAGAGTATTTTAGGATACAAATAGCTAACCCAAAGAAACGTTCTGCTATGACTACCAAAAGATTTTATTCAGATATTGTTAGTGCTGATAATGTATTTAAACAAGCATATCGTAGTTACAAAACAACTAAGTTGACAGCACTAAAGGTTACGAATATTAAATTAAACATGGTTGGCATTAATGAAAATTAGTTATTCCATATTAACTCATAACGAAACGAATTCATTAGAGAAGTTACTAAAGTTCTTAATCAAGTGGAAACAACCTGAAGATGAGATTGTAATACTTGATGATTATTCTGATGATAAAAAAACAAAACAATTATTAGATTTCTATGTATCTGCACACGATATAGTATTTGAACAACGAAATCTATTGGGTGATTTTGCTTCACAGAAGAATCATTTAAAAAGTATGTGTAGTGGAGATTATAGTTTTAACCTTGATGCTGATGAGATGATAAGTCTTTGGTTGATAAAAAATATACATGGTATTGTTGAAGAGAATGAAATTGACTTAATTTACTTACCACGAATAAATACAGTAGAGGGTTTAACTGAACAACATGCTAAATATTGGCATTGGAGTGTTAACCAAGAAGGTTGGGTTAATTTTCCTGATTGGCAAGGTCGAGTATTTCGTAATAGACCAAACATAAAATGGGAAAAACCCGTACATGAGATGCTGACTGGTTTTCAGACGTATTCACACTTACCTACGGAAAAACCTTTTTGTATATTACATTATAAGACGATTGAAAAACAAGAACAGCAAAATGAAAAATATGCGGGGATTATGAGATGAGAATATTAGTCACGGGTGGTGCTGGATTTGTAGGTACTAACTTAATAAAAAGATTATTAAAAGATGGGCACGAGGTTATATCAATAGATAATTACTCTACAGGTAAAAAAGAGAATGAACAAGATGGTTGTGAATATTTCGACAGAGATTTATCAAAAACCAATTGGTGGGATTTATCGGATATATCTGAATATGAAGTGACACATGAATATCAAATACAGCCTGTTGATGTTATATATCATTTAGCAGCACTTGCTAGGATACAACCATCATTTGACAATCCAACTAAAAGTTTTAAATCTAATTGTTTAGGAACACAAAATTTATTAGAGTGGGCAAGACGACATAATACACCAGTTGTTTATGCTGGAACCTCATCAGCACATGGTGACATATTTGCCAATCCATATACATTCACAAAGTGTCAAGGTGAAGAAATAGTCACGATGTATAATAAATTGTTTAATTTGCCGACAGTAATTTGTCGTTTTTATAATGTCTATGGTCCACATCAGATAACAGAAGGAGCTTACTGTTGCGTATTAGGAATTTTTGAAAGACAGTTTTATAAAAGTAATCCTTTGACAATAACTGGCGATGGGGAACAGAGAAGAGACTTTACACATGTTGAGGATATTGTTGATGGGATGGTTAAATGTATTGAGAATATAGATAAAGCCAGTGGGGAGATATTTGAATTAGGTAATGGAGAGAATTATTCTATTAATGAAATAGCTAATGCTTTTGGTGACTATCCTAAAAAATATATAGATGCAAAACCAGGTGAGATGAGAGAAACTCTAAACACAGACATAAAAGCACAAGATGTTTTGAATTGGAAACCAAAGAATAATATAATAAAATACATTAAAAAAAATTATGAAGTACAAAGATAAAAATAGAATAGAGTTATCATATGATACTCATAATAATTATTTTATAGGAGATAAACATGGCGCATAAAGAACAATGGGTATTTTGTGGTAAAGTAAAAGCCTTACATTCTGAATATTTTGAAAATAAAAAAGTTTTAGATATTGGTTCGTTTGATGTGAACGGAAACGAAGAGTTTTTATTTAAAAAATGTGAATTTACAGGCCTTGATATAGGTCCTGGTAACGGAGTAGATGTTGTTTGTCCAGCCGAAGAATATGATAAGCCTGATAATTATTTTGACACGATAATTTCTTGTGAGTGTTGGGAACACAATCCTAATTATAAAGAAAGTATTCAAAATGCTATTAGGATGTTGAAAAGTGGTGGATTGTTTTTCTTCACTTGTGCCACAACAGGTCGACCAGTTCATGGTGTATCTTATTTAGAAGAACAATGCTCTAAAGAATATGATAATTGGAAAACATTACCGAATGTTAGTAAAGATAATTGGGATAATGATTATTACAAAAATGTCACGGAGAAAATGATTAGAGATGTGATTGATGTTGATACCATATTCAGCAGTTATGAGTTTGAGGTGGAGGAAAATCATTGTGATTTGTATTTTTGGGGAATCAAAAAGTGATAAAAGTAAGTTTGCTTGAATTAGATAAACATCGTAATGAGACATCGTTTAGATATTATGTTGTCAATCAAAATCTTTTTAAAGAAATTGGCATTGAATTCACCACTTCTGATAGCTATGATTACGCTATGATAGGTCAGGCAAGTATAATAGACAAAAAATTACCATTAAATGAATCTATTGATAAAGGTTTGGAATTTATATCAAAAATTGATGGTGATTATATAATATTTGATGGTCAAGACTCCACGACTTTGATGGGAACTTTTGATGTTTTTTCACAATCTTCTGCTATCTTGTTTCTAAAAACAGTTTATCTTAGTGACTTTGATTTGTATAAACAAGGTTGGGCTAATGGTAGAATATATTGGGGTAAGGGTGACTATTCGGTGCCTAATATAGATGAGTATAAAGATAAAATGAAACTGTCTGGTACAAATTGGGGTAATACACTTTTTCCAAATGGTGTTTTTAATTTTCACAACTATGATGTAAATAAAAAATATGATATATGTGGTATGTTTCAGTATCCACTTTTAGAGGAAGTTTTTGAACATGATTTATGTCAAACACCTTATTACAATCATAGTAGAAAACCTGTTTACAATCTAATACAATCTGATAAGTATAACGCTTGTAAGTTAATTGGTGGAAAGAGAATACCACATGAGGAATATTTACAGAATATGTATAACTCAAAAATTATATTTTCTCCATATGGATTTGGTGCCTATGGAGCTCCAAGAGATGTTCAATCAGCTCAATTTGGTTCTATACTGATAAAACCAAGAATGGATTGGATTGACACGACACCAAATATGTATGTTGAAGATGAAACATACATAGCATGTGAACAAGATTTTAGTGATTTAGATGAAAAGGTAGATTATGTATTGAGTAATTTTGATGAGTTACAACCTTACATTGTTGAAAATTTTAGAAAAAAACTAAAAGATGTTTATAACCCAACACATTTGGTAAAACATACCTATGATTTATTTTCAAAATTAGATGGTGTGGGTATAGCATGAAAGTAGGTATAGTTGTAACAACACATTATAGTGATGAGTATAGACCAAATGGTAATGAGTTAATTAAAAATTTTTGTGAGTCTGCTAAACATTTATCTCATCCCTTTAAATTATATGTTTTTGATAATGCCAGTGTGAAAAAATTAGATGAATTAAATTATTCATATGTTGAAATGATAAGAGTTGAAAATCAACATTTGCGTGGGCTTAGTGGGACATGGAATGATGGTATAAAAATGGCCATAAAAGATTCTTGTGATATTGTGATTGTCAGTAATGATGATGTAGAGTTAAACAAAACTGTTAATACATTTGTAAATCAAATATCAACACATCAACATAATGAAATAGGAATGTATGGACCATTAAGTAACGGTATATTGGGTGGGATACAAAAACAAAACCAACCGGTAGAAAGAACATGGGAATTGACAAACAATAAGAGCAATATGATAAATGGATTCTTTTATGGTTTTACAAAAGATTTTTATAATAGATTTAAAATGAAAGATAGAAATTTAATCGATGAGAAAAACTACCCTTGGGGTGGAAATGAAGAAGAGCTTCAAAACAGAATTTGGTCACAAGGTGCTAGGAGTTTTGTATTGGGAAGTTGCCATATATTTCATCATAAAATAAGAGGATGGAGGCAGTTATGAGAACGAGAACAACAACTGAAACATATGAAAGATTATGTAATATTTTAGATAACAATTCTAAGGTATATTACAGCAGATACGGTGATGGTGATTTTAATATAATGAATGGTAAAAGAGAAAAGATGCATGAATGGTCACCTGAGTTACAAGAGGAATTGAGAGAATCATTTGCGATTGATGATCCTTGTTATATAAAAGGCGCTATGGTAAATTATCCTTTAGAGGATGGGATGACTCATGGTGTTTTTGCACCAGCCACAAATAACAAAGAGATAGAGAATTGGTTGTTAACAAATCAAAATGTAACATCAGAGACTATTTTTGATTCACATATAATGTTTCATTATATATCAGTATTTAAACAAGATTTGATGATAGATTTTTTGAATAAATACATTAGACCAAAAAAGAAAATGTTTATAAATTGTTTAACAGATGGCAAGGAAATGTATGAATTGGATAAATTAGAAAGATTTGTTGGTAAGATAGATCATTTTGTTCAAGTTCCTTTTCATGATGCTTATTATAAAATAAATGAATGGTGGCCAGAGATAGAAGAATATATAGATGAAGTTGAATTGTGTATACCAGCGGCTGGTATGGCTGGTAGAGTAGTACAAAAAAGATTATGGAATCTTAATAAAGATATACATTCTATAGATTTAGGTTCAGCGATTGATGCTGTGGCTGAGAGGTCAACAAGAACTTGGATAGATAGAACCAATAACATAGTTGAAAATTTATTAATATCAAATTGATAGGAGATTAAAATTATGATACCGTATATTTATATATATAAGATTAACAAATAAAAAATGGTTATATAATGTTTAATTACGCTGAATATAGAAATATAATTACATTGGTAAAACATAATTTACCAATAATGGATTTTTCAGAAGTCAATGATGAAGTCAATGCTTTCTGTGTGTTAAGACATGACATAGAATTTTCAATAGACAGAGCATTACAAATGGCTCGTATAGAACATGAGAATTTAAATGTCCATTCTACCTATACAGTTCAGTTAAGAAATAACACCTACAATGCTTTATCTCAAAAAAATATTGAAGCCATTCAAGAAATAGAATCTATGGGGCATTACATTGGATTACATCAGAATCCACCGATGATGGATGATGATGAGTTAGTTGATTATATACTAAAAGATATAGAAACTTTAGAACATTATTATGGGTTTGAAGTTGATAGATTTGCTTTTCATAGGTGTGGTAGTAATCCAGGCATACTAGAAAAATATGTAGAAGTGCCTAATAAAATTAATTGTTATGCTAAGGAATTTTTTCATTATTTTAGTGGTGATAAACCCGAAGAACTTAGAGTTCATTATTTAGCAGACTCAAATCACGATTGGAAATATGGTCATCCACTTTATGTAGACTATTGGGATTTACCACAAAAAATGCAGTTATTAACACACCCATATTCTTGGACAGAAGTGGGATATGAAAACATCAGTAATTTTACTAAATTAATTAAAGAAAGGAATGAAGAATTACTATCAGATATGAATAGTGAAACAAAAACATTTCCAAAGGAGTTATTACTTTGAGTGGTAAAAAAAATGTTGTATGGTGGCCAGCCGTAGTCAATGAAAATCACATAGATAAGTATGGGGGATATGATTACTTTCAATATTCAAAAAAAACTTGGAAATATTGGTGTGAGCGTAATGGTTGTGAATTTGTAGAATTTACAAAACCAGTAGAAAAGGATTTAAATAGGTATCGTATAAATTGGCAAAAAATATTATTTGTTTTTGATGAGCTTGAAGAAAGAAATATAGAATATGATCAAATATGTTTGGTGGATAGTTCTTTTATGATTAGATGGGATACTCCTAATTTTTTTGAAATGACTAATAGAAAGTTTACAGCATGTAGAGATATGGATAATATGAGATGGATTTACGATAGTATTCAAGGATATAAAGATATATTTAATGGGTTTAAATTAGATCAATCTAAGTATGTAAATTCAGGTTTTATGATTTTTAATGAGAGTCATAAGGAATTTTTAACTGATTTTAAGAGGTTTTATATAAATAATATAGATGAGTTTATTAGGTTACAAGATAGAATTGTAAAAAAAGGTAATGAACAAACACCGATGAATTATTGGTTACAAACTAATAATGTAGATTTAAATATAGATTTACCTCTACCATTTAAATTAACTCATTTACAAAGAAAAGAATTGTTTAATTATAATTGGCAATTAGATGAAGATAAAACACCATTTTTTATAAAGTATGGATACAACTATAGTTTTAATGGCATACCTAAAGATCAACGAACAAATATAATGAAACAAACATGGGATTTCATTGAAAAAAATTATACATTTGATGAAAATGAATTAATACTTAATATTGTAAATCACAAAGATACTTTTAAAAATGCTACATCGAGAAAATTTAAATCTGATTTATTTGAATTTTTTAAAGATGACAAGTATAAAAAAATGAAGGTATTAGAGTTGGGAGCATGTCATGGTGATACTACAAGGATATTTTCTGAGATTTTTGAGAAAGTTTATGCCGTAGATAGAAGTGACGATAATGTAAAATTAATAAAAGATAAGTGTAGAGATGTTAATAATGTTGAAGTATCAGTAATGGATGTTACTAACGATATTTGGGATTTTTCACAAGTTGATGTTATATTTGTAGATGCCAGTCATGATTATCCACAAGTTGCTATAGATATAGAAAATGTAGTAAATTATTTTGATAATCCAATTATTATATTAGATGATTATGGTAATCCAAATAATAGAAATATCAGAAGATCAATTGATGATAAAGTTAGAGAGGGTAAAATAAAAATAATTGAAAAAATTGGTGAAGATGTAGGTTATAAAACTAAATCTGGTTGGGAGATGATTGATAGAGAAGGAGTCATTTGTACAACATGAGAATAGCATATACATTAAATGGATTAATTGGTGGGTTTGTTGGTAAAAATTATCAATCTACGGATGAAGATTCTATTTTGATTTTAGAATATATATCTAAATTAATTAATAAATATATTACAGCATATAATAATGTAGATTTTTTTGTTTTTAGTTGGCATACTAATTTTGAACGATATTTTAAAGAGTTTTTAAATCCAAAAAAGATAAAATTAGAACCACAGATAAATTTTAAAATACCACAACATTTAAAAAATGGAAATATACAAAGAGTAGTGGCTCATAAAAGTAGATGGTATGGTTATAAAGAAGTAATGAAATTAGTTGAGGAATATGAATTTGAAAATAATTTTAAATATGATTTAGTTGTTAATGCAAGATTTGATATTTGTTGGAATAAACCAATTTATTTTGAAGTTTTTGATATTAATAAATTTCATATACCATTTCATATTGATGCACAAAATTATGGTTGGCCAGAAAGTTCACCTGAAATATTAGATCATATATTTGCTTCGAATTCAAATTGGATGAAAAATTATTCAAATATGTTTGATCATTTAGATGAATATACTTTACCAAATCAATGTCCACAATGGAATACAATATCTCATCATTTTTTAATGGTTTGGCATTTAAATAAATTAAATATATTATCTGATGATATTGTAAAGAAATCATTTAAGAGTTTACATGAGAGAAACCCAAATATTATTGGTGGAAGTAAGGATTTAAATATTGATTATGATATTTTTAGATATAGACAATTAGACAGAAAGGATGTAATGAGTTATGAGTAGTCCAAAGACTATATTTTGTGACTTGGATGGAACATTAGTAAAACATTCTAATCCTATTGATATACAGAATCCTGATTATGAATTAGAGATTTTACCAGGTGTTCATAAAAAACTTAATGAATGGGATAGTAGTGGTTATCATGTAGTTATCACAACTGGTAGAAAAGAAAGTGCTAAAGAAGCTACTATTATTCAGATGCAACGAGCTGGAATTAATTATAATCAATTGATTATGGGATTTGGTGGTGGTGATAGAATATTGATAAACGATAGAAAGTTAAATAGTGATAGGGATACTGCATTTGTTATTAATCTTGAAAGAAATAAAGGATTAGAAGATGTCGAATTATAAAGAAAAAAGACCGTGGGGAACATTTGAAAATTTACTTGATGTCGATTATTGTAAAGTAAAAGAAATAGTAATTAAAAAAGGTGGTAGGCCAAGTTATCAGTATCATCATAAGAGAAGTGAACTTTGGGTTGTAGTACAAGGTGAGGCTGTAGCTACATTAGATGATGTAGAAATTACATACAAAGTAGGTGAGGTTGTTAACGTACCAGTTGGAACAAAACATAGAGTTGAGAATAGACAAGATGAGGATTTGAAGTTTATAGAGGTTCAAGTTGGAACTTATTTTGGTGAAGATGATATAGTTCGTTTAGAAGATGATTATGGTAGAGAAGGAACTAATGTATAATTATAAAGTGTTTTTACCTACTGCTGGAATTGGTTCTCGTGTTAAAGGTGAGAGTAATAATCTTAATAAATGTCTTATTGGTATAGATAATAAACCAGTAATATCACATATAGTAGAAAAATTTCATTCGAAAGTATCATTTGTTATAGCACTTGGTTATGGTGGTGATTATGTAAGACAGTATTTAGAGATTACTTATCCTGAACGAGATTTTACATTTGTTCAGATTGAAAAATATGAAGGTAATAATACAGGTCTTGGGCTTACTATGAATACTTGTAAAGAGTATTTACAATGTCCTTTTATTTTTGTATCTAATGATACAATATTTGAAGAACAATTATATTTTGATGAGATACAATATAATTGGTTAGGGTATTCTCCAATTGAAGCTGGAAGTAATTATCGTTCATTAGAATTAGATGAAGATGGTAATGTAATTCGATTGAATGATAAAATAATTAATTCAAAAAATGTTTCATATATAGGAATTTGTGGTATAAAAGATTATAAGGAATTTTGGAAATCTATGAAAGATGATGAATCTTTGATTATGGGAGAAAGTTATGGTATTAAAAAAATGTTAGAGGCAAATAAGAGTTATATTTCATCAACATCATTTAATTCTTTTAAATTTACTTGGTATGATACTGGAAACAAATCTTCTTTATTAGATGCAAAAGAAAAGTTAAGGAGTGAATATCAACCTAATATTTTAGAAAAAGATAATGAGGCAATTTGGTTTGCAAACAATAAGACTATTAAATTTTCCGTTGATAAAAAATTTATAAAAGATAGAGTTAAAAGATCGAAAAGTTTAGAGCCATATGTTCCTACAATTATTGGATGTTCTGATAATTTTTATTCTTATGATTTTATTAAAGGAACTGTTTTATCTGAAAAAGTTACTGGTAAGAAGTTTGAGTATTTATTAAGTTGGTTGGATAATTTATGGGTGGAAGTTGACAAAAAATTAGATTTTAATTTCAAATGTTTGGATTTTTATAAAGAAAAAACTAATGAACGAATTGAATTATATTATAAAAAGTATTATAATAAGGATTCTTCGGATGAAATAGTAAATGATAATAAATTACCATTTTTAAAAGATTTATTAGACAAAGTTGATTGGGATATGGTATCTAATGGAAAACCAGTAAGATTTCATGGTGATTTACATTTTGAAAATATACTCATAAAAGAAGAATCTGATACATTACCGTTTGCATTGGTAGATTGGAGGCAAAATTTTAGTGGTATGTATGAATGTGGTGACTTGTATTATGATTTGGCTAAACTCTTACATGGATTGATTATATCACATGATTTTATTAATCAAAATTTTTATACCTTTAGTAGAAATATGAATAATGTTTATTATGATTTTCACAGAAAAGAAACTAATATTGAATGTGAAAGAATATTAGAAAATTATGTTACAGAAAAGAACTTAGATTGGGATAAGGTAGAGATTATAACTGCCCTTATTTTTTTAAATATAGCTGGATTACATCATTATCCTTATTGTCATTTATTATATTATTTGGGTAAGTCAATGTTAAACGAGAAATTAATATGAAATATTTTATAGGACCTATGAGTAAGAATATAGTTGATGCTATCATTGAGTTTGATGGTAATTTTGGTTTCATACCATCAAGACGACAAGTTGATTACAATGGCGGATATGTTAATGAATGGACTACTGAAGAATTTTCTGAATATGTTGATAGAAAAATTATAATTGAAAGAGATCATGCAGGAGCAGGTCAAGGTTATATAGATGATGATGGTTATGAATCTTTGAAAGAAGATTGTCGATACATAGATATAATTCATATAGATCCTTGGAAAAAGTATTTTGGATATTATGAAGGACTTAAACATTGTATAAGTAATATTGAATTTTGTTATTATACAAATAGAAATATAAAATTTGAAATAAGTACAGAAGAAGCTATAAGAAAGTTTACTGATATAGGATTGAATTCTCTTTTATCTGATTTAGAATTTAAGTTATTACCAGAAATATATGAGAATATTGAATATGCTGTTGTACAATCTGGAGTTGGGTTAGATTTAGGAAAACAGAATAATACAGGAACATTTGATCCTGATAGATTAGAAAAGATGATTGATGTTTGTAAGAAGTTTGGTAAAAAGAGTAAAGAGCATAACGGAGATTATTTATCTAATGATGAATATAAAGTGAGATTTGATATGGGATTAGATTCAATAAATATAGCACCAGAATTCGGTCAATTAGAGACATTGTGTTACTTAGAGGAAATGGGTGAAGATATAGATGAATACTATAATATTTGTTATGAATCAAAACGATGGGAAAAATGGGTAGATGATGATTTTGTACCAGAAGATAATAAAAAAGAATTAATAAAGATTTGTGGTCATTATGTTTTTTCTGATGAAAGATTTTTAAATATGAAACCAAACATAGATGACAAAATTAAAAGAATAATAAAAAATAAATTAAAGGAGTTACAAGATGGCTGATTTAGTTGATAAAACACTTACTTATTTCAAGACGTTTTCCGATAAGGATTCTGAAGGATTAAGGAGTATGTTTTCTGATACTGTTTATTTAAGAGATTGGGAAATACTTGCAAATGGTATAGATGAGGTTGTAGATGCTAATCAAAATATTTTTGATTCTGTAAATACTATTGTTGTTACACCACTTAGAGTATGGGATTTTATATCACATGAAGATAATGTAGTTGTAGCAGAATTGGAAATAGTTGTGAATGATGAAGAAACTTTGTTAGTTACAGATATTTTAGAATTTGATACGGAAGATAAAATAGAGTCAATAAGAGCATATAAGGGCTAAGTTAATGAAAAATTTAGTATTCATGATGGATATTGATATTAAAGGTGATGGTAGATACGATAGTAGTAGAAGGGCAGCTTATAAGTATTCAATAGATAGTTGGAAAAGATGGTGTGACAAAAATGATTCTGAACTTTTTGTTTTGAATGAGTTATTATTAGACAATAGTGAGATGGGTGTTTGTTGGCAGAGATATTATTTATTTGATATATTGGATGTTAATGAAATAGAGTATAATCAGATTCTTATGGTAGATGCTGATACTATTGTTCATCCAGATTGTCCTAATTTTTTTGATATGAGTGAGGGTAAATTGTGTGCTGCTCAATTTGATGGTAGTTGGGATTGGGTTCTTAGAGGTATAGAAAATTATTCTAAATATATTTTTGATGGTTTTATGATGCCTTGGTATAATTATTTTGATTGTGGGTTTATAATTGTAAATGATAAACATAGAGAATTTTTTAAAATTATTACAGATTTGTACTTGACTTATAAAGATAATTTAACTATATTACAAGATACATTTCATAATGGTACGGATCAAACTCCAGTTAATATTTTGGTTCATAAACACGATATAGATTTAAAACTATTACCATATGAATTTAACATGAATGATATGAGTAGAAAAGAAATATTAGCTGATGATATGCTATTTACAAAATGTGGATGGATATATCAGTATAATGCTATACCAAATAATAAAGACAATAAATTAACTAACTATTTTATGGAAAAAACATATAAATATTTTTATGGAGAATTAGTTGAAAATTAACAATAAATTTGCTATTGGGTGTTTAGTTCAATGGTATGAAATAGAATTGATAGGTGAATATTTACAGAGTGTTAAGAATGCTTTAGATATAATAGAAAACAAAGAAAATGTCATCGTTGATTTATATTTCAACATGACAACTTCTTTAGAGAATATAGACGAAAAACAATGTACTATGCAAGAAATAAATAGTAGATTTAATGATATTGAAAAAGACTTAATTAAGTTCGGTATCACATTAAATGTTCAGCGATTGGGTGGTATAATGTTACATGAAAGAAAAAAGATATATACTATTGCAGACTATCGTAGAGAATTTAATAGCAAGTATTGTGACAAAGTTGATGTTCTCATGTGGGGTGAAAGTGACTCTTTGATACCTAGACAAACCTTTGAAATACTAGATAACTTACATAGTGGAGTTAAAGATACGACACCAAAGTATGTTAGTTTTTTTGCTACATGTAAGATGTGGGATAAAAGTTGGGAAGTACTAGAGCATCCCGAGTTTACGGTAAAACCTTTTATAGATATGAGTACGGTTGATACTAAAAATTGGTGGAGTCTTAGATATAATATGAACATAGATGAAATGAATTCTTTTAATGATAAGGTAGATGATTTAGATATAAAAATTTTAAATGAATATAAATTTAATGGGTGTGGTTTAGTCATATCATCTGATGTTATCAAGTCTGGTGTTAATATACCTAGAAGTGTTTTTTTCATCCATGAGGATACTGCATTTCAATTTCAATTACAAAGATTTTTTCAAGGTCAGATACCACAATATCTAATTAAAAATATTTTATTAGTGCATAATAGGAAACATACTAAAAAAAGATCCTATGTAAAAGGTGAAATGAAATCTGATGATGTTAGCGGTGGTAGGTTAAGACATGATTGGTATAAAAAGGCTAGTGATATGAGTCATCACAATGTTTATAATATGTTTAATCAATCTAAAGTATACACTTGGGATGATGTTTTTAATGACTAATATAAACGCAGATAAAATAGACATCCACCCAACGGTTGAAATTGGTAAGAATGTAGTTATAGATTGTGAAAATGTAAAAATAGGTAAGTTTTGTAAGATAGGAGATAATGTAACTATAACTTGTCGTAGTTTCGAGGCTGATAGTTGGTTATTCATGTGGCATAGAGTTGAGATAGGTAGGGGTGGATGTAATGGTCCTAACTCAAATGTTAAAATTGGTAGTGGTGTTGGTATATTTGAAAACGCAGTAATCAACCCATCAGAACCGGTAGAGATAGGTGATAATTGTGGTATCGGAGCTGATGTAATGATTTGGACACATGGTGCTTGGTTGGACATAACACAAGGATTTCCATCGGACTTTGGTCCTGTGAAGATTGGTGACAATGTTTGGTTACCCGCGAGAAGTATTGTTTTACCAAATGTAACGGTTGGTGATAATGTGGTTATAGGAACTAACTCACTAGTTAATAAGGATTTACCAAGTGGGTGTCTTGCTGCTGGTATACCGTGCAAAGTTATTAAAGAAAATATGTATCCAAAAAAACTTAACTATGAAGAGCTTAACAAACTTGTGTGGGAAATAATTTATGATTGGACTAAACTAATAAGGTATAAGGGGGAGTGGGACTTCACATTTGAGTACAAAAATAATAGTGATGAAATATTTTTTAATTACAAAAATCAAGATACTATTTATAACATAATAGATAAAACTATGAAAGGTGCAGTTAATCCAGTTTCAGAAGATTTTAGAGATTATTTAAGAAGAAGAGGTATAAAAATATATACCGATAGGTTTTTTAAGTCAATATGAAATTTTTAAATTTAAATAAGGTTTTATGTCTATCAGCTCATCCAGATGATGTTGAGTATGGTGTTATGGGTTCTATGGCAGTATATGGTGAAACTCAATTTGATGTGATTGTCTTGTCTAGTGGCGGTGACTTTGACAAAACTACAGGTGGAGATAGAATTAATGAGTGTAAAAAAGTTTGGGATTGGTTTGAAAATGTAAACGGAGAATTTTCAGGTTATTCTTATGTAAAAGATAGTTCTGAAGATTTTTGGGTAAATCACATTGAGACTAAATATGATGTTAAGTCATATGATGCTATATTGACTTTACCCAATCAAGATTCGCATTTTGAACATAGAATGGTCAATGAAATATCTTATGCTTTATTAAGAGGAGTCGGTGTTGGATTAGTTACATATAGAACACCATCTACTTTAGAGGGATGGATTCCTAATTATTATGTTGATGTAAATTCTGTAATACAAAATAAAATAGGGATACTTAGAGAGAGTTTTATTTCACAAAAAGACAAGTTGTATTTTCAAGAAAAAAGTATCATAGATTTTCATACTAATTATTTATGTTCAAAAGTTGGTGTTGGTTATGTAGAGCAGTTTAGAGTAGAGAGGCTTTTTGGATGAGAATAGGATTCTTTTCAGAAGCTGGTTATGAGGGTAAAGTATCAAGAAATCATCCAAATATGAGAACGGATGTAGCTTGGGTTTGTGCATTGGGTGCTACACATCATCCCTTATCTAAGATAGAAACATTACCTGATAATTCATATGATGTTGGCGTAATGATACTACCTAAGAAAAGAGAAGTGCTATTGGAGTATCCTCTATTAGAGCAATATCGAAGGGTTTGTAAAAAAGTTACCGTTATGCAAGAAAGTTATTATAACTACTGGCAAGATAGTTCTATTGCTGAACAGATTTGGTACTTTAATTTTATTACTGAAATGGATTTAATATTTTGTCATAATGATGTGGATTTAAATTATTATAATGGGTTAACTAATATTAGAACTGAACTATTACCAACCGTTATGATTACAGATGGTATAGATAAAAGAAGTAAGTTGGGAAGTGGTGTTATCATTGGTGGTAATTGGGTAAGAGATTATGGTGGTTTTGATTCATATCAAGTTGCTTTAGAGTTAACGGAAAATATTACTGCTGTTACTACCGGAAGAATGAAGTCGGAAGAAAGGGGAGTATTGAAACATATACCTTGGGTTTTGTGGAGAGAGTGGATAGATATATTATCAAATTTTAAAGTTGGGGTGCAGTTAGGGACAGCAGCTGCTGGAACATTCAATCTTAATTGTAGTTTTCACGGAATACCTTGTATCGCTTATTCAAACTCAAACACTCAGAGAATACTACATCCCCTAACTACTGTTGAACTTGGAGATATAAATAAAGCAAAAGACATCGCGAGAAAGTTAAAGGACGATAAGTTTTACAATCTATGTGTGGAAACTACACAAAAAAGATATAAAAGATATTATAGTGAAGAGGTTTTTTTAAATCATTGGGAGAGAGTTTGGAGTGAAAAATAAAACTATATTAATACTCGGTGGTACAGGTGCTTTGGGTAAAACTTTAATTAAAAGATATTATGATGATAATACCATAATTGTATTTTCAAGAGATGAGCATAAGCATTATCACTTATTAAAAGAATATCCAAATTTAAAATCAGTTGTTGGTGATATTAGAGATAAAGCCGCGGTTATGAATGCTTTGTTAAGATTTAAGCCTAATGTGGTTATTAATGCAGCTGCTCTAAAACATGTACCAATATGTGAGGAAAATCCATATGAAAGTGTAAAGACCAATATAATTGGACATCAAAATGTAATAGAATGCGTTAACCTATATGGTGATTTGGAATCATTAATATTTGTATCAACTGATAAAGCCTGTAAGCCCATAAATGTCTATGGTATGTGTAAAGCTATAAGTGAACAATTATATATCAGTTATGCTAAACAGCAAGAAAATACTAAAGTTGTATTGGTTAGATACGGTAATGTACTGGAATCTA
>Ga0233437_1004631_pt1 | contig 15948 bp, 11 predicted proteins | sample SI_122_August201_FD_182714 | JGI IMG/M metagenome (GOLD analysis project Ga0233437, IMG submission 182714) | Seawater microbial communities from Saanich Inlet, British Columbia, Canada - SI_122_August2016_200_MG | ecosystem: Environmental > Aquatic > Marine > Inlet | place: Canada: British... | reverse complement strand
TTAGTGGGTCGCTAGAAAACGGCCCGTTTTTATTAGTCATCAAACGATGCCCCGGTTCTGGTAATCACAAAGTCCAGAGCAATGAACTCGATGGCCCTAGTCGGCTTCAAGAATACCTTCGCATACATGATGTTTCGATCAATTAGCTCGGGTGTCGTAGTCGTCTGGTCCAGTACCACTCGGTACTCTTGCAGTCCAAATCTGGATTGTACAGATTTGAGGAGTGGTGTCACTTGCGCAAGGAAGCGATCCCAGGTCACCTGAACATTCGGATCAAACAGAATGGTCGTGGCAATTCTGGAAATTTGCTTCTTGAGGAAGATGAGCAGTCGACGCACATTGACCCGGTCTAGGGCTGAGGGCGTTGCTTGCAACGTCTTCTGACCGAAGATCACAATTCCCTCGTTGGGGAAGCTTGCGATTGGGTTAATATTTACCTCGTAAAGATTATCTCTCTGCTTGCTTGACAGCTTCTCGATGACACCCACGACCGGGATTCCTGCGGAACCCTGTGTGAGACCACCACGGTTGAAGCCTGCCGGTGCAAACCACAGTTCTGAGCGCCTTGCGGAAGACGCGTAGGTCCCCACGGCAGCTACTGACGGTGGCATCCAGAGACGCACTCCGGTGAGTGAGTCAACAGCCTGGATCCATGGATAGTAACAAGCTCCGTAGCTGTTGTTTAGTGCGCGGGCCTTAATATTGGCTACAACAGTGGCTGAGGAGCCGCCGCGAGTAGCGAAACTATCAGTATTCTCGTAGGAAGAAGTATAGCCTCCTTCAAGATCGATAACTGCTAGTGTATCGGCTCGTTCCTCTGCGACTGTTAAGGCATGATTGGTAATACCAATGTTTGTAATACCGGGGACCGTCAATAAATTAGTGTCAACCACTTCTGTGTCGGCTATTGTATTAATGGCCTTCTTGACAGTATAGAACATTGCGTTATCCTTTTCGGCCGGAGTAGTGCCCGCTGCGCCCACGCCGCGAGACGTGTTGCTAAACGGTTCAGCCTCCGTAATTTCTAAGCCATCGAATCCGCCGAATAGCGGCACTGTAAAGCGATCATAACCGAGGCTAAGAACCTCTTCATAGGAACTACTAAGCGCAGTTATGGAGGTTCCCGCTGCGCGGGCTCCTAGTTGCTTTCGGGTGCCCGAACCTACTACTACGGTACCTGCTGCGTCGTAGGCGAAGTTGCCGCTCGCCTGCATATGCAGCATCGCAGAGCCGCTATGCCCGGCGAAACCATTGGTTGTATCATAAGTGAGATCATCCAAAGAGAAGCCCGGTCCTCTTTCCGAGAAACCACTGGGACTCGTTCGCTGGCCGCTAAAATCAGCAGGCACCATGCGAAGGTGCTCCCGAACCGAGGGCTCAAAGACTATGGAGGTGCGCGATTTGGTGGTTGTGAAACCCCAATAGGCATTCGTGCCGTCCGTAAGACCACCGTCCGAACTTGAAACTCGTACCGGCAGAATGGGGTACTGGAAACTGGCCGTGAGGCCGTTGCTCGAGGAGGCGCCGCCGTTCAGTGTCGTAAATAGCCTAGGCCACAGCGGGTTCGAGGCCGCTCTCGAGCCGTCGGCGGCATCGGCGCGCCAGGAAGACGGTCCGATATTATAAATACTGCCCGAGCCCACAGCAAAAACATTGGCATCAACCACGAGTTCGTCTTCGGGCATACCGTTGCCGAGGCCTCCGGTTAAGGATAAATCAAGGAAGTTCTTGCTTCCCGATGTAAAATTAAACCCTCTCCACTTTGGAATGCCCTTGTAGCCGAAAGGTAACAAGTGCTCCGGAGAGCCTCTCCAACTAAGCATGTCAACACGGATATACTTAGACTGATTGGGATACTCACCATAGTCGCGATACTTGCGAAGCGTCGTATCCCAAACACTGAACATATCGCCGACCTTGCGGGCAATATAATTGGGCGAATTGGGATTCAGATTAAGATTGTTAAACTGCTCGAGAATTTGTGGATTGGTATCCACATCGCTCAGCTTGCGTACTTGTAATCCAAAGGTTCCATAAGGTTCATAATCTGGACTCGGGCTCACCTTAACGTCGACAATCGAAATCTTGACATTATTTTGTAACCACTCCGCGGAATCGAGAGCAACAACAGAGAACAACTCCTGAGTCGTAGTATTAACATTAAAGGAGCCGCTAGCGTCGCCGTCGTCCTGTGCAATAATCGGTGGTGTCTGAGGCTTCTGATATCCTATCTTAAAATCGCTGGCGCGATTGGATGAGCCAGAGCCCAGTCCCACTAAAACGCCGAAATGTATCGCCGATCCTCCATAACTGGGGAAATTCTCTCGGACATTTCTATCAAACGTTTCACCAAGCCAATAAAGTTCCTGATTCGCACTGGGAGTAATGTTGGTATTCGTCAGCTGAGGATTGGTATTAAAGACTTTACGAATGTAGCGACCACTCGAACGATCAAAATTGAAGGTCGAAGCAATCTGCGTTGTGCCGGAGCTATTCGCGATCACGATTTTGAATTCTTGGGAGCCGGCGTTAGATACAGTTTGTAAAAACATGCCAGTACCCTGTGACGCAGAGGACGCAGCGAGTGTTCCGCTGCTCATTCCGTCGCCCGCCAACTGCACGCTGGCTGACTCGTTTACATAGAATACCGCCGCAAGAGTGCCCGACACGTGATGGGCGTCGCTTCCAGGCGCCTGGGCGCCGGCGTCGGCCGAGGCTGAATTAAACATAAAGAGGCCGTAGACGCCATTGCCATCGCTTGTGTTGAGAACTGGAATGCGCCACCCAGCCTTACCTGTGTTCGTAGTGGCGGAGGGATCTTGATCGCCCAGAAGCCTCACAAAGTTAATAGGGCCGTCGTTGGCCAAGTAGGCCTGCGCTGCATATGCCGCGTAGGTAGGAGCAGAGTAGTTTCCTTCTGCCCAAACGTCGCCGCCTTTTCCGCCAGGGATGGGGTTGCCAAAGGTTTCTACAAATTCGTTAAAGGAATTAATAGTTACTGGCTTAAGGGCCGGGCCTCGCGCGGCTCGGCCGATGATGGCAGGCCCAGGTCTGACCACCGGAGCCCGGGGGGTTTGGGACCGATCAATTTCATTAATAAAAACGCCGGGGGAAACAAATCTAAATCTATCTACTGACATTGCGTAGCATCTCCTTATTCATGAAAAATTAAATAGTTAATTTTCTACAAGTTTTCATAAATAAATAGTAAAGCCAATTTGGAAACTCCTACTATTCTCTATAAAAGCCGCGTTCTCCTAAATATTCGTCTATATCACCCACGATCGTACGCTCACGAGGAATTTTAACCGCCACTGCGTTCTCTCTGATTACCACCTTGGGTTGTTTGGCGTTGGGGCCGTCGCCAATGAGATATCCAAGGACATCGAGGGTTATAATCGTTTCATAATTTCGGGCCTCCATTTGAAGCCCTGAGCTGTTGGAATTATTAGCAAAATTACCATTAATAAAGGCCTCAAATTGATGGCCGTCGCGCTCCAACGGGTGGGGCATACTGTTTAAGCCTCCTTGTCGTAACAAGGGGGTAACCAAGTCGTTCATTTGCTGCTGATATTCTGTTCTCAAACTGATCTCATAGGTGACCGTTACCCATACCGGAATCGGAATGGTAATGGTCTCATAAACGACCTTTTTATTCGAAATCCCGGGGAACGTATTTTGAGCATTCCCTATGCCCGCGATAGTGCCATCAACAAACTTGCGTCGTGACATGTTATTCTGAAACTCTGCGGTCTTTTTTTGATTAATACGTCTCGCAATCGTAATGGACCCCCCTTGGGGATCATTTGCGTCAGGAATATTAGCATACGGAATGACGCGCTTGCTAATATCCTTGGTGGCGTTCTTTCTTTCGAGAGTAATAACAGGAAATATTAAGGTCTCATCCTTGTCTCGGAGATCCTTGTTCGCCTTGAGTTGAAAGGCGCGCTCACTGGATGCCCAGATAATAGGTGTCTTTTGGAAACCCCTATTGGATGTAGTTCCAAGATTCATTCTCTCGTTCAGATAATCATAAACCGCAAAATCTATGGTTTCCAGAGTGCACGACATGAATTCTATCTCTTGCAAGATAAAGGGATCCCGGACACCAGTGCCCTCGTCCAGGGCGGGTAGGCGCACTTGCTCCTCGGTCTCAGTTGATTGGTTACGCGACATGGAAATTTCCCTTTCGTGCCTTTCTGCACTCTGCACTCGTTTGGAACTGATGATAAACCTGGCCAAAATAGTAGCGGGTATCATCATAGAGGCGCATTATTTCATAGAAGGTATCCCCGTATTGTAGAAAATCACCCACCCGAACTTCCAAATTTTGATCGGCCGTCAAGCGCTTGTAATGAAAGTGAACCGAAAGGGTGGTTTTATATTCATATGAATATTTATCATTTGTTTGTTCACTCTCCACCTGGACATACGCATAAACCCGAACAGGAGGCAAGCATATCTTATTAATGGATTCTCCATACAAAGGATGAAAGTTGGTCTTATCTTCGTCCACTGGATAATACACGACGGTCTGGCCAATGACTCGCTCGGCCAGTTCATCGTTAACCTGCTTAACTAAGTTTCGCTCCTTCTCTCCAAAAAACATTGGAGGAGGAGGCGCGTCAGGTTGCTTCCATTTGTTATCCGGGTCGCCCATTTATCTACCCTACGTAGATGCCGGTGGGTATATCGCCCAAAATACTTTCAACATTAGTGCTTAAACTAGCATCCTTCTCCGATAGAGTAACGTAGGTGAGCTCGTCTAAGGTAGTTTTAAGCTCTTCCCGAAGACCATCCTGTTCTGCTTTGGCTTGGTTTAGCAGATCGGCTGAGTTTAGGTTTACAGACTCACCAGGGATAGGAATTGTAGCAAACTTGCCGCGGACCTGGCCCAGCATTTCCTTCGCCAGGGCCAAAGAAAACCTACGAATCCACTGCTTACCAATTGAGTTAATGCTGGTATACGCGATGTTCTGAAAGGGGAGCGTATTCATGTTATTAATGCCCTTCACAGAAGAAGCTGCGGAGCCCGAGGCTTCCCATGGGTCACTCTCTACTGTGAACTGAAACCACATTTTGCTAGGTGTAATGCCTCCCTGCGGCTGTGGGTAAATACGCAATTTATTATCCTTAATCTCATAGGACCAATGTGAGACGCGTGTATTGAGGGCGTCCTCGTAGGCCATTGACTGTAATTTGTTTTGCCATACCGGAACGATGTCAAAGGTGGAATCGTCTGCATATTGACCATAGGTGCGGAGGTTACCGACAACACTAAATCCACCATAATATCCATAAAATCGCCACATGGCTTGCGGAGTCTTATAAAAGACTTTGCGGATGATAATTCTTTTATTCTTTACTTTACCAAAATATTCCACGGTGGCATCCGTTGCTGCGGAAGACGAAATAATTGTCTGCAAATCATAATCTTGTTGTCCGCTAACCACTCCGAACGATCCCGAATAAATCGGTTCAATTCCACCAACATCGCTTTCGGTGCTGGTCTTGTCCCCTACACGGCGGGCATATCCGTAGTCATATTTGGGATAACGGAGTTCTATCTGCGAGCCAGACAAGGAATCACCAGATTTTATTTGTCCGTCTTGATCAAAAGATGCTGTGGTGTGTCCCAAAAAACTTGAAAGAGAATTCTTGGACTGGTGAACATTTACAATGTAAGAGTATTCTAGGACCGCTTCTTCGTAGGCTGCATAAATGTTGCCCGGAGTAAGTTCGATATCTAAAATATCTCCTCCTAATTTTTTATAGGTATATGCTACCTGATCAACTGCTCCCGAAATGAATTCTGCGGAGGTGGCATAGATGCCGAAGGGGAGCGTTGCTGCCACCGCTCCTGTGGAGCCTGTGCTAGGAAGCACATTGATATTAGTGGTGGATGCGGGATTTAATTTTGGCACTGCCATGGACTGACCCTCTGTTTTTAAGTAGTACTACTATCCTAAATAGAAAGCCCCGACTCATAGAGCCGGGGCTTTCACATTTATTTACCCAATTATGGATTAGCTAAGATTAGCCAATGGTCATATCAGCGATAATAACCAAACCATACATGTCGGGACGCACCATCTTCTTCGCGTACCGAGTCATCACGCCCTTGCGAGGCACGAAGTCTTCCGGTCCGAAGATCGTGGGGGTAGTCTGTAGCGGTACGTACGGAGCGTACACATATCCACTTTCGAGGAAACTACCTCCCTTACGGCCCACGAGCACTACACTGCGTAGGAAGTAAGGATCGACATAGATGTCCCACTTCTTGGAAAGGCTACCAACCTTGACGGCTCCTGCGGTTCCTTTGTCGGAATCAACGGAGACGTTGGCACGGAATCCGGCCGTGAACTCAAGAATGTTGGCAACTTCAGGTCCGCAGACGATGAAGTTAGCACCACCCCGTAGAGTCTTACGGTGGATGTTCGCAGAGACATCATTGATTGTCTCAATGAGGGTCTCGTACCACTCGGACACATTGCCCGTAAAGTCGGGAGCGCCAGAGGCGCCTACCTCCAAGCCGGTAACACGGTCCAGGAACTTGCCAGGAGCGCGCGACCAGAAACGAGTAGCAGCACTGCCACCGTTAACGAGGTCACCTAGGATCTCGCGATCAATTTCAAGAGCGATCTGCTCAGATAGAATCTGAGTAAGCTCGACCTCGGCGTCAAGGTTGTGATAGGCATTTAGATCCTGTCCCAACTCTGGCGTCCACTTGGCCTTGAGCTTCTTGGTGACTGCCGTGACAGCAATCGAATCGATCTTGATGTCGATTTCGGGGATTTGAGCTTCATTTTCCAGTCCCCACTCTGGCTGGCCAATAATTGCACCAAGTGCCGAAGCGTTGGTGAAATCATCCGTCTGAGCCCACGAAACGGTGGTCAAACTAGAAGTAAGAGCACCGAGAACCTGAGATGAAAGCTCAGCAGGAAGGTGTGCACCACCCCCGTCGCTGCCTGTACTTACAAAGACTGCCTTAACACGAGGAGTCCCAGAACCACTAACCTGCTCAGTGTGGCGACGAATAAGTCGCGCGCAAGCAACGCCAGCGCCAGTGCCAGCCGTGGCAGTAGTCATTAGAACACCGTCACCTCCGGAACTAGAAACGTTAAACGACCATGGACCATCCAGATTAACCTGGTCAAGTCCGCTTTGCAGTACTGTAACCTCGGCAACCAAAGTGGAGCCAGAGGTAAAGTCGGCATCAAAATCAACCGCCTTCATTAGAACAGAAGCAGAAGCCTCTGCACTGCCAAATCGGCCATAGGGGCCACCTTGCGGCGTCAGCGTAATAGCATCAGCAGTGGAAGATCCGGTCGGTGAGGAATAACCACTGTTTAGATTATACGGACCGCCGGCCAGGCCGACGCCGTACTCATTTAGATCCACACCACCGGTGATCTCACTACCAACCACATTGCCACCGTAGAACGATGAACTAATCTTGTATGCCAAGCGGTCCTGAGTGATGGGGAACCCACCAGCTTCCGCGCTTACAGTGAAGTCGAGGAAGAAAATCAGGCCAGAGGGCAAACTCATGGGCTGGACGCTAACTAGATCGTTAGCAATTAGGTTGCCGAATACACGACGAACCAGGGGAAATGCGACAGCCGCAAAACCCTCAACGTCTCCACCCGCCATGGACGAAGACTCTCGGAGTAGCTCTTTTGCCTGGTTCTCAAGCAAAGATGCCATTCCATTTCGAAGTTGATCTCCTTCGAGACCCTCAAGAAGACCGGTCTGTTCCCATTTTGCAATAAGAGCATCCCCCTCCTTAGAAAGATCGCGATTGATAATCCCTTCGGTTAACTTTTCAACAATAGACATTTTTTTGTAACCTCCTAAAAATTATTGTTTTAATCCTGCCAAACGTAACATTCGATCCATATTAGGATCAACAGTAGTAGAAGCAGTATTGCCTCTATTTGTACTTAGAAGCATCGTAGTAGTTGGTCGACTAACAACTTCGCGAAGTGATTCTGTACGGCGAGTCTGACGACCGCCCACTGCGCTTTGAAGTGTTTCAAACAACATCTTCGTCTCTTCTACTGAACTGGCGTTACGAACAGCTTCGACAATATTTTCTTTTTGTCGCTCATTCAAGGAGGCGCTATTCAAAGCCTTATTTTGATATAGAAGTTTGGCGTTTTCTAATATCAAAAGATTTAGTTGGCCCTTTGCTTCGCTGAGCAAGGACTTTAATTCGGTTGCATCGGATTCTAGTTCAACGACGCGTGATTCGTATAATTTGAGGTAATCTTCTTGTTCCTCGGTCACCTCTTCCGATTGTGCCGCGGCGGCGTCTTCCTCAGCGGCCGCCTCTGCAACATGTGCTTGGGTATCGGCGCTCGCAACGGAGGCCCAGCCTCCCAGGCGCGCGGCTACGTCCACCGTAAGCTCTTCGGCAATGGCATCAATAAGTTCATCAGAAACTTCGACCTCTTCTGCTAGGGGAGGAGCTTCGGGCATATCCATAGCGCCCATCTCCGGTGCTGCGTCTGTGGCGGGAGTGGCCATGGGCTCTCCTCCGAAAAGTTCCGCGGCAGTTTCCTCTGATCCCATAAGTTCAGAAGCCTCGGGCTCAATACCTTCTTCTTCGTCGGCATGCAGACGAGCTTTCAAATCGTCAAAATCAATTTCGATTAGCTCCTCTTCTGCTGGACCTTCGATCTCCGCGTTCTCATGAGCCAAAGGCACCTCCTCTATAAAAGAAGCATTAGCTCCCCCCGGGAAATCCTGTTCAAGTAGCGAGTCCATCGCACTTTTGACATCTGTGGAATATTTTTCTAATACGGCGGTTTCAGCATTTTTAAGAGCCGCCTCTTTAAGGGCGCCAGCATCAATAATAGCTTGTTCGAGCAACGAAGACATAAATTTACTCCAAGTTCTGATATGTAATCATCTTAATTAGTGAGAAACTCTAACAAAAGACGATTTTTATGCTCTATCATGTAGCCATGGTGAAAGGGCTACCCATCGGTTGCGCGCATATCCATAAAAACGTCCTTCGTCTTCATTATAGATTAGCATTCCGTTAACGGGGCCCTCTACATCGTCTATGGAGCGTTGCGGTAAGATTAAAGAGTGGGTAATATTAGCTTCGCACAACTCTATTTCATCATTTAAATTAATTACGAGCTCATTTTCGAGCTCCGCCACATTTAAGTTGGGACCCGGAGTAACGGTTCTAAAATTCATCGTGACCATTCGAGGAGAAGATGAAATATTTTTATAAATATGGGCGCCCCCACCGAGGTTGGTGCCATTATTAACAAAATCAAACAAGGAACCATTATGGCTCGGAATCAAAGAGAAAAGCCCCTTTAAGGGAATTTTGGCAATGCCGCTGGGCGTATTGGGTTGGTGGACCACCACCATATCATTATCATATGCAATGTTGTTTCTCTCTATGGTTGAGGCATCAACTCGCAGCCCATCTCTTTTTAAGGATAGTCCGGACCGGTCTCCCAGTTGCAGTGTTAGCCCCTTCTTTTCAGCACGTAATCCGTGCCCTGTCTTAAGTTTCCCAAGAGGCAAGTCTCCATCAATATTGTCGAATGTCAAGCTGTGGATACTCGAGCCATCTCCGATAAGTTTACCGGCTATTTGTGTTGCGCGTAACGAGCCATCAATCACCAAGCTTTCTTCAATAAAAGTGATGTTTGGACACGCTTCAATTGTGGTAGTGCCCGACGCCAACAAAAGCCGACGAGGCGCATTATTATTAATTTGCGTAACCGCCGTGTTTTGTAGCTCGGTCCCGTCTTCTAGTATAAAAGCCGGCGCTATTATGTTTTGAGCAAATGTTTTTTTGCCCTCGATGGTCTGCTCTGATTTAATATCGCATATGTATGCGCCGTTCATCGCCATTTTGTTCTCCTATCCTGGGCCCTGAGATCTATTATCTACAAGAATAAACCAATTGCCACCAGTACTAACTACTGTTACGCTCTGCGGCACCCAGCCATCTATATCAATCGAGTCTGAATCATTATCTAAATTGGGGCCCTGAAATTGCCCTCCCGATCCGGTAATGGTAAGGGCCGCGGTCTCGTGCTGGTTGTGGCTTATAATGTGATATGTTCTTCCCGTGATTCCGCTGACGTCTGGGAGAGTAAAGGTGGCAGCCCCATCTCCGGTATAATCTACTATATAATGAGTTTCATTAAAGGTGATATTTCCGGTGGTTTGAGTATAGTTTCCGGCCTGGGAGCCGCTAACTTCAAAAGTAGAAGTGGGCGAAGAGGTGCCGATGCCTACACGGTTTGAACCAGTGGCGAACAACACCGTCGATGCGTTACTTCCGCCGGTCGTATCAACTCGTAACAGAGCTTGGTCGTCTGATGACGAAAGGTGAAGGAGAGCTTTGGGGTGAGCACTGGCAGCAATACCAACGCCGGAGCCGATACCCACATATCCTAGGTAGCCTGGCTGATCCGATATTACAAAACGATAGCCGCCTGTGCCACCAGTAGTATTGTCGTGGATTATAAACCCATAAGAGTCGGATCCAATAGCGTAAGCACGGTGATTCGTGGCGTTGAACTGCATAGTTGCACTAGTTGAATCTTCGATGTCTAGTGCCTTGCTGGGGTTTGATGTTCCGATACCAAGACGATTGTTTGCTTCGTTCCAATAAAGTTGAGCGGTGGCGCCTGCAGAGCCTTCATCATTAAACTGAATCTGCATGTTGGAGCCCGCGGGCGATGCGGTGGCTGTGATTCCAGAAAGACCGGAGCCGTCGCCATAGAATCCCGACGCTGAAATGTTCAGAGACGAGCTGACTGCGCCGGAGCCGGAAATTACAAGACACGATTTTCCGCCGGCAACAAATCCAATTGCATCTTCGCTCCAGTCTAAATATGTGTTCCCCTGTATATCATCTTCATTATAGATATCGCCGCGGGTAACGTTGCCTTTTGTGTATTTATAAGCCATCTTATTATAAATAGAATCTCACAGATAAAAAGAGCGGGCACCTCAAAGATGTCCACTCCCAAATTATCTTAGAACGCAAGCCATCCACTTCCGCTACTCATCAAATTAACTGATGCGTAGGGGGATTCGAGGTAAATGGTTATATCCCCATCAATAGTCTCGCTTCCATTGCCGTCAATTGTTACTGGGCTAGCCACCGACGCATCTCCGGCTCCATTCTTGATCACAAAAACCGTCCCATCTTCGATAGATGCGCCGGCTGGTAAAGTAAGAGTATTGCCAGCGCGCGCGTTGATCATATAATCACCCGCTGCCACAGTATAGTTCTCATTTTTAAACGCTACACTATAGGAGATACCGCTTTCGATCTTCGCGAAGCCTTCGATCTGAATGGTATCGGCGCCCGAATCTCCCAAGGTGACGTTTCCTGTGGCAGTGAGATCAACTACGGTGAGATCATCAAATTCGGGGCTATCGCCGGTGCCAAGACCCAAACTGGTTCGCAGTGTTGCACCACTCTCATATTGGAATGCGCCCGCACCAGTCGCAACAATCATTTCTCCGTCGGCACTTGGCGCGCCAATTTCCAGATCTGCAAAAATAGCATTATTCATCTTAGCCCCGGTGATTCCGCCAGCCAAGTGAGCATTTTGAACGGAGCCGGTTGCATAAGCATTGTTTTCCAGAGAACCAGTAGCCATAGCGGCCATTGTAATTGCGCCCTGCTTGATGTGGTTGGTCCGTATAGAGCCCGTTGCATAAGCATTGTTCTGCAATGACCCGGTCGCCATGGCGGCCATAGTAACGGCGCCCTGTTTGATGTGATTAGCCTCGACGGATCCCGTTTTATATACATTGGCATTGGCAGACCCAGTCCCAAACATTCGTTGAATTAGTTTGTTATTTCCAATCTCCATATCCCCATCGCTCGATAGGCTGAGATCTCCAGAAATGGCCACCGATAAGAGGTCCGTCCCATCACCAACCAAAATCTGGCCGTCGGTAGCCGCATCAAAGGCCATGGCTGTGTTATCACCATCACCAACCCATAGGTATCCTCGTGTCAAGGCGCTTCCCGAGCCTCCGGAAGTAATCCCGGTAAGGTTGGAGCCGTCTCCAAAGAAGTATGAAGCACTTATATATGATGCGGTAAGATTAAGAATATTATTGATAGCCCGGGCTGAATCCAAGACCAGAGCTTTACTCGCTTCGGCGGCGCCAGCAGCTGTAATATCTAGATAATTCAACTCTGCCGCAGTCGCCGTAACCAAAGTGCTGCCGAGCACGAGTCCATTCGAACTGCCATCATGAGATGCCACCGTTAGATTGTACGCTCCGTCTACGACCGCAAGACCCCAGGTGTTCAGTGAGCCGGATGAGCTATAAATTGCTGCTTTGCTGGCTACCTTCTTGCCAGCCGCGGCGCCGTCGAGAAGATTAAGTTCCGCGGCCGTGGAGGTTACCAGTGTTCCTCCTAGTTCAAGACCATAGGAGGCCCCATCTGCGTCTTCTAAATCTAAAACTCCTCTTATTGACGACGAATTCGCTAGCTGTCCTAGCAGGACGTTGCCTGATCCCGTTAATTCTTCTTCTATTGTAATTGACCCAGAGGCTACAAAGTCGCCCCGTTGAAATTTATATGCCATTTAATATTGTCCTCCACTACTAAAAACAGCTCGCAACGTAAAGAGAGTCTCTTTACCTCACACTAAATAGATATATATATATGAAAAGAGTGGGCACCCCGAAAGATACCCACTCTTAAATTAACCAAACTTGCTTCTAGGAAGAAGTCTCCTTCATCTTATAGGACAAGCCATCCACTACCACTTACCATTACAGTAACCGCCGCATAAGGCGATTCCAAAAGGATCGTAGTGGTGCCATCAATGGTTTCGGCGCCGTTACCATCGATAGTGACAGCGGATGAAGCCGAAGCATCTCCGTCGCCATTTTTAATAACAAACACAGTTCCATCCTCAAGAGTACCCACTGCGGGAAGAGTCAACGTATTGCCCGCACCGCAGTTTATAAGATAGTCGCCGGCCGACACAGTATAGTTCTCGTTTTTATACTTAATGTTTTCATAAGCAATCCCGGAACTAATATTCAACTGGCCAGCATCAACACTAACCGTGTCTTCACCCGAGTTTCCTAGTGTAGCATTGCCAGTAACACTAAGACCAGCAAGTGTCAGAGTGTCACCAGTACCAACACCTATGCTAGTTCGCAGTGTAGCACCGCTCTCATATGCATAGGCGCCTGCGCCAGTTCCCACAATCATTTCTCCATTGCTGGAAACTGCCCCGAGTGTGTCGAGGTCTTCGAGGTTACCATCAACTGCCACGGTGACAGAACCACCGAGCGAAACGCTACCCATAGATGCCATACCAGCACCCTGTGAAAGGGTGACAGCACTATTTGACAACTTAGCATTGGCAATAGCTCCGGCCAAGTGAGCGTTCTCAAGAGAACCGGTTGCATAAGCATTGTTTTCAAGAGAACCAGTCGCCATCGACGCCATTGTAACAGCGTTATTTTTAATCATTACCGTCTCAACAGCATTGCTTGCAATTGTTACCGCACCAGCAGTCGATATCGTAACATCACCACTAATAGAAACGGAATTAACATCGGTACCGTCACCAACAAGAATTTTGGCAGAGCCCTTCGCATCAACCTGTCCAGCTTCGCCCTCGGAATCACCGATCCAGATATAACCACGAACAAGAGCCATCTCGTCCATAGAGATGTTGGTCAATGCAGAACCGTCCCCAATAAAACCACCCGCAGCAGATGCTGAAATAAACGAAGACGTAAGATTCAGAATGTTGGTAACACTCCGGTTGGCATCCAGAGACAACACCGTGCTAGCTGAGCCAGTACCGAGCGAAATCCCGTCCGAGTAGTTCAATTCAACAGCGGTTGCCGTGACCAGAGTACTTCCCAACACAAGACCATTAGATGATCCATCATGCGAAGCAATCTTTAAGTCATAAGCTCCATCAACAACTGCCAGTCCCCACGTGTTCAAAGAACCCGAGGAACTATAAATAGCAGCCTTGCTGGCCACCTTCTCGCCGACTTTGGCGCCGTCAGCAAAATTAAGTTCTGCGGCGGTAGAAGTTACCAACGTACCACCCAATTTCAAACCATAACTGGCGCCATCCGCATCAGACAAGTCCAAAGTACCGTATGCTCGGTGAACTGCGGTATTCGCTTGTCCTAAAATGTTATTGCCCGAGCCCGTTAAATCGTGTTCAACGTGAAGCGAGCCAGATGAGACCTGTAAGCCTCTCTGATATTTGTAAGCCATTATATTACCCTCCAAAGTAAAATATATGTATGTACGTATGCGCAGGAGACCCCACGCACCAGTACAATGTAGTGGCTCAGACGGTTAACAGGACTTTTTATTTGATTTTTTTTAAAGTATTTTTGAGGCCCTAAAAGGGCCACTGCGCAACTGCCTTAAATTGCTAGTAAATCCACCAAGCGTCAGTTCCGTTAGTATATATATTAATTGCACCATAGGGAGATTCGATGGCCACGATGCCCTCCCCGTCGATCGTCTGATCGGTGGAAGCCGTGATGGTTATGTTGTTGCTTCCGGCGTTTCCTGCTTCATCTTTAATGGTAAGAACGTATCCCGTATCAAAGTACGTTGCATTCAGTTCAACGCTAATAGCTTTGCTGTTACTGTCTACCCCGATAAAATGTTCCCCGACCGTGGCCGTGTGATGATCGGTAATACTTGTGCGCCCGAAACGAAGATAGGAAGCATCCCCGTAAAATGCGCTGGCCGACAAATTGCTGCTTGCCGATAGAGTGCCGCTGATAGATAACGTGTGATTAGGTGCAGTCGTCCCACCTATCAATAAGCTACTAGTTGTATAGGCGCTGGACGGACTAAGCTCAGTGAAAATACCGCCGGCGGTACCGGCGCTGGCTGTGATCCCCGTTAGTCGACTGCCGTCACCCTCAAAAAAATTAGCATTCACACCGATACTGGCTGTCACTTCGCCAGCCACCGTCAGCGCAGAGCCATCAAATGTTAGATTAGCTTCCCCATTGACTGTTGATCCGGCAGCATTCGCAAATGTGACTAGCCGGGTGGCGCCGCCGTTTGTTACATAGTTGGGGCCTGGCGTGTTTATTAATTCGCGGCCATCGCCGGCAAAGGTGCCCGTTAGGGCGATACTGCTGGATGGAACTCGGTAGATAGATCCTGTAAGTAAATTATATGCCATCTGGTCTGCATACCTTTATCACATTCTATGCTACGAACCATTTATTTACACCGTCCGAGTACAATGTAAAGCTGCCCTGGTTCGAGCCGTACATCTCATAGGTTGTTTGCCCGTCGACTAATTCACCGCCCGTTCCCGACGTCGTAATCTTATCGTCTGCTGCGCGGGCCGTTCCTGCGTCATAATACTCATCCTTCACAATTAAAAGTCTTCCGGCGCCCATCGAAGCGGCCGTCGGCAGCGTCAAGGTAACCGCGGCAGAACTGGAAATTCCTACAATATAATCTTTTAACTCGACTGTATAAGCACTCGTTACGAGTTTTGTATAGTGTACTGCAACGCTGCCGCTTATATGAAGGCTGGCAGACGGCGGCACAGGCACCGAAGAGGTGCCATAGACAGGCAGGCCAATCCCTACGCGTCCGGAACTAGTTACAAACATCACTGGGGCACCATATTGACCCACAGTGCCCCCCGTTAAACTCGAACTTACAGAGATACTACCGGTAAATTCATGAAGATCGTTAAGCGTATCACCAAAGATGGTGTTGCCGCTCGAAGAAAGGTAAGAAATGGTTTGGTGGGTTATATTAACAACATCTACCGCGTCTGCATAGATGGTGCCGCTAACGTCGAGGTTGCCCGACACCTTCAAAGATCGTACGGGTCCTCCATACGACCAGCTAAGATAACTACTGCCGCTTAGACCACCGGAACCCGTATGAAATTGTAGAGATCCGATCACACC
>Ga0233437_1004629_pt1 | contig 15950 bp, 19 predicted proteins | sample SI_122_August201_FD_182714 | JGI IMG/M metagenome (GOLD analysis project Ga0233437, IMG submission 182714) | Seawater microbial communities from Saanich Inlet, British Columbia, Canada - SI_122_August2016_200_MG | ecosystem: Environmental > Aquatic > Marine > Inlet | place: Canada: British... | reverse complement strand
ATAAGCGAATCCACACATCGTTAAAAATGTCGCCGATTCGCTACAAGCAATTATTAACAACTACGAGTGATAGACTGCGTGTCTAAAAAAGGGGTACCCCTCAATTCTTCACTTTCACCAACGAAACTAGCCAGCAGGGCAGGGGATGGACTCGGACTAGATGACGAGCTAGTGCTCTCTCCTAGCACATCAGGAGATTTTGGCGGGTCACTCTCATTGATATCAAAGTTCTTGGAGATCTCTGAGCTCACATTCCCTGCATTGTCATATGCTGAGATATATATCTGGTAGTTACCCACAGGTGCTGGCTCAATCGTATAACTCCAGTTCATAGTCCCGACTGCTGTTGCAGTACTCTCATTCTCGCCTGGCTTGGTTAGTCGGATCTCCACACGCTCCACTCCAGATAGTGAGTCGCTCGCCGTCCCGCTAATTCTCGTGCCCCACTCTGACATACTCACATTCGGCTCAGTCATGTCCAACCCAATAGATTCAGAGAATACCTGGGTATTATTGCAGTTGCCAGCAGTGTCACTCACCAGTGGGGTTGTGTAGCAGTACGAGCTAGAGCTCTCGATATTTATCTCACACCACGGGTCGGTGTAGGTATTTAGCAGGTGCAGATCACTGTACTGGAATGTCACAGTCTGCGGGGTGTTGTACCAAGTATTTGGTAGGCTAGTTTTGCTAGCCAGTACTGGCGTGACCGTATCCACTAACAGAACTTCCGAACTAGCCATCCCACTCTCATTTTTCGCCAGGTCTTCTGCCTTCACTACCATCTGCCATTCGCCGTCCGTTAGGTCAGTTGACGTTCCTAGCACTTTCCCCAGCCAAAGCCAGTCAGCTAGATACGTCCCAGATAGTACATTATAAACTCGATTGTAGTATCCATTCACTCCTGATCCTGTGTCCACTGACTCACTCCACAACCAGTTCTGAAGGAGTCCATTGGTGGGATTTGGTAATGTCGCAGGTTTCCCTGGCTGAGAAGGGGACAGTCTATCTAACGTTACCTCACACCACTCACTCGCTTCCCCTATATTCCCTGCCTCATCCACAGCCTTCACTCTGTACTTATACTCACCATCTAGATCGACAATATCTCTAGTCAAATAAGAATCAGTTAGGGTCAAAAAATCCTCATTATCCTTAGTACTGAATAAATAGTGATTCCAGTCACTCTCCGTGCTATCATCCCAATCAATTGTAACTCTTCTTTTATTAGTCGCACCTGAGCACCCAAGCTCTACCCCATCAGCATCCTTGATAGTTATTCCCGACACCTTAGCTGGTGCTGTCCCATCTATGCTTACAACCCAAGGATCCGACCACTCACTACAATTATTAGCACTATCACATGCCTGTACCTGCCAATTATATGTGCCATCCGCTATTCCCGATGCATTGATTTCAGAGTTTGTTCCCGTGCTCACTGGGCCATAACTACCTCCCGTCCATGAGCTTTTGTAGTTATAGGTAACAGGGGTCGAAGGATCAGAGACATCAATCCAGTCTAGGATCAAATCATTCGCCATTACTAACGCACCACTCGCTGGAGAGACTAGGGTCGGAGTTGTAGGTGCCATAATATCGATCTCAACTAGATCTACAATAGTGCTATCATCTTTGTAGAAATCTATTTCCCACCCTTTCTTTTCACCTGCCAGCAGCTCATCCTCGATTTGTTTTATTTCTCCCTCTTGATTATAGAAATACATCTCTATTGGATCAGTGCTCCCTCCAGGATTATCAATCTCTACGTGGTACGAGCCAGTCATAGGCTGTTGAAAGTACACTAGCTGCACACTCGCTCCACTCCCCCCAGTTCCTCCTAGCGTCTCTATCACACTCTCTGTGGATAGTAGATTACCGGCGGAATCATATAGTCTTAGGACGTCTCCTGGCTCGATTATCCACATCATGTACGAGAGGTCAGTATGTGAGGGGATCAAGATATTTGAGGTCACCAGAGATGTTGTTTTGGCAATCTCGCTACTCGCACTCTCTAGCGGATCTGATACCAGCCAGTCATCACCATCTTCATCATAAATAGGAAAGAAATGGGAGTTGGTATTTTTGACAATCACGGGTAATGACGGGTCCTCGGCTAGTCTCCCACTCACACTCGTTTCTGAGTATGGCTCTCTTACATACTCTAGCGACTGTGTAGAATATCCTGCCATTTCTGACAGGTGAGCATATCGCGTAACTGCGAGCCAGTTAACTAGGCCATTACGGACATATCCATCAGGTTGCCCTGTTAGCCAATCATTAAGATTCTGTGGGTCAGTTATCTCATTCGTGTCTGGATGGTTCACCTCGAAATGCTTGAGAACCATGGCCGCTGATGATGTCACACATCCCCACTCCTCCATCTCCCGGTCGCCCTCACTCGCCCAAGTGCTTGCGTGATCATACTCATCGCTCGCCCAGATCGGGTCGAGCTGGGAGTAATGGGGGAATGAGGCTGACTCTGGAGCAGATATATTTATCCCCGCAAAATCAACATAATATGATGGCCATGTTTGCATGGTATTTGCGATAATAGGAGATCCAATTCCAAGTGAGTCAATAATACGACTGGTATCTATCGTTGAAAAAATGACTACATCATTAACACTAACCTCATAGTGATTGGCAACTCTAGAGACAACAACTTCTTGCCACTCATGATGACTAAAAGCAAAAACTCCATTTGATAATTGAACATCAACATCACACGTCGGATTATCGAATGGACACAAGCTGGCAAATAAATGAAAAGTTCCATCAGGCTTTGGCCATATGTAAAATAATGTATCCGAAAAGATAATTGGATCACCCTCATGTGGAAGATTGTCAGAAAACAATATTCCAGCTCCCTGGCCAGGAAATATCTGATCCAATTTAATTCTTAGGGAAATATATTCAATTGATATTTCAGAATTAAAAGTGCGAAAATATGGAAATGATATTGCTGCTCCTCCAGTATGGAATCTAGCATATTCAAAATTATCATCAAGAAGAAAATCAAGTGTACCTCGCTGATTCTCCCACATACTAGGGTTAGTTAGGGATAAATCAAATGTTTCAGACAATGAATTTGCAAAAACATTTACAGAAAAAATAGGTACAATGAAGAATAATGAGGCTATAAGTAGAGCTTTAACCGACCCACTATTAAACATTAATTAATATTAAACACAGTAAATATGATGAACACAAGGGCCAAAAACAAGAAAACAATATCCATTGTAGTTGTCACATATAATTCATCTGACAATATCATCCCTCTTCTCAAATCATTAAAATCTTCAAGCAATATAATTAGAGAGATAATAATAATTGAAAATGATTCACCTGATAAACAACTTACTACAAAAAACGTCATTGACTACAGTAAAAACAATAAAATTCAAGAAATTCAATATATTCTAAGTGAACATAATGATGGATTTGCAAAAAGTTGTAATCGAGGTGCAAAAATAGCCAATGGTGAATATATACTGTTTTTAAATCCAGATACGAAGATTAAACTACACTCACTTTCAACTCTTCTTGCACATGCTATTGACAACAAAGCAGACATTATTGGCGGGCTTGCAATGAATATACAGGGCCAGCCTCATAATGCAGCTGTAAGAGCACCTACATTAATGACAGGGTTATTTGAGTTTACAAACTTGGGTAAGTTATTTGGAATAAAATTTGCACATCAACATTTCTATTACGAAGATATACGCATACTAGAATCAGTAGTAGATAAAAAAGTTCATGCAGTCAGCGGAGCTTATCTATTAGTTCAAAAAAAATCATTTCAAAAATTAGATGGTTTCGATGAAAGCTATTTCATGTACTTAGAAGATGTTGATTTAGGCATCAGAGCAAATAAGATGAATATGAAGGTCTTCTTCTGCCCACACTCGAAGATAATTCATGAGGGAGGAGCCAGTAGCTTAAATAAATACAATATTCATCATCAGGCATGGTACGACTCAAGAAAAAAATATTATAGAAAGAATTTTGGATATATCTCAAATACCCTAATACAGCCACTCTTCTTCATTGAAGAAATGTTTCTTAAGACAATTCGTTCTCACAAATGAATATTCACCTAATCCGCGCCTCCCACGCCAACGAGTTCGAGCTCCAGAACTACGCCCCACTCATGGGCAAACATGACATCCAGGTCATCACCAGCAGACACCCACTCACAGATATCACATTATCAGTTAATAAGCTTTGGTCACCCACAGACCTCCTCAACTTCCCATATAGGAGACAGCTCCTCAACAGACTTATCGGCGGCGAGCAATGGCTATTTGGGCTCAGGAAGTACTGTTACCATGTTTCGAAACATAGTAACAAGGCGGACATGGTTCTCCACACCGCCGAGACCTACTCCCCATACACCCACCAAGCAGTTCAGCTCAAGAAAGAGGGGCTAATCAGCAAGCTCATCTGCACCTGCTGGGAAACCATCCCCCACAATAACGAGAAATTCGCCAGACTACGCAAATGGAAACATGAGGCATATGAGCAAGTTGATATATTCCACACTCCCACACAGCGCGCAAAGGACGCGCTCATCGTCGAGGGGGTAGAGGAGAGCAAGATCCATGTCATTCCATACGGAGTAGATCTCACTAGATTCCGACCCAAGAAACGTAAGAGGAATTTGCGCCCCATCGTGCTCACAGTCGCAAGACTCGAGAAAGAAAAAGGAATGGCAGAGCTAGAGAAGATCGCCAGCTCTCTCCCACAATATGATTTCCGTGTAGTAGGGCAGGGGAGTTATCGCTTCACCACCCCCAACATCAGCATTAGTCAGGTTCCGTATAGTGAGATCCACACAGCATACCAGGATGCCGATCTATTTCTATTCCCATCTCAGAGAACTGAGTCCTGGGAGGAGCAATATGGCATGGCACTGGTCGAGGCCATGGCGTGTGGTCTCCCCATCGTTACCACAGACTCCGGTGCCATTCCTGAGGTAGTAGGTTGGTCAGGCGTAGTCTTGCCAGAATCAGACTTCGCCTCCAGTGCAGCCAGGAGTATCCAAAAGATCATCACTGATACTGCACTCCGATCCAGACTCAGCAAGACCGCGCTGACTAGAGCCCACAAACTCTACGATCGCCTCCTGGTTGCCAAAAAACTCGCCACTATCTACGCAGATTCTGACGTATAATCTCCCACATGCCCATCGAGATCAACCCACAGTTTCAGGACGCGCTAGACCGCATGGAGGAGGGCAAACAGTCCCTATTCATCACCGGTCGCGCCGGCACCGGCAAATCAACTCTCCTTGAGTATTTCCGTGATCACACCAACCGCAACACAGTCATCCTCGCCCCCACCGGAGTCGCCGCAGTCAACGTGGGCGGGGCGACCATCCACTCCTTTTTTGGTTTCAAGCCAGACATCACCCCAGAAAAGGCCTGGAAAAAGGGGGCACGACCTCGCGATCCCGATCTCTACATCAATCTCGACATCGTGATCATCGACGAGATCAGTATGGTCAGGGCAGACCTCCTCGACTCAATCGACGCATTCCTGCGCCGTGTGATGGGCAACACCATGCCGTTCGGTGGCAAACAGCTCATTATGTTCGGAGACCTGTACCAGCTCCCGCCCGTCGTCAGCCGCGCCGAGCAGGAGATCTTTCGCACCCATTATGACTCTCCCTTCTTCTTCTCGTCCGAGGTCATGACGAGACTCGACTTTCATTATCTAGAGCTCACCAAGATCTATAGGCAGAGTGATCCGGCTTTTATCGAGATCCTCAACGCCGTCCGCTCCCGCACCATCACAGATGCGCATCTGGTCACTCTCAACGCTCGCCTTCACCCAGAGTATCTCCCTCCCGCGGCCGAGTACACGGTCCACCTCACAGGCACCAATAGGGCGTCCAGTGTCTATAACGCAGTCATGCTCGAAGAACTGGATGATATAGAGCAGACTTTTCACGCCTCTTCTTCCGGTGACTTCCCCCGTCGCACAGAACCGGCTTCTGCGGATCTCACCCTCAAAATAGGCGCACAGGTCATGTGTACCCACAATGATCCGAGAGGCAAATACATTAATGGTACGGTTGGCAGAGTCAAGGAAATCGGCAGAACAGACGAGGGCAAGCCCATGGTCACCGTCACTCTCCAGACCGGTGACACAGTCCAGATTAGCGAGTATACCTGGGAGATGTACGAGTTCTCCTATTCCAAGATCAAGCACAGGATCAACAGTAAGACCGTCGGCACCTACACCCAGATCCCTCTCATTTTGGCATGGAGTATTACTATTCATAAGAGTCAGGGTAAGACATTTGACAAAGTCGTGATCGATCTCCCCACCAGCTTCGCCCATGGCCAGACCTATGTCGCACTCTCTCGGGCCACTACTCTCGGAGGGATCATTCTCAAGAGGCCACTCAGCAAGAGGCATGTCCTGATGGACTACGCCGTCACTCGCTGGCTCACAGGTCTCAAATACGGCCTCGCCCATAGCAAGCAGTCTGTCCAGGAGATAAGAACTGTGATCGAGCAGGCCATTACCAACGAGACTCAGGTTCAGATCAATTATCTCAAAGGCAGCGACGTCGCCTCCACTCGCACCATCCTCCCCAGCACCATTACCAAGCAGTCATTTAAGGGTCACGAATTTATCGGCGTCAACGCGTACGACGAGCTCAGGCGTGACTACCGAGTCTTTCGTCTGGACAGAATCTTGTCAGCAAAATTGGTATAATAGACTCGTGACCAACATACCCGCTAGCGTAACCAAATATTTCTGGGGAGACGACCTCTCAGAGCTATCATGGGATACTCACCAGGACTATATTACAGAGACCATTCTCGAACGAGGCGATTCTCCAGCCGTTCACTGGTTGCTAAGTAGTACCACTCGCGATTCTATTCTCAACTCACTCCCAGATTACAAACTATCTCCCAAATCAGCAAATTTTTGGAAAGTATATCTCTCATGACTCAGGCCTTTTATCCAGAAACACTACCCGACAGCACTGCTCAGTTAGTCAAGCTACTCACTACTAACAATTCCAGTTTTCTTGCAGATTTTTACCTCTCAGGCGGTACTGCACTCTCACTCCAGTTAGGTCATAGAGAGTCCGAAGATCTGGACTTTTTTTCTCAAAAAGATTTTGATCCACGCCATCTTCAGTCTCAACTGAGTCCATTAGGCAAACTAGAGAGTCTAGAGGTCAAAGAAGGTACTCTCAACACATACTTAAATGGTGTCAAACTTCAGTTTCTCCACTACCCATACAAGTTCATCGAACCAACAGTCACCTGGAACACTCTTGCTCTCAGTTCTGTTCTCGATATTGCCTGCACCAAGATCCAGACTATTGGTATGCGTGGAAGCAAAAAAGATTTTATTGATCTCCATTTTCTACTTCAAAAATACTCATTATCCGAGCTACTTGATAGTCTTGCCAAAAAATATTCAGACACAGATTATAATCTTCCTCACCTTCTCAAATCACTAATCTACTTTGCAGACGCCGACGCTCAGCCCATGCCGCGTATGCACCAGGATCTCACCTGGGAAGACCTCAAACCCATCCTTATTGAAAAAGTTCAGGGAATCAAGCTATGAGCCGCACTATCAAAGTCTCGATCCAAGACCAGAACACCCTTGTCCTCCAAGAAGATGCCAGCAAGGGCGATCTGATTGATCTTAGCTCGATCCACGAGGTAGATATCGACAAGTCCGCTATCACTAGCATCGTCAAATCCATCAAGATGAATGAGTTTAACGCTCAACTGAAAAAGGAAAAAGAAAATATCGAGAGAGAAAAACATCTCGAAGCAAAACTCAGAGAGCAAGAAATCATCAAACGTGCCCAGGATAAGATCACAGAAAAAGAGCAGGAGATAGTGGCTCTTAGCTCCAAGTTAGACTCCATCGCCAAACAAACCCAATCAGAGGTCAAGCTAGAGGTCCTAGAACAACAGAAAAAGACAGAGGATCTCTACCGTCAGAACCTCAGTGACAAAGAGCTCGAGATCAGCAACATCAAACACCAGCTAAGCTCCAGCGAAACAGCCCTGATCTCTCTCAAAGAAATGCGCACCAGAATGAGCACCAAGATGATGGGAGAATCACTCGAGCTCCACTGTGAGAACGAGTTTAACAAAATCCGCTCAATTGCCTTCCCCAACGCAGAGTTTGAGAAGGATAACACAGTTTCCGGAGGGACCAAGGGGGACTACATCTACCGTGAGCATGATGAGGATGGTAACGAGATCCTCTCCATCATGTTCGAGATGAAAAACGAGGATGAGACTACCGCCACGAAACACAAAAATAAGGATTTCTACAAAAAGCTCGACAAGGATCGCAGGGAAAAGAAATGTGAGTTCGCAGTTCTAGTCAGCTTGCTAGAAAAAGACAATGAGCTATACGACGATATCGTCACAGTCCACGAGTACTCCCACATGTACTCGATCCGTCCGCAGCACTTTATTACTATTATTGGCTTTCTGAGGCAGGGTAACATCAAGTCGCAGGAGCTTAGGCGCCAGATCCAGGAGCTCAACAACCAGAATATCGATGTGGCCAACTTTGAGAGTGAGATGAACGAGTTCAAGGCTGGGTTTGCCCGCAACTACGACCTGGCCTCCCGTCAGTTCTCAGAGGCAATAGAAAAAATAGACAAAACAATCGATCAGTTGAATAAGGTCAAGGAGAATCTGCTCAAGTCTGACAACAATCTCAGGCTCGCCAATAACAAGGCCACTGATCTCTCAATCAAGAAATTAACTGCCAACAGCCCCAGTGTCGCACGAGCCATCGAGGAGCAGTCTGATAAGCAGTAGTGAATCTATATCTTGCTAGGAAACTTCGCTTCCAACTCAGCTGGGCTTGCCCCAGATTCTATTAGAATACACCTAGCCCTACGTTCTTGTGCGGTAAATCTTTTTGACATCGGAAGATCACTGAATGGTGTTGCAATAGCTGCCTCAGCTCCAACTCCCATAGTTTGTGTAGTCATTTTAGCTTGATATTTTTCTATACCCTCCATGATACTCATAAATAGATCATACATAAAATCACACAGGTTGGCCAATCTGCTATTATTGCTCTAATGCTCAGCATCCAATCTCTCCCCACACACCTTCGCCCCGCAACTTGACTTCGTGCACTATTCGGGTAATATAAATATAGAAGGTGATAGATAGTATGAAAAATAGCAAAGCAGGTAATCAGATAATTATCTACGAAGATAGAGTAGAGGTTAGATTTGAAGATGAGACAATATGGCTGACTCAATTGCAATTGTCCGAGCTTTTTTCAACAACAAAGCAAAATATCAGTCTTCACATTAAGAATATTTTTGAGGAAGAAGAGTTAACAATGGAAGCAACTGTCAAGGAATTCTTGACAGTTCAAAAGTGACAAAGAATTTATGGGTTTGACCGTTTTTGCGGGTGATCTGCCGACTTTAGAAGAAGTGCGTATTGCCAAAAATTACTTGACTGCCGAAGAACTTGAAAAACTAAATCGACTTGTTTCTGCATATTTTGAATTGGCGGAGTTACGCGCTATGGATAAACAAACGATGAAGATGGCAGAACACATCAAAGCTCTTGATAATCTATTAAGTGATTATGGTAAGGGAGTCTTACTTAATGCTGGGGAAGTAAGTCATAAAGAAGCCATCGAAAAAGCTGAAAAAGAATATCGCAAATATCAGGCAAAAACACTCTCACCAGTAGAGCTATCATATCTAGATACAGTAAAGAATCTCCAAAAAAAGATTGAGAAAAAGATAAAAAAGCAATAAACCCATGAATCAAGCAATCTGCTAAACTGGCAGTAATGCCCAGCATCAAGTCTCTCCCCACACACCTTCGCCCTCGCGAGAAGTTGCTGGAACGAGGCTCCGCCAATCTCACCGATCGCGAGCTTCTCGCCATTCTCCTCCGTACTGGTAGGGCAGGGCAGTCCGCCCTCGACATCGCAAGCAACATTCTCCGCAAGCACAAACTCACCAAACTTCTAGACATCACTCTCGACCAACTCAAGAAGATCAAAGGAATTAGCACTGGCAAAGCCACCACCATCCTCGCCGCTTTTGAGCTCACCCGTCGCGCCACTCAGTCATTCGACAACACTCTCCCCATTCTCAGTTCTCCTCAGGATTCTCTCGATCAACTCACCAGTCTGCGCAATAAGAAGAAGGAGCACTTCGTCTCCCTCTACCTCAACGCCCGCAACCAACTCATTCACAAGGAGACCATCTCCATCGGCACCCTCACCGCTTCCCTCGTCCACCCGCGAGAGGTCTTCGCCCCCGCTCTCATCCACAATGCCGCCAGTATCATCGTCGCCCACAACCATCCCTCTGGAGATATCGAACCATCAGTCGAAGATCGCGCCGTTACAGTGAAACTCCACAAAGCAGGCCTACTCCTCGGGATCGAGCTCATCGACCACCTCATCCTCACCTCCACTTCCCACCGCTCTCTCCGAGAACAAGGCCAGTTGACACAATAATGCGTACATGATAACGTACATATATGACTAACACACAAAACATCATTAGCACGACAGAGGCTCGTCGTCGCATCTTTGATCTCACCAAGGATGTTCAGCGACCAGGCAATCACTACATCCTCACCGAGAACGGCAAATCCAAGGCTGTCATACTCTCTGCCAAAGAATACGAAAATATTCAATCTACGATCGAGTCTCTCACCGAAGACCCAGACCTACCCGAGCTCATCGCCGAAGCCGACGAAGCCGTTCGCACAGACGACTTTAGCAACTACATCTCATTTGATGATTTTCTCAAAGAAGAAGGTTACGTAGTAGCGGAGAAAGGAGGCGAGTATGTCGTACAACATACAACTAAGCAACGAGGCAAGAAAAAGCTTTCGCAAACTACCCCAAAGAATAAAAAACAAAGTAAATAATCAGATTTTCCTCTTGGCGGTCAATCCTCTCCTTGGAGAACCGCTCAGTGGCAAGTTCAAAGGCGCTTACAAGATCTACGTCTGGCCCTACCGCATCCTCTACCGCGTCTACCACAAGGAGCTCTGCATTCTAATCATGCGCATCCGTCACCGCCAATCTTCCTACAAATAGTCAAGAAACAAGGTAAGATAACACCACTACGACTCATCCAGGTAGTTACTAGCAAAGGAAGGCGGAAAAATATGGCACAAAAAAAGGTAGTAAGCAGTAAATTCAAAACTCAGCTTTTCAAGGCCGCCGACAAACTCCGTAAGAACATCGACGCCGCCGAATATAAGCACATTGTCCTAGGTCTAATATTTCTCAAATACATCTCCGACTCATTCGAGGAGCTCCATGCCAAACTAGAAAAAGGAGAGGGTCAGTATGACGGTGCCGATCCAGAAGATCAGGATGAGTATAGAGCCGAGAACGTGTTCTGGGTGCCCACTACCGCGCGCTGGTCATATCTCCACTCACGAGCCAAACAACCCACCATCGGTCAAGATCTAGATAACGCTCTCGAGGCTATTGAGAAGGAGAACCCAACTCTCAAGAATATTTTGGCCAAAGTCTACGCCAAGCCCAATCTAGATAAGACCGCGCTCGGTAGCTTGATCGATCTCATCGGTGACATCGCCCTCGGTGACGAGGCCGCTAGATCAAAGGATATCCTAGGTAGAGTCTATGAGTATTTCCTGGGCGAGTTCGCCAACGCCGAGGGTAAGAAGGGTGGTCAGTTCTACACACCCAAGTCCATTGTTAAGCTCCTAGTCGAGATGATCGAGCCATATCAGGGTAGAGTATATGACCCAGCCTGTGGTAGTGGTGGAATGTTCGTGATGAGTGAGAAATTCGTCAGAGAACATAGTGGCAAGGTCGAGGACATCTCCATCTACGGCCAGGAGAGTAATCAGACCACCTACCGACTATGCAGGATGAACATGGCTATTCGAGGCTTAGATGGCTCACAGATCAAATGGAACAGTGAGGGATCATTTCTCAACGATGCACTCCCCGACCTCAAGGCAGATTACATCATTGCCAATCCTCCATTTAATCAGAGTGATTGGGGACACGAGATCCTCCAGAACGACGCTCGCTGGCAGTACGGCCTCCCACCCAAGAATAATGCCAACTACGCCTGGATGCAACACATGGTTTATCATCTCAAGCCCAACGGAGTCATGGGGCTAGTGCTCGCCAACGGCTCCCTCTCCTCCCACACCTCAGGTGAGGGCAAGATCAGGCAGAGCATGGTTGAGGCTGGACTCGTTGACTGTATCGTCGCCCTCCCCAAGCAACTCTTCTATAACACCGGCATTCCCGCTACCCTCTGGTTTCTCTCCCGCAAACAGGCTGGCAGTAATGGTGATAGGAAGAGGGGTCATGAAATCCTCTTCATCGATGCCTCCGAGCTAGGCTACATGAAAGATAGAGTCCACAGAGAGTTCGCACAGGAGGATCTCGATCAGATCACGACCTGCTACCATAACTGGCGAAAGGGTAGTAGTGAGTATGAGGATGTCAAAGGATTCTGCAGCTCAGCCACACTAGATCAGATTGCCAAACACGACTACGTCATGACCCCAGGTAGATACGTCGGCATCCCCGACGAGGTAGATGACGGCATCCCATTCGAGAACAAGATGGCAGATCTCACAGCAACTATGGCAAAACAAATGGAGAAGGAGCAGGAAATGAATACTGAGATCCGCAAACAGCTCAAAAAGATTGGGTTCAAAATATGAATGCCAGCAAACTTAAAAAAATTATTGAAGAAGCTGTAGACAAAAAATCAGAATCAAGCGATATAGAATTCAAAGATGCCCGCTCAGGAATTCCATCAAATTTATGGAAAGCTATCTCCGCTTTTTCTAATAGCCCTAATGGTGGAATCATTGTCTTTGGCATTCAAGAAACTCCAGCTCCAGATAGAGAAATAAAAATAGTTGGAGGGCTTGATGTCCAAACTCTACAAGAAAAAATTGTTCAGTTAATGGAGCAATCAATTCAGAATAAGGCAGGCTACACTCTCAGTGTAGTTAATGTTAGAGGACACGAGTTATTAACTTTGGAAATATCTGAGACAGAAAAAGAAAACAAGCCTTGCTTCTATAAAAAATTAGGGATGGACAAAGGATCATATATTCGTATAGGAAACAGTAATCAGTCAATTTCTGAAGCAGAGTTGCGTTCATTTCTTCGCTATTCTCCTGCATATAATTATGACAAAACAGTTTTTAATTCCCTATCTGTTGATTATCTAGATCACAACAAGCTACAGTCATTTCTAGATGCCAGCGCAAAAAAAAGAAATAGAAAATATTCAACTGATGTTGATATTTCTGTCACACTTGCCAATATAGGCTTGCTGCAAAAAAGTGAATCAAACTTTCATCCAACTTTAGCTGGGGCAATGATTTTTGCCAAAACTAACCCTCAAGAAGCCGAGCCATTTTCTAGATATATCGTTAGATGTGTCAACTATGCCGGCAAAACACATTCCTCAAAAATTGTAGATAAAAAAGATATTGATGGAACATTAGATGAACAGGTAGATGCTTCCTTGGCATTTATTCTTAGATCTATTCGAACTGAAGCAAAAATTGTTAAATCAAAGAGAATTGAAAAATATGAATATCCAGAGTTAGCGCTAAGAGAAATCGTGGTTAATGCTCTTATTCATAGAGACTATTCAAACACAGGAACATATGTGCAGATAGCAGTTTTTAAGGACCGCATAGAAGTATCTAACCCAGGCACTTTGCCACCAGGTGTTACTGTTAGCAACATCCAGGCTGCTCAATTCAGTAGAAATGGAATTATCTCTAAGGTTATGCGCGATATGGATTATATGGAGGAGTTTGGTCGTGGTATTGATTTGATCTATTCTGAAATGAATAGATGGGGCTTAGTTGAGCCACTTTTCAAAAACTCATCAAATTCTTTTAAGGTTATCCTTCTAGGCAGTGATTATCTCAAGTTAAACTATCGGCAGCTAAAGTTTTGGAATGTACTTCAAGATAGTAATTACTTGACAGCAAGCATCGCCAAAGATCTTTTTTCAGATTTATCCAGACCTACAATTAACACAGATCTCAAAGAAATGGTTGACTTGGGTCTTATTAGAATGAAAGGCGCGTCTTCTAATACACACTATGAATCTGAATATTAAAATTCTAGAAGAGATTAGAAGAGGTTTGTTCTACCAGGCACAAAACAAGCTATTTTTCTCAAATAATAGCTAGAAAGAATCAGAAGAGCTAAAAAACACATGACTAACAACACCACACCAATACCAGATGGATGGACAGAGACGACTCTAGGGGAAGTCTGTGAAAAAATAGGCGATGGTCTACACGGCACTCCAATCTACTCAGTTAATGGGGAGTACTATTTTGTTAACGGTAACAATATTAAAGATGGCAAACTTATTATAAAAGCTGATACAAAAAAAGTTAACGAACAGCAACTTCAAAAACACAAAAAAGATATTGGTAAAAACACAATACTTCTTTCTATAAATGGGACAATTGGTAATTTAGCAAAATATAATAATGAAAAATGCATTTTGGGCAAAAGCGCTGCTTATCTAAATATCAAGGATACTATTAGCAAGGATTACATTTATTATTTAATGCTAGATCACAAATTTCAGTATGATATATCAAGAAATGCAAATGGCAGTACGATAAAAAATGTTTCTTTAGCACAATTAAGAAACTACCAATTTTTCATACCTCCTCTCCCACAACAAAAACAAATAGCCAGTATCCTTTCCTCCCTCGACGACAAGATCGAGCTCCTCAGAGAACAGAACAAGACACTGGAGGCCACCGCCCAGACCATCTTCCACGAATGGTTCGGCAAATACTCCGTCAGCAAACCAGAGGAATTGCCAGAGGGATGGAGGGTGCATTCATTATCTGAATATGTCAAAACTGTGAATGGATATTCATATAAAGGTAAAGAACTTGTTGAGCGTAGTGAAAAAGCGCTAGTAACTCTAAAAAGCTTTAACCGCCATGGAGGATTTCAAACGCGCGGGTTCAAGTCATTTAAAGGAAGTCCAAAGGAGTCTCAGGAGGTTCAAATTGGAGATTTAATTGTTGCTCATACAGACTTAACGCAAGATGCAGATGTGTTAGGCAACCCTGCAATAATTTTTGACAATGCTGGGTTTAGTAAAATGTACATTACTATGGATCTTGTAAAGGTTGAGCCATCGCAAGATTGGATGACCAAATCTTTCTTGTATTATCTTATGAAAACAAGATATTTTAAGCATCACTGCGTTGGTTATTCCAATGGAACGACAGTCTTACATTTATCAAAAAAAGCTATTATAAATTATGAAATAGTATTGCCAAATGATAAAGATCTAGTTATTAAGTTCTCAAAAATAGCGGATAAAACCACAAGTAAAATTGCAATGAATGTTAAACAAATCCAAACACTCTCGAAAACTCGCGATATAATACTGCCAAAATTAATGAGTGGGAAAATAACAGCAAGAAGATAATTATGAAAAGTCTAAAAACAAAAATGCAAGAATTTGATCGAAGGTGGTCAATCACTTCTTCTGAATCAGCAGAAAGTATTTTTGGCAAATTTAAGACACGAATATTAAATGTTTTAGGACACATCGATAAATGTTTAACTCCTGAAAGTATAAGTGAATTTTGTCAGTTTTATGGAATAAAAGAAAAATGGGAGAGCAGTTTCTATGATAGTGATCATTCGAGTAAAAATGTTATTAACCAGCTAGAAATAGAAACAAATCACATAAATTTTTACAAATTACTAGAAGTTATTTTTGCGTTAGATATGAGATCATACTCTGGATGTCACAAACCAGCATTGACAGGTACCCCAAAAACTAGACACCGAGTTCATCATTCTTCACACTAGGTGTGAGAAGGAGGATATTATGTCAGGATACAAAAAGATCCCAAAAGAGATCAAGGAAGAAGTACTGTCTCGGATTA
>Ga0233437_1004625_pt1 | contig 15961 bp, 17 predicted proteins | sample SI_122_August201_FD_182714 | JGI IMG/M metagenome (GOLD analysis project Ga0233437, IMG submission 182714) | Seawater microbial communities from Saanich Inlet, British Columbia, Canada - SI_122_August2016_200_MG | ecosystem: Environmental > Aquatic > Marine > Inlet | place: Canada: British... | reverse complement strand
ATGAGATACTAGAACTCAAAGATAGAATATGGGATTTACAGAAGGAGAAGATGAAACTCAAGAATAACAAGAAAGGTTTCAAATCAATAAATTACAAATTATCAGGTAGTGGAGATGGATGGTATGGGAAGTCGAATTAGTAGAAATCTTAATTATATGATATAATATATATATGCGAATGATAACAATATGCTCAGATGATAAGGGTAATCAACAGGCTCAATGGAGTGGGTATGACAAGCAAACACTAGGCGTTGTAAAAGACCTAGTATTTTTCGTTAATTCACTTAAGCCTAAGAAAGAACCTAAGAAACTAGACAAGGAACAGTTGAAATTAGAGATAGATAAATTATTAGATCAGCTAAACAAATTTAATTCATAACCAAAAATTGTATGGCAGAAAAACATGGAAATTATTTTATGCGAATGAGCGTAAAGAACGACGAGGAAAAAGAGAAGACGATTGAAAATTGGGGATTATCAAACGTAAATGAAGGGGAAAGATTTGTATTGAATTTGAATCATATAGAAGAAGATGAAGACGGTGAGTCAGTATTTTATTTTAGACTAGATAAACACATTTAATATTTATAAATTTTTAACCAAGTACAAATGGAAATCAAACTCAAGCAAGTCCGAATGAACGACTTGTACGCTGTAATGAACAGCCTCACTCCGAAAGAACTTCCAGATCTCAAAAGCACACGAAAGATCAATGGTGCAGTAGACGCATTGGAGAAAGCATGTAAGCCTTACTTTGACAAGACTGAAAAACTACAGAAAGAAGCAAGAGATATAATGGCTCCTTTTACTGAAAGGTTTAAAGAACTTGAAGGGAAGGAAGATCCTGAATCAAACATAGCTAGAGCAAAAACAGAAGCAGACGGTAACAAACTACTAGAACCCATCAACAAGAAATTAGTTTCCTTATCAGAAAAGGAAGGTCAAGCAGAGGTAGTATGTGAAATAGATGCTAATTACCTAGACGAGTTAAAGGTTCAATTCAAAGCACACGGATCAGATAAATTCACAGACAGGAAAGCTTTGATTGAAGTAGCAGATGCAATTGGACTAGAAGACTAACATTACACAATGGTTCCTAAGAAGAAAAATAAAGGTGGCAGACCTACTGTTATGACAGAGTCAGTAGTTACGAAACTAGAAGAGATGTTTGCTATTGGTGCAACTGACGAAGAGGCATGTTTTTATGCAGGGATACCTAAGAAAACATTATACGAGTATTGTAAACGTACTCCTGGTTTCCGTGACCGAAAGGAGGGACTCAAGGATAGACCTGTTCTAAAAGCTAGAAGAACAGTAGTGGAAGACCTAGAGAAACCAGAGTCAGCTAAATGGTATTTAGAAAGAAAAAGGAAGAATGAATTCAGTCAGAAGCAAGAAATAGACCAGAACATCAACTTGGAGAAGACGGTAATATATAAACCTGAACGACATGGATTGGAAACCTCATCCGAGACAGGAAGTAGCATTACGAAGACGTGAGTTTGAGGTACTTTATGGAGGCGCTCGAGGCGGAGGCAAAACTGATGCTGGATTGGTTTGGTTGACCTGGGATACTGAAAACCCCAAGTACAGAGCATTAGTAATTAGAAAGAACGCAGATGATTTGAGTGATTGGTTGGATAGGGCTAATGTTATGTACAACGGACAAGGAGTAGAGATAATAGGTAAGCCAGCTATAATCAAATTCCCTAGTGGTGCGGTTATAAGAACAGGACATTTGAAAGACGACCAGGCTTATACTAAATATCAGGGGCATGAGTACCACAGAATGTTGATAGAGGAATTGACCCAGATACCAGATGTAGAGCGTTATTTGAAACTAATCAGTTCATGCAGAAGTACAGTACCAGGTTTAAAAGCCCAGATATTCGCTACTTGTAACCCTGGAGGGATAGGACACGCTTGGGTAAAAGAAAGATTCGTAGATGAAGGGAAGTGGGGTGAACCGTTTAAAGACGACAAAACAGGTAGAACTAGGATATTCATACCTGCTAAAGTAGACGACAATCCTACCTTGATGACGAACGATCCTAGTTATGTAGACTTCTTGAATGGACTACCAGACAACCTTAGAAAAGCGTGGAGAGATGGAGATTGGGATGTATTTGCAGGTCAGTTCTTCCCAGAGTTTATCAGAGATGTACACGTCATCAGACCTATTGAAATACCTAGTAGTTGGAGGAGAGTCAGAGGATTAGATTACGGTTATACAGCTCCCAGTGCTTGTATATGGGGTGCAGTCGATTACGATGATAATATCTACATCTACCGAGAACTCCTACAAACAGGACTAACCTACGAGATGTTAGCGAATAGAATAATGGAGATGACATCAGAAGATGAAGAAGTAGAGTATACCGCAGCAGATACAGAGATGTTCGCTAAAACTAGAGATACAGGAGAATACGGACACGATATAATGGCTGATACAGGAGTGCCTATCTCTCAAGCTAATAAGGAACGTATACCAGGCTGGAATCTGTTAAGAGAACGATTCAGGAGAAACAAACTATTCATATTCGATACTTGTACTCAACTAATTAAAGATATACCAGCAGCAGTCCACGATGAAAGAAAGGTAGAAGACCTAGACACAACAGGAAGCGACCATACTTTAGATGCGATCAGATACCTGTTAATGAGCCTACCACAAGCTTCAATAGAAGAAAGAAGACCCGAAGTACCAAACCTATACGAAAACGATCCACACGCCCCCTGGAACAAGAAATCAACAGGAGGATATAAGAACCATTATTCGTACCATTGACAAAACAGAAGCCCAGAATTTGATATTCGTACTGGAGGAAGTTAAGTTTAACAGGTTAAGTCTAAGAATTACATAAAGTATATTATACAACATGCAAACTAAGGTAATCCTCAATCCTAGTGTAAATGTAACTGATCCCCATTGGTTACAGTTGATAGCTTACATTCAATTACATCCGTTTTGTAAGTTGAGAGAGCTAGAGTTTAAGGATGGTAAACCTTTTGGAGCGATAGAGGTACAGGAGTCGATAAGGTTTTAGGTTTACTTTTAATGCGAAATGATATATAATGCTCCCAGTTGACTAGCCAATAGGCAGCGACAAATTAGAATTTTAACTAATCTGTCATGCCTTTAGAGAAAGATTCAAAGAAGATCCCTGCATATAAACCTTCCAAAGAAGATAAGAAGTTAGTTTTAGACGTAGTGCAGAGAATAAACGACCTGAAGCAGCACCGAGCTGGGATTATGGCTAATCCTTACGACATGAGTCCACAAGCTAGGTCTGTTGAATATACTTGGGACTTTGCGGATTTTGTAGCATTACCTCACAAGTTCTACGATATAGAGATGCAACCTTGGATGGCTGATAACTCACATCCGTTGATTTTGGGTAAGATAGATACAGCAGTTTCGATACTAGCAGCAAAGAATCCAGAGGTTGAGTTAGTAGCTAGAACAGAGAAGTTCGAAGCCAAGACTCTAATACTAGAAGCTTTGTACGGATTAAGTTGGGATAAAGGACAAGGGAGACAACAGTTGATTAAATTTATCAATACAGTAGCTAAATATGGTACAGCAATAGGTAGAGAGTACCACTTGTACAGAAAGAGAGAAGTACCACGAATAACCTCATACGATCCTGATAAGGGTGAACATATTATTGAGACAGTAGAGGTTGTTGATAATGATGAACCTTACTTCGAAACATTACCTATTAGGGATGCTTGGATAGATAACCGAGCTAAACCTTACGATGAGAGTTCTATTAGAGATTGGGCTTGGACAGAGGTATATGACCTTTCAACCTTCAAACTAGATTATCCAGAGGAAAAGTACCCAGAAGCTAAGTATGTTCTAGGTACAGACGGCAACCAGGCAGATGACTACACTAGGGATAAAGCAGACACTTCTAACGACATACCAGGTAATAAGGTAAGATTATACTTCTACGAAGATCTGGAAAGTAACCAATTCATAATAACCGATGGAAGGGTTCTTGTTCATAAAGGGATTCTACTTAACAACAAACTAAGTTTAGTTATAGCGATGTGGAAGATGAGAAACGAACAAACTATCTACGGTATAGGATTACCAGAGATATTGGAGAATTCAGATGAAATGTTAAACAGAGTTACAAATATGACCCAGAACCAGATTATGCTCGCAATCGGTGGAGCTGGATTCTACGGTGGAGTCGGAAATGTTACAGCAGCAGACATGATACTTGAGCCTAAACTTAAAAAACTAAGGGATGCAGACAAGATAGTTTTCCCGAAAGTACCACCTCCAACTAATATGGCGTTAGATTTGATTCAGTACATAGAAGACAAGGCTGATGAATATTCAGGCGTAACTAAAGCCCTAGGAGGCGAGCAAGTAGGTAAAACATTAGGTGAGGCCGTTTTGAACCGTGAAGCGGGTCTAAGACGCTTACAGACACCATTACAGAACATAGAGTTCGCATTAGAGCGACAAGGACGACTTAGAATAGATTTAATTCAGTTAATTTACGGTAGACCACAAACAACTACAAGAATAGTAGATGACTTTGGAGGGATAGTTGATGAGGAGCTACACCAGGAATATATGCAAGCTAAGCAGGAGCTTGGGCCTAATAGTATGGAATTCATACAGAAGTTTCCAGAGATTGAAGAAACTGGTGAAGTATTTAGGAATGAGTTTAAAAAGGAAAGGTTGGGAGTTGAGAAGGATGAGAAGGGTGAGTATGAGAATTCTGAACAGGATAAACTTATGGAGATCTTACCAGCAGAGATTGAAGGTGAGTTCGATGTAAGGGTAAGAGCGTTCTCGACAATTCCAGTTAGTCATTCAATGGAACAGGCTAAGATAGCTGAAACATTCAACATAATAGCTCAAATGCCTTATACAGATATATTCAAAGCAGAGGAGAGACTTTTGAAGAGTAGGAAGGAGAAACCTGAAGATTGGATGATGAGTCAGGAACAGATCCAACAGAACCAGGAAGCAGCAGGGGAAGCGGCAGAAGCTGAAGGTCAAATGGATCAGGAAGCACAAGCACAAGAGGCACAAACACAACAAACACAGGAACAGATGGATCAGGCTAAGATAGCAGAGATGGATGCTAAGATGGCAACAGAGCCAGGAGTTCAATCACCAGAATCAGCACTATGATAGACAAGAAATTAGTTAAGAAGGCGTATCAGGGTGGAGCATTCACAATCCTAATGGAAGTGTTGAAGGAAATGCAGCAACAGGATCAGGACTTTACCTTCGATCCAGACCCATATCAGAATGCTTATAACCTTGGAAAGAGAGATAAAATGAAGGATTTAGTATCAGAGATTGAGAACAATATAAAATATTACTGCAACTAATATGTACACAATAGGAGGAGGGGCAACCCCCATCAACATTAAGAAAGTAGGAGATAGAATTATAGAGATAGAGATAGATGGTAAGAAATCGAAGGTAAATGTGAATGACATGGTGTATGTAGTGAAAGAATGTATGCCAGCGAACGAAGCAGAAGAGACATTCGCAGTAGTAGATGAGCAAGAGGTTAAGAGTGGTAAAGCAATGGTAGCGGTAAAAGCACATAAGGATATAAAAGCAGGAGAGATGGTGAACTTCGCATTTGATGTCACTAGGTATCTGGATGCACAAGGTAAATCGACAGGAGTGAGAACAAGCAAGTCAGGATTCATATATTAAATCATTAACCAAACACTATGTTCATCTGTAAAAATTGCGGAAAAGGGTTTGAAAAAGAAACTCAACTCAGGGGTCATTTAATCCACTGTAACAAGAAGGAGGCAGCGAAGAAGGAGCCAGCGGAAAAGATTAAAGTGAAGGAAGTTAAGAAGGAAGAAACGTATGAATTCGATAAGTATATGGAGTTACCACCGCCAGTAATAGAGTGGTTGAGAATAAATTTCGGTAACTGGTTGAATCATTTCGAGGTCGGAAGGAGCGAATGGAGAAGGGACTTCGGAGGATACGCACTTTACATTAAGATACCAGAAGAATATTCAACAGAGTGGAAGAAGGAAGTTAGGGAGCAGTACGACAACAGATTAAGAAGACCAGCTACAGATGAGAAAGGTAATCCTAAAAGGTTCGAGCATGTAGTGCCAGATATAAGATATGTTTCGCTACAGATGGAGTTACCTAAAACGATTGATATGTTAGAGAGGATTAAGGATCACATAATCTCCAACGCTCACAAGAAGGGTATTAGATTACCAAGTATCGGAGGTGAGGTCACTAATGACAAGACCTTGGAAGATTACAAGAAATCATTGTACACATAAGAATACCTTAACTATACAAAAAAAATGGCAGAACCAACAGAAGTCGTTGACCCCGTAGAGGAAAACTCAACGCCCGAAGCTCCAGCGGAAGAGGAGCAAGCTCCCACTTCAGAAGAAACTCCAGAAACCGAACCTGAAGACAACGGAGAGGCCGAAGACCAAGAACCTGCACCATCTGATGACAAGGAAGAAAGATGGAAGCAACAACTTCAAGGCTCAAAGGCAGAAGCTCTTAGGTTGAAATCTGAATTGGATGAACTCAAAACCATGAAGGAAACAATCGAAGAGAAGACGGACGCAGATATTCCAATAACCGATGCAGATTTAGCAGCATTCAACGCGTTAGCCAAGAAGTTAGGATTTGTTACCAAGAAGGAGATTGAGCGGGACAATCAGGTTAGAACTTACAGTCAGACTCAAGAAGACTCACTTAATAAGTTCTTATCAGAACATCCTGAGTACAATAAGATAGGGGATGGTGATTCAGACAAAAAGTGGACAGAGTTACAGCAAGAATTAACCTTGTACAACTCAAGACCAACTGATCCAAAGACCTGGTACAAAATCTTAAAGAGGGCACATAACAACTTGAACAACAATTCTGAACTTGCAAAGGCTAAAGGCGAATCACTAGGCATGGCGAAAGCTAACCTAGCTGAACAAGCCAAGACTGGGAATCGTGCGTTAGGAGGTGTTTCCACTCCAACAGGGAAACGAACTCCTGAGCAGCAACAGTTAGCCCGAGAAGTTGAAGACCAGATGAAGAAAACTTCATGGTATAAACCTCAATAACTCGAAAGACTTGTAGCTGTAAAGGAGAAATACATTATTTCTTAACACTTTACATTATGAGTTTCGTATGTGTAAAAGGAGATACAGAGTTTGTGCCAATGTATTGTGGTGCAAGTTCTGGTCTAACCGTAGGAGAGCTAGTAGCCTACGATGTGTCTACAGGAGCAGCAGTATCACCAGTTATTAGTGGTACAGCTTCTCTTTTAGCTGAAGACGTAGCAGGAGTTGTGGCAAGCACGCCAGGAACTGCAGACGTCTACGTCAATGTTATTCCAATTAGGGGTCAAGTATGGAAGTACGACTGTACAAGTACACCAACTACGGCGATGCTTGGAAAGGTCAACAAACTTACTGATTCAGCAACAGTTGCTAATTCAACCACTATTGACACTTCAAGTGCAGGAGCGGTTCGTAACCTAGCTATTGATAATGCTGCAGGCAAAACAATGCTTGGGTTTATCTTGGGTGCAAATGACGCAGTAGCTAACTAATATTATTTTTTAACCACTCAAATTATGAGTCCAACACCAGCAACCCTCGGGGCATTCGGTGATCTAGTGGATGAGAGTATACAAGATATTTTCAACCAAAGAGCTGATGTACCGCGAGAGATGGAAAAATACTTCAACGTAGAGAACACTTCATCATACTATGACAAAGACAGTTCAATCGTTGGAGGAGGTAGGGCAAAATTCGCATCTGAGAACGCAAGTGTTCAATATGACGCTCCAATTCAAGGATTCGATCAAACCTACACACAGAAAAAGTACGCCTATGGCGACAAAATTACTCAACACGTTTGGAAATTCGGCTTCGAAGCTCGTAGACTTACAGACTTCGTAGGAGGAATGATGGACGCAGTTGACAACAACATTGAAACCTGCGCTGCAGACATGCTTAATAACGCATGGTCAACATCTTATACAGATGATGATTCACAAACAGTATCAACAGCAGGTGGAGATACAGTAGCTTACTTCTCAGCTTCTCACACAAGAGAAGACGGAGGTACAGCATGGAACAACATCGTTTACGATGGAACTACTTACAACATGGATTTCGAGTATGACGCTCTTAAAGCAGCTCGAAAGACAGCAACAGCAATCGTTAATGGAAAAGGACTTCCACTAGGTATCAATCTAGACTGTATCGTAGCTAAGAAAGGCTCTAGTGTTCAGGATAGATACGAAGAACTAATGGGAGCGATCTCTAGGAATTATATCCCTGGAGGTGATGAGAACGATGGAGCAGCTAAAGTAGGACTACCGAAAGCTTTGTTCCTAAAGTATTTGGACAATGACGCTTATTGGTATGCGTTTGACTCTTCAAAGAAGAACTCACAATTCGGTCTTCAATGGAGATGGTCAGAGAAACCTAACCTACTACCAGCAGAACTCGATTACGATACACAAGAGTACCGTAGACAAGTTTATTACTTCGCAGATCGTGGAGCTAATAACATGAGAAGTTGGGTAGGAAGTGAAGGCGACAATACATAGAAATTGACTTAAAGTCAAGTGGCTAGGATAGCTTAGGCGAAAAGAGGTTTACTGCAATTTCCCTCCTTCCTAGCTGCTAAAAATTGCAACTCCTATGTCTACCTTGAATTGCTTAAGGTAAACATCTGGAGAGAATATTATTTAACACAAAGCAAATATGGCAAAAGTAATATGCCAACAGATCAACGGAAAGAGCGGAAATACTGCCAGGAATTACCTTATTAAAGGTAACGATTCAACTGACGGTTTTGTAGCTTGGAATCCTGCGACTACGTTGGCTGATCTAACTTCTGATGTTCGTGCGCTTGCATGGGAAGGCACAACATTAAAGAATTGGAATGGGACGACTTGGGCTTCTTTCTCAGGAGGAGGGGGGATTACGTCATGGGACGGGTTGTATGCTTCTGATAAGGCTTTGACTATTGACGGAGCTAGTCTAGCATTCAACGGAACACATGCTACAAACGATGTGTTCACATTGACTAACGCAACTGGATCTGGGGCTACGCTTCAGATTACAACATCAGGTACAGGTGCTGATGTAAATGGAACAAGTGATACTTGGAATGTTAGTAAAGCTGGTGCAGCGGTTTTCACTGCTGTAACAGGTTGTGATACCTTAACTGCTGCGGCTAATCTAGCGATTAACGCAACAGCGGCAGGTACTATAGATATAGGTGACGTTTCAACTGGTTCAGTAACTATTACACCAGCATTGGTAGCGGTAGCTTCAGTAACAATTACAGGTTCGGCTGATACTGATGTCTTAACGATTACAGACGGTGATGCGTTGGTTGACGATGGTCAACTTACTATTACTGAAAGTGATACAGCTACTTACGCATTGAATATCACTTCATCAGGTACAGGTGGAGGTGGTGTTAAAGTAACGGCTGATGATCTCACTTCTGGTTCATTGATTTACGGTGATTCAGATAACGGAGCTTCATTCTCTGGTGATGGTGGATATTTGAATTTCATAAACGGTACGAGTTCAGTGTTCAAAGTACAAAGGTACGGAGCATTGACAATCGCTGGTAATGCTGAGGGTACTGCTTCTATTACTTGTACTAAAGGTGATGTAGTTTTGAGTGATGGGGCGCTAGTTATCACAGCAGGTGCATTTACTTACACAGCAGGTGATATGGCAATGAGTGATGGTTCACTCTCTATTACAGACGCTGATAATGCAGCTACATTTTCGGTAACTAATAACACAGCTACTTCGGCTGCGGTTATTGTGTTAGCTGGAAGTGGTGTTAGGACTGGTAGTACCACAAGCTCGTTTATGACAATCACTCCAAGTGGAATGACAACTGGTACTGGTGTATACGGTGTATTCGCTGGACTGACTGAAGGTAAAGGTGTTCACCTTGTTACAGACGCTACTGCTACAACTGGTAGTGCTTTGTATGTAGAGAACGCTGGTAATGATTGTGCATTAACTTCTGGAACAGTAGCTACGTTTGTTCATACAGCAGCGGTACTCGCTTCTGCGGTCAATAAGACTGGAGCTGTAGTTTCTATTAGTTCTGCAAGAACAGTAAATACTGGTGGATCAACTGCTGATGATTTCGATACTCTATCGGTTATCAAAGCTACCACTAGAACTGCTGGAACTGCTGGAACTACTGGTTCTGCGATTTACGCTGAGGTTCAAACCACTGGAACGGTAACTGAAACTTCTAACGGTATTGAGATCGTTATGGATTCAGGAGGAACTGGTAACGCATTGAAAGCTACTCATTCAGCTACAGGAGCTGTTGCATTAGCTGTATCAAGTGCTTCTACTACAGTTTCAGATGTAACATTCACTGGTTCAGGAATTAAGGAAACTACTAAATCGGTGGTAGCAATTACTAATGGAACAGCAGCTAATAAGGCTGGAAGTTCATTATTGAGAGTTGCTTCTGGAGCTTCTACACCTGCGGCAGCTACTTCTTACCTAGCTGAATTCACATACGCAGCTTCGACAATGACCAACAATCCTATTACTATTTCAGTTAATAGCGGAGCTTCTACCGCACCTGCCCTAAACATAACAGGGTCAGGAGCAGGTACAACTGTCGTTGATGCTAATGGTTATTCTCTTGCGACCTACAACACTAACGACACAGCAGTCGGTGTGAAATGGTTAGCACAACATACATCAACTGGAAGTGCGGCTGATAACGATGTGATCTTCACATTCAACATGGTCGGTCTTGATAACGCTGATGCTACCAACATTTACGCATCTATGGTTGCTACAGCAATAGACGTAACGGCTGCTACTGAAGATGGTAAACTTGATTTCCAAATCTCAGTAGGCGGTACATTGACTTCAATGTTGTATCTACAGTCTTCAACGGCTGGAGCTACTACTTTAGTTACTGCTGCTGCGGCAATGACACTCGCAGGATCTGCGGCTGGAACTACAGCATTAACAGTTACTAACGGTGATATATCTCTATCGGCTGGTGGATTTGATTCTACTACGACAGATGATTTTTACGGATTAGATGTAACGGTAAACAAAGCTGCAGCCACTCAAGGAGTTGCAGTATTCACAAACGCTTCGACAACTTCAGCTAAACATGTTCTTGAAATTGAACAAGCAGACGTTGACGAACCTTATATGAAATTCAGTGGGTCAACAGCTGTTACTTCTGCAACTGCAGGAGCGAACGGTGATGTTCCCGCTCAAGTAGTTGGGTATCTACTTGTGGATATTGACGGTACTGACAGAAAAATCCCCTACTATGCAAGTTAGTAGACTTTACGCAAGTTAATCTTTCTTATAGGGGAGGGGGCTGAGGTTTCTCAGCTCCCCCTGAGAGGGATTAAAACTATTATTTAACACAATTAACATGGGACAATTAGTAGGAAACCAAGATGATATTAGAGCTGAGACTCCAATGCCAGTAGATAATATGGACAATACTTCTGTAGTTTATACAGTACCTACAGAAACAGTTACGTTCTATTACAATCTAGCGGGGGTGAAAACATCAGCTACTGGTCAAGCGGCAGGAACTCTAATCTACGCAAAACTAGGTTATGACGGGATCCTGAACTCATTAGGAACAGCAGTAGCAAATGCTAACGACACAAGTTTCGCATTCGTAACTGGAACAGTTCTAACAACACAGGTTAAAAATCCTGGACAACATTTTGTAAACAGTCTCTATAAAAAGACACTCGCACAGAAGTTTGAGGCAATGGCTTTACATCTAACGACTAACGGTGAATTCTTCATCGATCATGAGAACGGAGCAATCTGGGGACTCGCAGCAGACACAGTTGCTGATGATACGGCAGGATATGACGTAAAAACGACCCTTACAGGCGGTGGAGCAGGAGATAAGGTAGATGTTACCAAAGTGGGCGGTACAAGCGTTCCTATAATGAATGAAGCGTTTGGCACAGCTACTGGACTTTTACCAATCGGAGGTAAGTATATGGCAACTCCAACCACTTATGATGACGGAGATGCAGCACCTATTTTATTAGATGCTCAGGGAAGAATAGTCTTAAACTCAGATATTCAGATTGGAGCTGTTGAGATAAAAGATGGAGTAACGGACAATAGGACTCAAGTATTAGCACCTAACACAGCTAATTATGAGTATGGTATGACAACAATGCCAGCTAGATATATGGCTAGTCCTCCGAATCTTATAAATTCATCTGGATCACCACTCTTACTAGATAAGACAGGCAACTTGAAGGTGATTGCGACAGGCACAGGTTCAGGGCAATATGCTGAAGATTCTGCTCATGTAAGCGGAGATATTGGTAATCAGGTACTATCAGTTAGAAATGACTCCCTAGCAGCTTTGGCAGGTACAGACGGGGATTACGCACCGTTCCAGGTATCAGCAGCAGGAGCGTTATACACAGGAGTTTCTGAGGTATTAGGAGCAACAATGTCGGCTACTAATCCAGTATTCGCTGAACTAACAGATGGAACTGCGGTAATAGGTACAGGTAATCCATTAACAGTTTCATTAAGCGATGCGACAAGTATCGTTGATATTGGGATAGACGAGAGTGCAATGGCAGCTACACCTAACTTTGTACCAGTCGGAGGCGAATACAGAGCAGCAGGAACGACTTACACAGACGGAGATGCTACGGTTCTTCAATCTACAGTAGACGGACACGTTAAAGTCCAAGCTGACGGATACGATTCAGGTACAGATTCACAGAAAGTTTACGAAGTAGCACCTTTGAATCAGCAGTATTTACCATCTTCAAACGCTCTTACAACCGTATTGAATGCTACTCCTCAGTATATTTATTACGATATGTCTGGGTATAAATTTATAACAATCGAGATAGCAGCAGTCGATGCAGGTGGTGGAGATACACATATAATAACCTTAGAAGGTACTTGCCAGGACGATGGAACGGCAGCAGCTTCTTGTACTTATCAGGATGTTACAGCAGCTTTGACAGGGGTAGCGAGTGTGGCTGCGACAAGCACATGGATTATAGATACGCCAGTGGCATTTAAATATTTAAGAGTAAAGGACACCACAGCGGGTGGAAATAACGATGGTGGAATGACAGCATACGCAAAGCAAATGTACTAATAATTTAACCTAATTAAAAATGACAGTTCATTTAACTTCAAAAGATTACGTTCAAACTGCGGACGCAACGACTAATATAGAGGAGCGTGATGTAGTCGGTAACAAAACTGATGCAGCAGCAGCAGGCACGGTGAGTGCAGAGGAATCGTTGATGGCTTACGCCAAACAGAACGTAACGGCAGGGATTACGATTGACGGATTCCATGATGTGCCTACTCAAAACTCGGCTGATAACAGTCAAATGAGAGATGTTATTGGTAATAAGACAGATACAATGGGGAACTCTCTTTATGCAAGAGTAAGTGCTATTTATGGGGCAGTTGGTGGTCCAGCGGCGGCAGCAACAAAGACTCTCGAGTTCGCAAACGACACAGGAGCAGTAAATCTTTTCACCGTTACAGGTAATCTTATTGTCAAAATCGTAGCTGCTTGTTCTGTTAATGTAGCTTCTGCCGCAGCAGGTAATGTTGAGGTAGGAGTAGCTGGAAGCACGGACGCAATGATTGCTACTACCTTGGCAACAGATATTGATGCAGGTGAGATATGGCATGACGCTTCACCTGATTCAGACATCGAAGCTCTAAGTACGATGAGAGAGTATATTATCGTGGGAGGGGCTAATATTATTCTTACTTGTTCAGCGCAAATAGATAGTGGAACGATAGCTTTTTACGCTTTCGTGACACCTCTATCGAATGGTGCTGGAGTAGCAGTAGCTTAACCAATTAAAATATGAATTTACCAGGTAAACCAGAAGCAGAAGATTATGCGGTTGATAGCAACCAGAGATTGAATCATGCACCATTATTTGGTGGTGCGATTTATTACGTCAGCAAATCTGGTGATAATGACAACGACGGAACATCTCCAGACAGCCCGCTTCTTACCATAACAGCAGGAATAGCCGCTACGAGTGCGGGAGATGCGGTTAGTGTTAAGGCTGGAACTTATGACGAAAACGGATTAGACCTTGCTTTAGACGGTGTAGAGTTATGGGGCGAGATAGGAGTCTTGATTAACAACACGAACCCAGGGACTTGTCTTACGGTTTCAGGAGCTACTTGTCGTGTGCGAGGTGTGGCAGTGAGTCAGGCTGGGCAGATTGGTTTTGCTGTTACAGGAGCTGGTTGTACACTTGAAGATTGTGTTAGTACGGACAATACCGTAGCTTATGACGTAGATGGCGTAAGATGCACGTTCGTAAGATGTAAAGATCAAAACGCTACAGTCACAGGTTTCGACATAGCAACGAAAGAAAACCTTCTTTATTTGTGTAATTCGTTGGGCGATTCAGCAAGTAGAGGATTTTATCTTTCAAATGCAGCGGCAGACAATAATATGATTCATCAATGCTTAAGCTCAGGGAATACTACGACAGGATACGAGGTAGTGACTGGTGCTACTGGTAATGCGTTTGCATATTGTACTTCTGGAGGTGGTGATGGGCATAGAGTAGACGCAGGTACGAGAACCCAATGGGCGCAATTTATAGGTCATTCTCCAAGAGAAAGACACGAGGAATCCTATCCGTTTTCTGACGGTGAGGGTGTGTCTGGCCTACCGATAGCGGTTACTACGAACGCACAGGACGAAACTAACGGGGCTGCTACTACACAGGACTATTGGGGTGAACCGAAAGTTATAATGCCAGTAACGACGATTACAGACGATTTTAACTTATGTGGGTATCATTTATACGGAACTACCACTAATAAAGCGATAGCGTTCACGCTTTATAGAATTAATTATACTATAGGTTCTGATAAGAATGGTGGGAATGCGTGGGATGAAGGAGCTACGGCTTTGACAGTAGATGATGGGTCTAACTTCCAAACTGATGACCTTGTGTGGATTTATAGCGATTACAAGATTAATGGTGAGATAGTTAGGGTTACAAATGTTTCCACAAACGTTGTCACTGTAGCTAGAGAAACGTCCCAATTTGGTGCACCCAATACAGGTTTAAGATGGGATCATACCACTAACGATGCAGGTACTGAAGTTATGTATTTAGTTTACAGGGCTTCCTCTGACGGTATGCACGGTATTGAAGGACAATGGTCGTGTGCTTCATCTAAAGCGTTTTTCACAAGGAACCTACACACTTGTAAAGAATTAAGGGCCAATGATGGCATTTTAATACGTTCGCAAAACATGACTGACGGTACAAATGGAACCGCATTCGATGTTGCAATAATATTTGAAGACTAATAATTTAACCAAAATAAAATGGATTACGCAAAATTATGTCCTACTCTGAGTAAACACATACTGGAGGAGACAATCACCGCTGATACTGCGAAAGCAGAAACAGAGGTAGCAACTAAACCTTCGATGACTGAGAACAGGGTCAAAGAGGCTTACGATTTACTATTAGTAGATCCGCAATATACAAAAATAGCATCAGAAGTAGGTCTGTTGCCGAGCCAGGTAAAGAAGTTGCATCAAGAGTTGATGGCTTATAAGAATTACTCAGAACCAGTCGAGGCGATTGAAGTATAAACTAACCTAATTATATTATGAGTTTAAAATATGCTCAGATACCAGCAGAAGACGTTATCTTTAGAGAGGGGTTTATAAACAACCAATACGTTGCTGATAACGGCCTTACCTTAACTGATGTAGTAATGAACAATGGAGGAGTATTCGATGGAGCTGATTCCAAAGCTGATACAGGCAAAGATTATATCGGTACAGGAGATGTCTCAATTGAGATGCTCTATTATGTAAACGGTTACGGGGAAGCTAATACTGGGTATTTGGTTTCTAATGACCAGTTTGTGATTGTTA
>Ga0233437_1004619_pt1 | contig 15974 bp, 18 predicted proteins | sample SI_122_August201_FD_182714 | JGI IMG/M metagenome (GOLD analysis project Ga0233437, IMG submission 182714) | Seawater microbial communities from Saanich Inlet, British Columbia, Canada - SI_122_August2016_200_MG | ecosystem: Environmental > Aquatic > Marine > Inlet | place: Canada: British... | reverse complement strand
TTAGATAGCGGTCAAGACGCTATTTTAACAACTCTGCTTTCAAATTGTCTAACCCTTCTCCTTCAAGTATCAGGAAGTTTCCTTCAAACGCTTTCTTGGCTTTTTCTATTTGTGCATCTGTAGCAACATCGGTTTTGTTTATTACTATGATAAAACCTTTGTCAGAAAAAAGCTTTTTTATTTCGGCAAAAAGATTTTGTTGTTCAGCCATTTCTTGAAGAGGATCTACAACAAAAATAATTGTTCCTTTTAAATGTTGAAACGCACTAATCGCTTTTAGTTCGATGTTGTTTCGCTTACTAATTGGTCTGTCAAGTAAACCAGGCGTGTCAATAACTTGGATTGGCAAATACTTTTTTATGAAAGAACCAACATTCAACCCTTTTGTTGTGAATGGGTACGCAGCTGTTTTTGGTGTCGAAGTAGTTATCTTCCCCATCAAAGTACTTTTTCCTACATTGGGAAACCCTGCTAAAATATATGCTTCTTGATCTGCTTTTATCGAAGGTAGTTCTCGTAGTTTTCTTGCAGCGTCGTTGTAAATAGTAATTGGACCTTTTAATTTTTTTATCAATGAAGACACTCTTCCAAAATATTCTCTTGTAAGATCTTTTGAGTGTTGTACTGCGCCTTTTTCATAACGAATTTCTTTTAATGCAATGATTTTTTCTCGACGCATATTTTTGATTATTCTAACGGTTGCAGAAACTTTTGCAAGAGCTATTTTTGTTTCGTTAACATCAATTACAAAAGTAAATAAGTCTTTGTAAAACGGTTCTAGTTTGTCAACGCTTGGAAAGTCTTTTACTACTTTTAATAACGTACTTTCTAGGAAATCATAAGGTGCTTCTATTTTCGCGATTTCTTTTCCTTTTATCGTGTAAAACGGAGTCTTTTGTTTTGCGTATGCTCCTGCCTTTTTTCGTGCTCGCGAGAAAGACGCTTCTAGTAATACATCTGGTTTTTCTATTAACTTTAGATTCATTTTGATTCAAATCCTTGTTTTTTGCGCAGATTTTTTGTCTGCCATTAACTATTTAAGGCTTAAGCAGTTTTTTAATTATACGGACTGAGCAATTTTCGTCAATTTTTAATAAATTTGCTTTGTTTTGGGGTTGGAAAAATGAATGACTTTTTTAAAGACAAATACAAGCAGTACATGCTAGTTCCTGCTATTCTACTTATCCCAATGTTATTTTTGATTTTTGTCGTTCCTGGGATCTCCCCAGGAATTGATTTGACCGGCGGGAATGTTATTATTGTTCGATCACAACAAGAACTAACTGAAGGAGGAATTTTGAGTGCGCTGCAAGGCTTTGATTTACCCGAACTTAGAATTTCAACAATCACGTCTCCAACAGGTTATGGTGCGTGGATACAATATAGCAAGAATCCATTGATTAATGAAGCTGAAGAGGTCATTGCTCAAGCCGAAGCAAATCTTGAAAATGAAATCGAATCTATTAGTTTGTCAAAACAAGTAATTAGTTTGCTTGGCGGAGAAGATGCAGAATATGACAACGCAAAACTAGCTTTACTTGATGCACAAGATATTTTAGCATCATACAAAGAAGGTTTTTCAACTTCTTTACAAACAGCTTTAACCGACGAACTTGGTCTTGGAGCAGATGTTGAATTTCAGAAAAGAGAAATTTCTCCTACGCTTGGAGAAGCTTCATTACAAGGAATAATTAACATTTCTATAATCGGTTTTATCCTAATTATCATAGTAATTTTTATTGCATTTAGACAAGTTGTTCCTTCAGCAGCAATCATACAAGCAATGATTTTTGATGTTGTTGCCGGTTTAGCTGGAATGGCGTTATTGAATATTCCTTTGTCATTGACTACTTTACCCGCGTTATTAATGCTAGTTGGATACAGTGTTGATACAGACATTATGCTAACTTCAAGAATGCTAAAAGAAAGAAGTGGAACGCCGGGAGAACGAGCAACTACTTCAATGAAAACCGGTCTTACTATGACTGGAACTACGCTTGCAGCACTAGTTGCAATGATTCTAATTTCGTACTTCTATCAAATAGAAGTTATTTATCATATTTCAGCAATACTGTTCTTTGGATTGATCGGTGATGTTATTGCTACTTGGTTAATGAATGCACCAATACTACTTTGGTTCGTGGAGAAGAAAAAATGAATCTATTAAAAAATTGGCGAATCTTATTACTAGTAGTTGCTTTACTGTTTATTTGTGTCGTTGTTTTTGTTAATTTCGGTCACGACGACAAAGGATATTTAGAAGGAACTAATGTTAAGCTTGGACTTGATTTTGAAGGAGGAACCTTGTATCAAATCGAATTACAAGAAGCGGTGTCTGTTGAAGAAATAAATCGTATCGCAGTTATTATTTCTCAAAGAGTTGATCCCTCCGGCTTAAAGGACGCAAGTATCACTCCAATTGGAAATCAATTTATTGTAATACAGATCTCGGAAACAAATCCTGCTGAACTTGAGAAAATCGAGTCAAGAATCAGACAACAAGGAAAATTCGAATCAAATCTAAACGGCGAAATCGTTTTCACTGGAGACCAAATCAAAAAGGTTCTTCGAGGAGACAATTCTTACGGAGTAAGAAAACAAGGAGACACTACTTTTGAATGGAGTTTACCTTTTGTATTAAACGAAGACGCAATTAATAGTTTTACCGAAAAAACTTTCCACCAATGTAGTGCAACAAGTTTTACTCCCGACGGAAAACCAATTTATGATTGTGAAAAAACAATTTTCTTTTTAGATAAGCCAGACGCATTAATTGTTATTAGTGAAGACCAATATGCACTTGACGAAGAAGCAATGTTTATTGGAAATCGATTATTAAATATTCCACAACAAACAGAAATTGAAGAAATTATAGAAGATTCTCAATTAAATGTAATCGTGTATGACGGAAGCTTGGATGTTAATGCATTAGTTGGGATACAAACACAAAAAGCAATTGTTTCTTCTGACATAGGAAACGAAGTTGTAGTTGTGTTAGAAGACAATGGATTTGAAGTTACTAAAGTTGAAGCGGTTGACAAACCATGGTTGTGGGACGTTATTAATGCTCAACAAGTAATTAGTTTAAGCGAAAGCATAACTAATGAAGATGTTGCAGATATTGCGCACGCACAACAATTCTCAACGTTACGAATTAGTGGACAAAGAGAAGATGTTGAAACTGCATTAAATGATCTTGATGAACTAGCAATTCTTTTAGAATCAGGTTCATTACCTACGCCCGTAAAAACAATTTCAAAAGAAACTATTTCTCCTTCTCTTGGAGAATCATTTAAATCATTAGTGATTTTAATGGGAATAATTGCGTTCATCGTTGTTGGAATCGTAGTAGCTATACGATACCGAATGGCTAAACTAGTAATTCCGATCTTTATCATTGGTGGTAGTGAAGTACTACTTAATCTTGGTTTCATGGTTTTGATACAAAGACCTCTTGACCTAGCCGCATTCGCAGGTTTACTTGCTGCAATTGGAACTGGAGTAGATTCCGAGATCGTTATTACTGATGAATTACTTGGAAAATCAAAGAAAATAAAAGAGTCTCTAATAAAGAGAGCTAAAGCAGCTTTATTTATTATTATGACTTCTGCTTTCACTATGATTGCAGTTATGCTTCCAATTATATTCACGGCTAGATCTTATCCTGGAATTGACAAGCTATACGGCTTTGCAGTAGTAGCTATTGTAGGTGCATTGATTGGTGTGTTTATTACACGGCCAGCATTCACTAAAATCATGGAAATCATAGTTGGAAAAATCGAGAAAAAGGAACGATAAATATGCGTTGGGAAAGAGTCTGGAACGCCGCAGAAAAAGAACATAATGATAAAGCCGAAGGCGATGATTTTAGAAATCGACTTCTCGATAAGGATCCCGCCGAATACTCTATTTATCACCATTATGGAATCGGATATATTCAAAACTTAGACGACATACTTAGTCGAAAGGATGAATCCGAGATTAAGAAAACAATTTATCAACTTGAAGCAGCAGAATCAACGTATTTAGTTGACTTAATGAAAAATGGAATAGATTCGACAAAAAAAGTTTTAGACTGCGGGTCTGGTTCCGGAGGCGTTGCATTTGATTTATATAAATCAACACAATGTAATATCGATGGAGTTACTCTTGCCGAAAAACAGGTTAACTTTACAAATGCGTTGACAGCTAAAAATGGGGTTTCTGACAAGATAAAATTTCATTTAATGAATATGTTGGAATTAGATTTTCCAGACAATACTTTTGATTTAGCATTTAGCTGTGAAACAGACATGTACATCGATTTAGATAAATTCTATACAAGTATTGCCAGAGTACTAAAAAAGGATGGCAAATATGCCATGATTACTTGGTGCCGGAGTGACGAACATATAACCAATAATGACTACGCCGATAAAGTAGATGCATATTATGAAGTTAAAATGCAACATTTAAGTGCTTACAAAACTGCATTAAACACAGCAGGATTCAAAATATTAGAATTTAATGATTTGACCACCGAATCAGTAGATTATTGGAAAATTAGAAAAGAATCATCAATCTCTTCAGATGTGGATACCCCGTTCTTAGAAGGATTAACTAATGGATACATAAAAGCTATTTCTATTCTAGCAGAGTTAGCTTAATTATTTATTTAAAAAAAGAACGATAGTTAATTTAACAGTTTGTTAAAATCGTTTTTTGTAATGCTTTTTGTTCCATAATACCATATCACTAGAATGATACCACTCATTACAAACCAAGTTATTGTGTGAACTATTTCTGCATCAAAACCTACTTTAGCAGACACGAGTACAAGTAACAAGCGAGGGATGTTGATTATTAATAACAAGCAAAAACCGAATAAAAAGAGCAATAGCTTTTGCTTTAATTCAGGTCTTTTTAGCGCAAAGATGATTGAAGCAAGGATTGCCCCACTCATTAAACCAGTACAATAATTTGTAATGATAAAACGAACACTATCAACAAAAATTATGTTTCCAATAAATTCTAACCCAAGCATACTCGCCGTTAACATTGCTAAATAATTTGTTATAAGTGACAAGTCGAGTAGAGAAATGATTGTTGATAATACAAAATAAATTATGAAGAATTTTATTAAAAATACAATCGCCGGCTTATTCGAATTAAACTTTTTTTGTATTTTTTTGAATTCCATTTCTTCACCAAGGAACCTTTTTTAGTCCTAATTTAAAAGCAATAAAATTTGTTATCAAATGAATGAATACTGTTGCAACTAATACTAAAACTACAAACCATAATTCAGGTAAGCGAATAAACAAACTTAGAACTAACGCCCCAACAACAAAATCTAGTTGATCAAAGAACAACCATTTTTCTCCTCGTTCTTTACCTAATTGTCTTTTGAAAAAGCTTTCAACAACATCTCCAAGCATCGCTCCGAATGCAAGTAAGAATACTAATAAGAAATATGTTGTTCCAAAAAATAATACGAATTCTGGAAAAACAAGACCTATTACAATACCTGCTAGCGAACCACACATTACCCCGGCTAGAAAACCAAGAATTGATTTACCATTACCAAAGATTCTTTTTCCTTTGTACTTTTTAACAAAATCAAGTGGTTTTTTTCCATGGATTAGAATCGGAGAAGCATTTGCAATGTATATTGGTACAACATATGCAATAATTATTATCAACCAAGCTAATTCTGACATCCAATCACTTATCTATAATAAAACATTTAGATTAATAAAGCTAACAACAAAGCAAATATTGCTCCTGCACTAGAACCAAGAAGATTTACATGCGTGTTATTTAGAATCTTTTTTATTTCAAATAACGCCCCGAATAATGAATCAGCATTTGTTCCAACAAGTCCGGCAAGAACAATTATTATAAAAGCAAAAATATTTTGATAAACAACAAAGTAGAGTAATGCGATTATTAGTGCTCCGCATAAACCCGCAACTTCTCCAAGACGCGTAACTCCGCCGTCTGTTCCGCGAACCACTTTTTTAAACGTTGTAATTAATCTTGGTTTTTTAGAAGAATAATAACCTATTTCGCTTGAAAGCGTATCAGATAAAGCTGCTGAAATTGCTCCAAAAAATCCTATTTGAAATATAATTGAGTGTTCAGGATAAATTGCTACAAGAGAAAGTATTGCAAGCGCAGGAAGCGAATTTCCTACAACATTCCAAATATTTCTAGTTTCGTGTTTTTTCTTGGGATAATTACTTGCGATCTCACCGATAACAAAAAATAATACTACTGCTAAAAAACAGAGTGTTGGGTTTGGACCATATGTTATTGCGGCTAAACCAACTGCGTTAGCAATTAAGATTCCTTCAAAATTAAGTAGTTTCTTTTTATACGAAAAATACGAGAAGAACAATAAGAAAAGTAATAACAGTATTAATTCGATTATACCCATGGAAATCAAAAGATTATTCTTCAAAGTTCATTTTATTACTTTGCTTGTGTAAAAGTAGCTTTTGAAACAACTACTTTTTTAATTATACAAATCTTAGCTGCTTTTTTAGCTAGGTTTCCTGCGAATTTTCCAAGTAACAATTCATCTACAACTGCTTCAAAGTCTTTTCCTTTCAAAGTTTCAATTTCTTTATCAGTTATTGCACGAATACTTGTTTTTTGTCTTTGAGTTGCTTTTCTTCCGGTTACTACAACAACACTTACTCGAGCATCTCCACCAACAACTCCTAGTTTGATAAAAGAAGCAACTTTACTATTTCTTCTTCTAATTAATCGTCCAAGAGTAGCTTTTGTAACTTCGAATTTAGAAACCTTCGTACTAATCGTTTGTCCTTGTACGCCGTCATATTTGAAATAAACAGATACGTCTCTACGCATTCTTTGTCCGGTTAATCTATCAAGAGTAACTTTGAATGTTCTTCCTTCTAAATGATGTGCTTTTTCAGCTGGAGTTTCACATAAAGGTTTTTTGCTAAAAGTTTTGCTAGAAACAATTGTATACCAACTTTTCTTTTTCCATTTATCAACGGTTTTTCGTCTTCCTTTTGCTCCCTTTGCTCCTTTTTTCTCAGCCATAAAATCAACTCAATTACTTTACTAACAATGCTGCTTTTTCTGCAGAATATCTCCAATCCTTTGCTATTTTTCCTTTCTTAGAATAGTACTTTGCTAGTCTACGAATTTTTGAAACAGTTATTTCGTATCCTCGCTTAGCCGAAAAATCTTTGTGATTCTTTTCTAAGTGATCAAATAACATAACACTCTTTCTAATTAAATTTAATAAGTCTTCAGGAATATCTCCTAGTAACTTGCTTTCACCAAGAACGTCTTGGATTGTTTTATTTGTTAAATCACGAAAATTAGGCACATTGTGTTCGTCTCGCAAAATCAAACCTATTTTGCTTGGAGTGTGACCTGCGTTTGCTAAAGACACTACTTGTTCTTCTGCGTCTTTTGCACTCAATCCAGATTCTTTTTTTACCATTTTAATCACTTTAACCTTTCCTTCCTCTTTGGGCTAGGAAAAGAACAATAAAATTCAATTCTTTTATAACATATTACTGAAAAAGAAGATTTATAAAGCTAATTCCTAGAGGCTATGAGCTATTGGCAGTTGTTCTGGATCTCTAGGTTTACGTTTTCTACACTCACAAGCATGTACTCATTGAGTTCTGCTTGGTTTGGATTCAGATATGCGCGCTCGGAAGTTGAAGTTAGGTTATAAGACGCAATTGCCAAATCTGCGTATTTTTTAGTTAAACCAGCAAATGCTTCGGTTTGGTTAACTATTTTTGCATCACACGAACTAAAGTTTAATTTAGTGAATTCGTTAATCGTTAAATTATAATAATAGAATGCTTGTACCGCATCAAGTTCTGCATCAACTACACTTGCTACGCTTAAACTACTTCTTGTTCGAAGAAGCGATAACTCACTAATATAATCTCCTAACGCGCCCGTGGTTGTTGGGAATGCAATTGGTGCGTACTTTGTTTTTACGCTTTGGAATTCTTGCAAGGTCGCTTGATTGGGCACTAGCGAGACACAACCAGAAGCTACTGCAAGTATTACTAGCATTAGTAAAATAGGAATAATTATTTTCTTCATTTTATCTTAAATACTAGCGTTTTGTACTTTTAAATTCTTTTGCTTTTGTTATTTTTGAGCTAGAACTTACCCAAGACTTTTTTAAAAAAACTTTTTCTTTTTTTAGCGAGTTGTTCTTCTTTTTCTAGTTTTGCAAGCAACTCTCTTTGTTTCTTTGAAACTTTTTTTGGTGTTTCAACAATTACTTTTATGTATTCGTCTCCGTGGCTAGAAGAATTCACATTCTTTATTCCTTTTCCTTTCAAACGAAAAATTGTTCCTGTTTGTGTTCCTGCGGGAATCTTTAGATCAGCTTTGCCTTTAAGTGTTGGAACTTCAACTGTTGCTCCAAGCGCACTCTCAGTAAATGAAATAGGTATTTCTGCGTAAACATCCACTTCGTCTCTTTTGAAGATATCGTGTTTGTCAACAAAGATTACTACATATAAGTCTCCTGCCCCGTCACGTCCTTCATGTCCTTTTCCACTTAACCGCAAATGATTCGCAGTGTTAATTCCTTCAGGAATTTTTACTTTGAGTTTTGTTTTCTTTGTAATTAAACCATTTCCGTTACATTTAGTACATTTTTTTTCAGCGATTTTTCCTTCTCCTCGACAGTCATGACAAGTTGCTTGTGATTGGAATACTCCAAACGGAGTTCTTTGTTGTCTAATCACGCGTCCGTTTCCGCCACAAGTTTTACATGTTTTTACTTTTCCGTTTTCTGCACCTGTACCTTTACAAGGAGAACATTTTGTTATTCGATCAAAAGAAACTTCTTTTTCTGTTCCAAAAGCAGCTTCTTTAAATAAGAGTGTTAAATTAACTTTCACATTTTGACCATAATCTTGTCTTGCTTTTTGTTTTCGTCTACCAAACAAGTCTCCTAAATCAATATTCATTCCACTAAATTGATTAAAAATATCTTCGAAGTCAAAGTCCATTCTTTGGCCTTGTCCAAAACCAGAGAAACCAGAGTGTCCTTGAAAGTTTTTGTAAGAGTCCCCGTAATTATCATAGTTTTGTTTTTTTTCTGTGTCTGAAAGAACTTGGTATGCTTCAACTACTTCTTTAAACTTTTTTTCTGCTTCAGGGTGAGTTGAAACATCAGGGTGATATTTTTTTGCGAGTTTTTTATAGGCTTTTTTTACTTCGTCTATCGACGCGCCTTTTGTTAGGTCTAATGTTTTATAATAATCACTCATATTTACTCGCCTAAAAATTAAAAGAATTATGCAAGAGATAAGATATTACTTTTTCTTACCAAAACGCTTTTTTCTTGCTTTTTTATATCTTACGTGTTTCGTTGCTGCGTTTACACCCGTACGCACTTGTTCGTCCACATCAACAACACGTGCACGCACGCCCGCCATTGCATTATGGTGTTCACCATGCGCTTGTTGACTTTGTTGTCTAAGTCGTACAACTCTTAAGCGTTGATTTCTCTTCTGAATTTCTTGAAACTTATTTATTATTCGTTTACCAACTTCACGCATAAATACATACTCCTTTCAATATTAATAAATTTAACTAGCAACCCATAACGGGCTGCTAGTGGCATCTAATTTTTGCTGAGGGTGTGTTTTCCTTTGCAAAGTATCATTTTTGTTCTTGTTTATCGTCTTTTTCTTCGAATTCGGCGTCAACAACTTTTTCATCTCCTTCTTTTTTATCTTCTGCACCGGTTTCTGCTCCAGGCGCACCTTGTGCTTGAGATTGTTGTTGGCCTTGGGCTTTTTGATATACTTGTGAACCAATTTCTTGTAGTGTTTTGTTTAAATCATCCATTTTTTGTTTTGTTGATTCTAACACTTTTGGTTCTTTTTCAATTTCTTCTTTTAATGCATTTAGCTTTTCTGTAATTTGTTTTTTCTTGTCTTCATCTAGTTTGTCTTTTAGTTCTTCTAGCATTTTTTCGGTACTATACACTGTTGCATCTGCATTATTGAATGTTTCAATACTCTCTTTTGTTTTTTTGTCTTCGTCTGCGTGTGCTTCAGCTTCTTTTTTCATTCTCTCGATTTCTTTTTCATCAAGTTTTTCGCTTGCAACGATCTTTATTGATTGTTCTTTTCCTGTTCCCTTATCAGTTGCAGTTACATGAACAATTCCGTTTGCATCGATATCAAATGTTACTTCGATTTGTGGCATTCCTCGTGGTGCAGGTAAGACCCCCGTTAATTGGAATCGCCCTAATGACTTGTTGTCATTTGCCATGGGTCTTTCTCCTTGTAGCACATGAATATCAACTGTTGTTTGATTATCCGCTGCAGTTGAGAACACTTGTGACTTTTTTGTTGGAATAGTAGTGTTTCTTTCAATTAGTTTTGTTGACACACTTCCAAGTGTTTCTATTCCTAAGCTCAATGGAGTTACATCTAAGAGTAAAACATCTTTTACTTCTCCGCTTAGCACTCCTCCTTGGATTGCTGCACCCATCGCAACACATTCCATTGGATCTACTCCGCGTTCAGGTTCTATCCCAGTTACTTTTTTAACAAATTCTGCAACTACCGGCATTCTTGTTGGACCCCCAACTAGAATTACTTTTGATAAGTCCGTAGCAGTTAGTTTTGAATCTGCTAGCGCTTGTGTAATTGGTTTTTCACATCGCTTAACAATTGGTTCTATCAATTGTTCTAGCTTTGCTCTATTTAATTTCATTGTTAAGTGCTTTGGTCCTTGGGGTGTTGCAGTTACATAAGGCATGTTGATGTCTGTTTCTGTTGTTGTTGAAAGTTCTATCTTTGCTTTTTCTGCTGCTTCAATAACTCTTTGCATTGCCATGGGATCTTTGCTTAAATCAGTTCCGTCTTTTTCTTTGAAGTCTTGCACGATGTAGTTTACTATTACTTCGTCCATGTCGGTTCCACCTAACTCGGTGTCTCCACTAGTACTTTTTACTTCAAATACTCCGTCACTCATTTCCATTAGAGTAACATCGAGTGTTCCTCCTCCAAGATCAAATACTAAGATTTTTTCATCTTGTTTGTCTTTGTCTACACCATATGCAAGTGCAGCTGCAGTTGGTTCGTTAACGATTCGAACTACTTCAAGACCCGCGATGCTTCCAGCATCTTTTGTTGCTTGTCTTTGATTGTCATCAAAATACGCTGGCACAGTGATAACTGCTTTTTCTACTTTGTCTCCTAAAAAACTTTCTGCGTCTTTTTTGATTTTTTGTAAAATGAATGCTGAGATTTGTTGCGGAGTGTACTCTTTGTCATTCGCTTTAAATTTGAATGCTTTTCCCATTTGTCGCTTTGCTTTTGTAATCGTATTTTCTGGGTTACTAACCGCTTGTCTTCGTGCGGGTTCGCCTACAAGCATTTGTCCTTCTTTTGTGAAAGCTACTACGCTTGGAAATGCTTTTCCATAAACCGTGTTTCCTTCCGCTGAAGGAATTATTTTTGGTTTTCCTCCTTCGAGTACTGCTGCTGCACTGTTAGATGTGCCTAAATCTATACCTATTATCTTACTCATTTTACATCACTCCATAATTATAATTTATTTACCTTAACTTTTGCGAATCGCAAAACTTTGTCGTTGATAAAATATCCTTTTTGTAATACTTCTAGTATTTCCCCGTCTTCTTTTTTTTCGTCTTTTCCTTGCAACATGCACTCCATTTCGTTATGATCGAACTTGTCACCCACTTTTTTAGTCATTTTTTCAACCCCGTTGTTGTGGAGGAATTTTACTAGAACTTCTTTTACTTGTGTGAGACCCTTATTGTCTTTTTCGTGTTTGATTCCTTCGTCTAATGCATCAAGAATCGAAATCATTTTACCTAGTAAGTTAGAACGAATTCTTTGTTCTCTTGCAATAAAATCTTGTTCTACTCTTTTTTGGTAGTTTTCAAATTCTGCTTGGACTCTCTTCAAATCGTTTGTGAGTTCTTCGATTTTTACTTCTTTTTGTTGTAAAAGCTCTGCTTTTACTGCGCCCCCAAACGTTTTGTTTGCACGGTCATCACAAGTAGCTTTTCCTTTTTCTTCACATTTACATGCTTTTTCTGAATGTTTTTTGTGCATAACATTGAAGGAACATAAAGAGTTTTAAGTCTACGCCTAGTTTGTCTATATCGTGCTATACTTGTCTAAACTATTTAGACAAGACTTATAAATTGTTTGAATCCTAATATTTTTATGGAAAATAAAAAGAATTTGCCTTCTGTAAAAAGGCCTCTGCGCCACGCAAATCCTAGACGAAGCGGAGCAAAAATCACAATTAGAAACGTTGCTTTGCCCGAAAATAAGGGTTTTGACGAAAAATTAGCTTGGATTTGCTCTAGTCTTGGCTTCTTTGAAACAATTGACAAAGGAAAGACTGCTGCGATTATATTCAAAGAGATTTATTTAGCAGGAATGGTTGGCCAAGTGCTTACTAGCACTACTATCGCTGAACGAATTGGAATGAGTCGAGGAAGCGTAATAAACCATTTAAATAATCTAAAAAAAGCTGGTTTAGTTGAAAAAGGCGGAAAATACTATTTTGCTCGCCACAAAACAATGGAAGGAATTATTACCGAAGTAGAAGACGATATGTTACACATATTTTCACGAATGAAAAGAGTTGCCAAAGAAATTGACAACGAAACTGACGACGTTATTAGAATGAAATAGTCATTTGTTATAGCGATCATAATCCCGAATACTTTTTATTCCAATATCCCATGCATCTAAACCGTGTTTATAATTTCCAGCTTGTTTGTGCCTTTTAATTTCATCAGGTTCTAACCGCCTAATGGGTTCTCGTATTTCAATTGTAGCTGAACGATGTCTTGAACGAAATGCAATTGCCTTTCTCAAAGATACTCCCCGATTAACATCTGCTTCATACCACCGCCCATATAAAAAAAAGTGAACGATTGAATGATTTCCCTTTCTAACAAATCTTGCCTGAATACCTTTGGCACGTAAAACTGCACAAAGTGCAACATGATAATCAACACACCCTTGGACCGGCAAGCGATCCTCAGCCATGGGTTCACCCCGATATGAATCAACACACCGATCAATAATAACAAAACCATCTTGTAAAATTTGCGACGCTGTTCGCTTAGAATAATATTGATCCATTTGTGCCAAAGCCACTTTTTTTCGTTTCAAATTCGAAAGCGCCATTACGAGTGAATGAATATCTTTTAGTCTTTTTCCAGGAAACCTAGACGCAAAATCAACTACGTGCGAATCAATCATTGTTTGTTTTCCTGCGCGAATATAATACGGTGTTTTAACTGTGCGTCTTCTGGCTCTTCGTTTTTGCATAATTAAAATTATTATCCAAAGTTAATAAGTCTTTAGTTTGAAAAAAAATCATTGAAATGTTTTTCTAGTTCGTTAATCGTTTTTGACATTCCAAACTTTCCTCTCAGTGTTTTTGCACCTACAAACCCATTTGCTAAACCAATAAAATAGCCTCGGCAATCGTTTACACCTAGAGAAAATTCTTTTGCCAATTCTATGAATCTTTGTCCTTCTTTTAGAAATTCTTTTTTTGTTCTTTCTGGGATCTGTTGATTTTTCTCAGCTTTTTGGATTTGTTTGAAAATAAATGCGTTTCCTATTGCACCTCTTCCAACCATTACAAAGTCACAATTAATTTCTTTTTTCATTTTTACATACGATTCAACTGAAGTTACATCCCCGTTCCCGATTACTGGCACTTTCACATTTTCTTTTAATTTTTTAATTGCAGCTAGGTCAGCTTTTCCACCAAAACCTTGTTTTCCTAATCTCGCGTGCAAACAAATAGCATCCACACCAGCTTTTTGTGCTTCTAGCGCAACTGCGAGATATGTTTCTTCTGCAAGACCTAATCGTAGTTTAACCGTAACTGGTTTTGTTGTTGCTTTTTTCATTGCACGAACGATGTTTCCAACTAGCTTTGGAAAATCCATTATGTAGCAACCGTATTTACCTCTAATTGCTTTTGGAACACTACAACCACAATTTAAATCATACCCGACAAAATTATCCTTAAATTCTTTTTCAACTATCTTAATTGCACTCGCAAAGTCCAATGGATCATTTCCAAACAACTGTAAAAAAACAGGTTTCTCTTCATCCGAAACTTCTAACATTTTTTTTGTTTTAGAATTTTTGTGAATAATTGATTTACACGAAATCAATTCAGTGTATCCTAAAGCAGAACCATATTCTTTTGCAAGAGTACGAAAAGCTATGTTAGTATAATCTGCCATTGGCGCAAGAAACGCACCTTTGTCAATTTTTAAATTTCCTATTTTCATTTTTTAGCATCTCTTCGCTTTCTTTCTTTTTCCATTTCTACAAGCCATTTCTTTCCCGCAGAAGAAAGCCCATAATAATGCATGCCATTTTTGGGCGAAACACGAATCTCGACTAACTTATGTCTTGCTAACTTTGGCAATAAACTACTTATCCAAGATCGATTCAACCCAGTTTGTTCAAGTATGGCTTGTGTTGAAATTCCTTTAGTTGCTTTAGTAATACCAATTAAACGCATTATCTTCAATGCGCTGGGTGTGTAGAAAAAAGGCGGCTTGCCAATATATGGTGCTTTCCTTCGGTCAATATGTAACATACCCTGCTCATTTAACCCTGTAACCAAACGATCAATTGTTGCTGTGCTAACCCCTAGCCCATGCGCCAAAGTTTCTCGCCCACCCGTTTGATGCGCTACAATATACCCTTCTCTCACCTCTTTCACAAAAGCAGAAAACGATTTTCCTTGATGTAATTGAAATGCATCTTTTGCATAATCATATGATACGCCTAAAGTCTTCGCGATAGCACTTAATTTTATAGCCGGATTTGCATGCACTAGGCGAATCATTTTATTAGCGTGTTTTACCATTTCGGGTTGTCTTATACGCGGCATAATAACAATAAAGCCAAACCATAATAAAAAACTAGTTTTTTAAAAAAGTGTCCTAAAATACGTGTGCTTTCTATTTTATCATTATTGCATCGATTGCAAAAGCACCTTTTTCGTTTACAATAATAGGATTCATTTCGATTTCTTTTATTTCGGGATAAGTTAACGCCATTTTAGAAACTACACGAAGCACATTTTTCAATGCCAAAATATTGTATTTCTTTTTTGTTCGCACCCCCTCAAGAACCTTGAAACCTTTTACTTCCAAAAACATTTCATCTATATCTGAATCATTTATAGGTGCAATTTTTTGAGAAACATCTTTCATTACTTCAACAAAAACCCCGCCTAAACCAAAAGTAACTACTTTACCAAATTCATTTGTAATACTTGATACCAGAACTTCTTCACCAACAACCATTTCTTGTACCGCAATTTCTAATGGCTTCTTCATTTTTACAAGCTTTTTCTGCATTTTATCAAAATCGATTCTTGCTTGTTTTTCTGTTTTAATATTTGCTTTTACTAATCCCAAATCAGTTTTGTGAGGAATTCCACTAGACGCTTTCATTGCAATTGGAAAAGCTAATTTGTCCATTGCACGTTCTAGCTCACTTTTCTTTGATACAAAAATGGTTTTGCATTGTTTAATCCCGAATTCTTTTAGAATACTCATCGATTGTTTCATAGAAATTATATTGTTATCAGAAATCAGTTTTTTAGTTTGTGAATTTGCTTTGTTTGATTGTTCAAACACCTTTGTTATTTTCTTTTGCACATCATAATCACGCAATCTTGCTAACGCTTTAATTCCTCTTTCAGGAGTTTCAAATTCAACAATACCATGCTCGCGTAAGTATCTTCTAGCATGACTAACTGCAGTTCCGCCCAAGAAAGAACACATTATTGGTAAACGCTTGTTTAAGTCAACTATAATATCTGCGACTCTATCCGGGTTAGTCATGCTTTGTGGAGTTAATAGAACATATACTATATCCACATTATTATCGTCTTGAATTGCAGCTAACGCAGTCCTATAATCAATCGGA
>Ga0233437_1004615_pt1 | contig 15984 bp, 29 predicted proteins | sample SI_122_August201_FD_182714 | JGI IMG/M metagenome (GOLD analysis project Ga0233437, IMG submission 182714) | Seawater microbial communities from Saanich Inlet, British Columbia, Canada - SI_122_August2016_200_MG | ecosystem: Environmental > Aquatic > Marine > Inlet | place: Canada: British... | reverse complement strand
TGGTTGCCTCTTGTTGTTGTAACTCCGCTCGAGTATGATCCTAACTTGCAATATCGTAGTCTAGAATATGTTGTTAACGAGGACAATATCACTCCGACTTACACAATCGAGGATTTCCTGGATGTCGGGAGATTGAATGAGTGGTGCTCTGTAATAGAAGGTGAGATTACAGGTGGTCCATTCAGACTCCCGAAAGTCTGGGATGGGATACAGATGTGGTTGCTCACAGAAGAAGAAATCAATGACATAGGTTGGTTTATCTATGTCGACGTCAAACCTGAGTATGATGAGGATACGGAGTATTTAACTCACACGAATCAAGTCAACGCAACCAACATAACAGCTATCTATACAGTCAATGATTATACAGCAGAACAAATAGCAGATGCATTAGAACAAGCCCAAGATCCAATATTAATTGAGATAAATACTGATGTGAATACTTATATTAATTCTCATTATGATTCAGGTACTCAACAATCATTTACAGCAATTTATTCACAACAGGATACAACAATAGAGACTAAAACATATTTAGATCCAGTTTTAACTTGGATCACTACAATTATGACCTATTATTACGGCAAAAAAATGGATATTATTAATGCAACAACAGTAACAATATTAAAAGAAATAACATGGGATTTTACCACATTTGATGCAACTAAACCTGATGTATCTTTGAGTACATTAATGAGTTCATCTTAGATCTTGCGCGACGTTTTAGTAATTACTATAAAGGATATATGAATGAATATTTAAATTTGTTCGAAAAATCAATACTCCTAGTAATTACAACAGTGTTTCTACCATTCTTTATTATAATTTCTATTACATATAAATAGTAACTAATGTATTTAATATATTAACACGTTCTAAGAACTCACAAGATTTTAAAAATACACTGAAAGTAATAGAGGAAAACAATATTAAAAATATATCATATACTTACATACGATTTATATTATATAATATAAAAGGATTCATTAATTATGTAAAATTAAAATATTCTTAAATAGAAAATAAAGATTGACATTAATAAGTGTTCTAATTTAGTATATTAGTGAAATATAATGCTATCAAAAAGGTTATATAAATAATACTAATATGAATTTTTAAAGAAGTTTAAAAAATTATTAAAACGAGGTATAATAATGGAATCATATGGTCTGACAATGACAGGAAAGCTTATTGTTGAGAAAGTTTCTACACTACCAGCATGGGAAGCAAGTGATGAAGGTAGAGAAGTTTATGTCGAAGACGAAAATAAAAGATATTATGGAACCAATGCAGCATGGGTATCACACAAATCAGGAACACTTGGAATAGACACTGGTGAGATTACAGTACCAACAGGTGGTGGACTGGATGTTGCATTGGGTTCTGCTTCTGGAGATGATTTTAGTGTTGATACTGATAAGTTAGTTGTTGAAGGTGATACAGGTAATGTCGGTATTGGAACAACTAGCCCTGATACACCTCTTGATGTTCATGGAGCAGCAACGGTAACAGGAATACTCTCAGTAGACGATGTGACCGATTCAAGTTCCACTGTGACAGGTAGTATTCACACTGATGGTGGGCTTGGTGTAGCTAAAAAGGCGTTCTTTGGGGATGATGTTAGTTTAGGAGAGACAGTATTATCAACTAGATCAATCACCGTCGCCACTAGTGGTGGACTGGATGTTGCATTGGGTTCTGCTTCTGGAGATGATTTTAGTGTTAATACAGATTCGCTTGTGGTTGCTGGAAATACAGGTTATGTAGGTATTAATATTGCTAGTTCATTACTTGGATACCCATATTGGCAGTTTCATTCAATAGGTAATGCAGTAATACAGGGAACTCTTGGTTTAATGTTTACATCTGATTGGACTCCTAATGAACGATTTACAATTTATTCTCCAAATAGTAATGGTGACACTACTGCTATGGCTTTTCAAAATGGTACTTATACAGGTGCTAAAATAGAAATGGTTATGGAGTCAGCAAATAATGACGTAGGATTAGCATTTTATACCAGAAATGCAACAGTTGGAGATGGTTTAGCAGATGAATTTATGAGAATTGATCATGAAGGTAAAGTTGGTATTAATACAACTACTCCAAGTGCAACACTCACTGTTAATGGATCAATATCTAAAACATCAGGTTCATTTGATATACAACATCCTGATCCTGAAAAGAAAGCAGAAGGTTGGAGACTGAAACATTGTTTTGTTGAATCACCAACTCGAGGAGATAATATATATCGTTATAGTGTAACAGTTGTTGATGGGACTGCAACAGTTACATTACCTGATTATTATAAATTTCTTAATGAGAACAGTCAAGTATGGTGTAATCCTGACGAACATTTCGGTGTTGCTTATGGAAAAGTCAATGAAGAACAAACAATCTTGACCATTACCGCAAATGCAGATGGTATTTATAATATTATGCTTATGGGAACTCGTAAAGATGAAGATGCTGTGAATTTCTTTGATGAAGATGGTGTCGAATATCAAACAGAAAACTCTGTTTCGAGACTTCTTGAAACTGTAACTAAAGATGATCAATATGTTGAAGTTACAAAAAAAGACGCACAAGAAGAATATGATGAAGTAGAGATCGAAGCAGTTGAAGAGACTGTTGTTGAAAACGTTATGGATGAAAAAGATGGTAAGTTAAAATCTAAATCTAAGAAAGTCAAATCTGAAGTTGAAAGACCTACTGGTAAAAAGTTATGGAGAGTTAAAGACGGATTTAAGTTCGATAAAACAGATGGTAAATTTTATCGTAAAAAGACTTTAAAAGATTTCAATGGTAAAGGTAAAGATAAAGGTAAACATAAGTAATATAATATTTATGTAGTCCCACTAGAGATAGTGGGATTACATTCTTAAATTAATTCATAGAAGGAAAAACAAATGTTATATTGTTATATAGAAAATGGAGAAATAATAGAGGGACCGCGTGATTTACCGAGATCATGGCGTAATATTTCTGGTTTGAACCTTCTTGATGCCGCTGGCTTAAAAGAAAATTCATGGTTACCATACATTGATGTTAAGCCAGATTATAACGAAGACACTCAATATATTACAGGTGAAACAGTTATTAATACAGATGATGTAACTATGAATTACACTATTAATGATTATACAGAAAATGAAATGGTTATTAGAGTAACAGTAGCAAAATCAAGTATTTTATCAGATCTTTATACTAATGTTAAAAAATTTATCTCAAATCAACCATCTGGTTGGCCTAGATATGATAACGATCTGAAATTAAATATCATGAATGCTTCTATGATAGCAATATCTACTAGTAATGAAAAACCTGCTAATTGTGTCTTAGTTGAAACGTGGATTTATACTGTACAGACAGCATTTTTTGCACTCAAAACAAATATTGCTGCAGCTACAACTTTAGCCGAACTTAATGAAATTGATGTATCCTATGATTGGTTTGAAGATAGATATGGACGTGAAGGAACTATTGCAGCTGATCCTGGTATATCTACAGATGATTTATTTACATAATAGAGGTATAATAAATGAAATCAGATGGTTTAGAAATGCAAGGGGAGTTTATTGTTGAGAAAGTTTCTACACTACCAGCATGGGCTGAAGCAGATGAAGGTCGTGCAATATATATAGAAGATGTAGATAAATTTTATATAGGTAATAATAGTGAGTGGGTTGAAGGTGGTGGTGGAGGAACAACAAATATAATTGAGATACAAGCATTCTCATAAAGGAAAAATATGGCAACGTATACAAAAAATTTATTAAGTGGTTCCACTAATGGTAAAGGTATTAAAGTTGTAGCAACAGCTACTGCAGGCACAACTATACATACAGCAGTTGCCGGGACTGATGATTTTGATGAAATTTGGATATACGCAGTTAATAGTGATTCTACTGCAAGAAAATTGACAATAGAATGGGGAGAAGCCACTGCTCCTGATGGAAATATCGAAGTAACTATACCTGCTGAATCAGGATTAGTATTAGTTGCTCCTGGTCTTTTACTTCAAAATACTTTAGTTGTAAAAGCCTTTGCCGCTTCTGCTAATGTAGTTATATTACATGGTTATGTTAATAGGATAGCTGCGTAAGGAGATTACTATGAGAGATAGAAGCAGAGTTGGAGAATCCGTTAAAGATTGGCAAGGTGGTAGCCAAATTGTTTCTTGTGAAGGTGGCACCATCACTATTGATGGTGATTACAAGGTTCATACTTTTATGTCGTCTGGAAATTTCACAGTTCATCAAGCAATGATGGTGGAATATCTTATAGTTGGTGGTGGTGGCAGTGGTGGATCATCTCATGGTGGAGGGGGAGGTGCAGGAGAATATAAAGCCAATAATGCCTATGATATGCTTGTAACTCCAGGTTCTTCACCTTATACTGTCACAATAGGAGCCGGTGGACCCCAAACTTATGTTTCTAATTATGGTGCAAATGGGGGCAGTTCTTCTTTTAATAGCATTACATGTATAGGCGGAGGCGGTGGTGGTAAGGTAGAAAATCATGGAGTAGCCGGTGGTAGTGGTGGTGGTGCTGGACAAGTAACTATTGACAATCCTGATACTAATGGTGGTGCTGCAAGTGGTGATGGTATAGGAAATGCCGGAGGTCAAAGTGGATGGATTAGTGCCACAGATCACGGGTCTGGAGGCGGAGGTGGTGCTGGTGCAGTAGGTGGTAGTTTTAGTACAAAGAAATCTGGAAATGGTGGTGTGGGACTTGCCAATGATATAACAGGAACCTCAGTTTATTATGCAGGTGGTGGTGGTGGATCTGGAGATGGTACTACTGTTCGTGGTGTTGGTGGATTAGGAGGAGGAGGAGATGGAAACGCTTCTGTTGTAGGTCAAAGACCTGGACAAGATGGTACAGGTGGTGGTGGTGGGGCAAAACAAAATTATGAAGGTATGGCGGGTGGTTATGGTGTTGTGATTATACGATATAGATTTAAATAAGGAGTTGAAATTATGCCAAATTATGCTCAATTAGATGAAGATAATAAAGTTATCAATGTTATTGTAGTTTCTGAATCTGATTGTATAAAAAATGGAAATAAAGATGAAGCAACTGGAATAGCATTTTGTAAAAAGTTATTTGGAGAAAACACAAATTGGAAAGATGGTAGTTCAGCATTAATTGACTCTGTTTATGATACAGTAAGAAAAGGTTTTGTAAGAGAAAAACCCTATCCTTCATGGATATTAGATGATAATTGTGATTGGCAACCACCTGAAGGTAAAGAACGACCAGAGAATCTGCATATATGGGATGAAGAAATTCAAGAATGGATTTAAATATCACTCTGTTATAGAAAGAGACATCTAGTTTTGTTGTAACATAAATTATGATGATCAAAAATAGATCTTGCGCGACGTTTTAGTGATTAAAAGAAATATAAATAAAAGGATAACATTATGAAATACTATGGAATTGATGAAGCTGGTCTATTAAAGATTCCAAGTGTAGCATCTTTACCAGTATATGACTATACACAACATGAAGGAAAAATATATTATAATGAAACAGATGATACATTTTATATTGGAGATGGACAAATTGGTGGTTCTTTTGTAGATATATTTGGTGAATCAGTTAATTTGACAAGATCATTTGCTTTTCATAAACCTACAGCTGCTCCAGAAGATTATTCAACTGTTAAGTATGCTTATTATGAAGGTGATGAATGGAATCTAGCAGGATGGTCTTTAAAAATTCCTAGTATAGAAACATTACCTACATATGATTATATACTTCATAAGAGAGTATTGTATTATAATGAAGCAGATGATGAAATTTATTTAGGTGTTGGTGATGCAGCTGGTGATTGGGTTAATATATATTCAATCGCAGGGGTTTCTGCTATAGATGGTACATCAGGTACATCTGGTACTGATGGTGTTCTTGGTAGTTCTGGAACATCTGGAACAACAGGTACGTCTGGATCTTCTGGAACTACAGGTACGTCTGGTAGTTCTGGTACAACAGGTACAACAGGTACATCTGGTACATCTGGTACATCTGGTACAACAGGCACATCTGGATCTTCTGGAAATACACATGGTACTAGTGGAACAACAGGCACGTCTGGATCTTCAGGTACATCTGGTACAACAGGTACATCTGGTACAACAGGAACTTCTGGATCTTCAGGTACAACAGGCACATCTGGAACAACAGGAACAACTGGTACGTCTGGATCTTCAGGTACGTCTGGATCTTCAGGTACTTCTGGAGTAGGTTCTTATATTCATGTACAATCAGGATCATCTTTAACATGGAATGTAACACATAATCTTGGAGAGAAGTATGTAAGTGTAACGTGTATTGATTCATCAGATTTGATGATGATTCCAAATTCGGTTTCTTTTACATCAACAACTGCTTTAGTTATTACTTTTGTAGTAGCTAAAAGTGGAAATGCTGTAATTAAATAGATCTTGCGCGACGTTTTAGTAAATATAGGAAAGAAAGACAATATGGATGCAACAGAATTAACAAAAGAACATATAAAAACAGTAGGAATACAAATAACAAAAGTTATAGATTCATTATTAGATAGATCATTCAATCATGATAAATCAAAACTAAGAGAACCAGAAAAATCAGTATTAGATATCTATACTCCTAAGTTGAGAGGTACAACATATAATAGTAAGGAATATAAACAAAATCTAAAAGAATTAAAAGAAGTATTAGATCATCATTATTCAGTTAATCGTCACCATCCACAACACTTCGAAAATGATTTCTCTAAAATGAATTTAGTAGATTTAGTAGAAATGATTTGTGACTGGATGGCTGCGACAATACGACATGCCGATGGTGATATTGATGAAAGTATTCAGATAAATAAAGAAAGATTCAACATACCGGATGTGTTGGTGAGTATATTACAGAATACAGTTGATCAAGTACTTATATGAAAGATAAAGAAACAAATAATCGGTACATAACAGACAGATCAATACTTAAAAATCATAAAACTACACCACAATTCAATAGTGTTTAAGAGATTCCTCTAGTTCTAGTGCTAATATTGAATCTGAAGGAGAATATAATGCTTACTCCTAATCAAGAACATCAAATATCAAACACAGATCCATTTCAGTTTTCACTCTCAGATCTAAATCCATGCGAGTTGGCTCTAGTGCATGTGGGTGTATTAATACTCTTACCGATTTTCACTATAGCGGCAATTGGTGTAAAAACAATTCAACGTGCCTATAATTTTATTATTAAATAAGATATCTACCAGATTTCGCGCCACGTTTTAGACAAAACTTTAAACCCTAACACTTTTAATAATCGTCAAAATTAAGCTAACATAGAGGTACACTAATACCAATTATGACAATACAAGATAAACTAATAAAAATAGACACGAAAGTAATATTACTAACAGAAGATCCACAGGAGCAAATAATAAATATACTGTTAGGAAATATATTATTAAATCAGTCAGGATATAATTCAGGAGTATTATCATTAACATCCATCACATCAGGATCATCTGGAACATCTGATGAATTATTCATATTGAATGCTGAAACTTTAACAGATTCATGTAATACAGCTATAATTATGTCAGAATACCCATTTGATTTACAAATAAATGATGGTTATGTTCAAAAAGATCTTTATCATTTCTCTTTAGTGTCAGATACACATTTTGCAATAGCTGTCGCAAATAGAAGTGAAGAAAATGATGTAACGTTAAGATATTTATTAGCAGCAGCTAGTTTATTAGGATCGAGTTATGTCTATACTTAAATTTTCTAAATCTAAAACGAAGTGCTAGATCTAACACTAGTGCTTTTAATAATTAAACTAATAGCTAGACTTAAAGCTGAAGAGAAAAATAATGCAAATACATAATTTTTTATGTGACCTATTAGCGTCAACTCGTCTTCTGATCAGCGACCACCTATTCTCTCATCAACCAGGTTTAATAAAGTCTTATGAATTTAATCTTGGCAATCGCACCTTCCAGTTAGGAGCCGAACCTACTTCTGCGTACGCTCTACCGGCGGTGATAATAAATATTCAAGATGAATCGATAAACTTTGGTGGTCGCCGGTCAGATCTTATTCAACAAAATCAGGTGGCAAATATTAATAAGATTCCAGTCTTATCTCTAACCTCTGGCTCTAGTGGAACAATTGGTTCGGCTACGAATCCGATAACTGTTTATGTGCATGAAGAACAGACGGTGGTGACATTTTCGATATCTATTAATTGTGAATCGCAGATGCAAGCAAAAGAAATTGCTTACCACATCAAGAAGACCTTGCCGCTATATAAAAACGTTAATATTTTTGAATTTACAACTTTCTTAGAGATCGACAATTCAATTTTATTCGATGTATTAAATTATAATGTGACATTAGATACAGTAAATAATCTTTATACTAAAGTAAATCATAGTACAGGATTAATAGAATATTGTTTCTCTTTAAAGCACAATCCTTTAATCAGATTAGATTCAGTAGGAACATCAATCTCTGACAGTAGTCAATCAACCTTTCAAGTTCAATTAGAATTAGCTTATGTAATACCTTTCCCTCAACACTTAACTATAGACGAATATCACACAATCAATGATATTACATTTAGTTTCAATATGAATAATTGGCCTATAGTAATGAGTTCGTTTGATCCAAAACATTTCAATCAAGATCATATTCCAACTAATCCTGAAAGAATTGATAGAACATTAGTTCTTGATTCAGAAGATACTTATTATCCATCTGGAATATTAATTTCTAAAACAGAAACAGAAGTATTCATATCTATTCAATTTGAGCTAACTGATTTTGTTATACTTGATACGACATCAGATCCATTACCTCCAGTATATAAATATCGGTTTAGAAAGGTCACATCTAATAACACTAGAGACAGTATTGACATAGAACCAACATTCGAATATGAATCAGATAATAAGGTGGTTTTTATTTTTACTCTAGAGCAATATGAGTTATTATTACCATCTTCATCAGATCCATTATTTATAGATTTTTATTATGATTTATAATTTGAAAAGGAATATAAATATCATATGTACGAATATAATGCTGAAGTAACTAGAGTAGTTGATGCAGACACATTTGATGCGGTTGTGGATCTAGGATTCTTTATTAAAGTATCATATAGATTTCGAGTACGAAATTATGATGCACCGGAGACATGGCGACCGACAAGTGATGCCGAACTCGAGCATGGTAAACGAGCAACTGAATATGCAAAGACTTTATTAAACAAACCAATCAGAATTAAATCATTTGGTATAGGGATCTATGGTAGATTTTCTGCCGACGTAACACTATTTGATGGTAGAGATTATGTAGCAGTGATGAAGGATTTTGGTTTTTCTAAGTTAGACAATTATGATCTTGCTGATAATTCTGGTCCTAGTTCTAGTCCTAGTCCTAGTCCCTTTACTGAGGCTGGTTATATCTCTAGTGATGGAAAATTAGATTTAAAAGCTGATGTTAATAATGTTAGTTTTAGTGCTAGCGATAGTTACACTATTTGACGGTGGTTATAAGCCAACATAGCTCAGCTGGTAGAGCAGGACATTTGTGGTATCAGGGGTTCGACTCCTCTAAATCTAGTGGCTCCAATACGTGCGTACAGGCTTGAGTAGATGTCTACTTTATCTTATTCATCTTTAAAATCCGACGCCTCCCGGGAACTCAGGTCTGTACGCACTATTTTAATTTTTATGTTTTTACTATGATAATTAATGTGAGGTGATCTCGTAGAATACTTGTTGAACAGATATTAGAAAAGAAACAGAGTTTGTAGAATAGAAATTGAAAATAATTTTTTGGATATTAAATATTTGTTAATTTCTAATGTAGAAATCCAGACAAAAATACAAACGAATTTTGAGATGGGTGGGCTAAAGCGGGTACAAGAACTAGACACATACTCATTATACAAATCAATGATAACAGCAATCATTCGAATTGAAAATGTTATTAATCCTAGTTCTTGTACTGCGTTTTAGATATAATTTCCTCTGGCTCTAGTGAAATTAAGTAGCTAGTTGTAGCTATGGGCATTTTCCTAGTACAAAAATAGTAAAAATGAGATCTAACACACCCTATCAATGATTAACATTTTTTTCTAGTTTAGACACAATATTTTATGAAATGAAACATGATAGATTTTCTCTGGCTCTAGTGAAATTAAATAGCTTGGGGAATAAAACACTGTATTATAAAAAGTTTGTGTGTATCTAACACAAAATTTAATAGATTTATCATTTACTAAAACGTAGCGGGAGATCTTTAAGACTAGTTCTATTTTTTCTTAAATATTAATTTTTTTCTACTGGAGATGGAGATAAATATATTATGAATACAACTAGATCAGTTATCAGATATTTGATGGAAAGTGAAACTAGTCTTGATGAAGAAAATGAAGAAAAAAAGAAAGAACCAACAAGATGGTCTAAAATAAAGAAACATATTAAAAAAAATAAAAATAAATATGGTGCCGGTATTGCTGCTGCCACTAATATTGCCAGTACGGCGATGATATGGACAGCTCTTAGAAGATTAGAAAAACAAAATAAAAGTACAAAATCACCAACAACATTAACAACATAATCACCAACAACATTAACAACACAATCAGTATTATAATTTTTACTCTAACTCTAGTGATACAATTTCTTTCTAGCTCTAGTGGAGGTTTCACAAAATGAAATCTAAGATAATTCTTGCTGAATCTGTGTTAAATGAAGATAGAAAATTTGGTTCACAATCAGAATATTTCCCTTGCGAGATCAAGTATGTTGAGGGTCGTATTGTTCCAGCACTTTTTACAGAATCTCAAATAGAAGAAGCTACTGAAAGAGCCGCTCGAAATCCAGAGGATATTCCTGAAGATAAAACTTTTTGGGATTTTTTATTTTAGACAATTTAAATATATCTTACTGGAGAAATTATGAACAGATCTATCATACAATATCTTAACGAAGAATCTGGTGCAATTGTTTCTAAAGACATTCTTTCAAGTAAACAAAAAATTCATAGGGCTAAAAGAGATAAATCACTAGTCTCTGGTGATAGTGGTTGGCAATTTGTATCAAACTCAAATAAACGAAACACTAGTGATGGTCAAGTTTTAAGCACATCTGATGTCTTAAAGATGGATCCGACAGTTAAAAATATTATTAATTCACCAGCAGGATCTGATTTTATTAAAAAAGATGGTGTTTGGGTTAAAAAGTAGATCTTGCGCGACGTTTTAGTCAATATTAATTGGAGACATAATTATGTCATTAAAACTATTTACTAGAAAAAAGAAAGCAATACAAAAACACGAAGAAGAACAACAAAAAGTATTACTAGATACTATGAAAGTAAATGCTTTAGATCAAATGGTTTCACTATTAAAGGAGTTAAATGTAAATGTTGGTACTAATAACATACAACCATTAATTTATCAACCACAAACCAATCAGGAAATAGAAACTAACTCTAAAATTAAACAATCAGAGAATACTTTCATACCATCAATCGACACATCTAATGTATCATCTAAAAATATTACATCAGTTAAAAAGAAAACTAAGAAACGGAGAATATCAGATACTGTAAATAAATTGAATAGTAAAACTAAGAAATAGGTGATCTTAATGAAAGTTAAATATGCAAACTATTTACTCGTTTCTGCTCTAGTTGCTAGTATGATTTTTTGGATAATATTTGTATTGATGGTTGTATACTGTAGGTAATAATATATGTATAATTCAGATTTTAAATGTTCTAAGTGTGACGAAATATTTGAGAAGATTTATTATGCTAAAGAGAAAGAACAAAATATAGAGTGCCCATTCTGTCAAACTCTAATGGAGAAGATTGAAAGTCTTTCTATTGCTAGTTCTAGTGTTAGTGATAACGATAACGATAATTATGATACCCCAAAAGCATGCGAATGTGAAGATTGGAAAGATAACATTAGAATCTTAAATAATCCTTATACACTAAATCTTGCAGTAGTTGGACATTATAAAGGTAAGATTTTTGATTATTGTCCTTGGTGTGGAGAAAGATTAAAATGAAAAATCTTAAATATGAAGATATAAGTCTTAATACATTAATAATTGGAGTAGGTGTAATATCCATAATCTATATACTTGTTCTAGGTTTCATGCAATAACTCAGAATAGGAGAATCTTATGAAGATTATATGGGATGCCATTGGTAAATTTATCAGTCCTGTTGTCATATTAACTGTTGGGTGTGTAATATTAGGCGCAGTAGGTGTGATGTATATGTCTTCATACTATGTCACCACCGAAGCGTATGCTAGAGATAAAATGAGTTTATCAAGACAGATACAAATTGGTGACGCTAGAGCCAGAATATCTAATCTGGATGTAAGAAAAGATAATGCAACACAACAATTATGGACTACTAAGCAAGCGGCAAAACGAGATAAATCTGATGAAGATTTACAAATTAGAATTAAAGAACTTCAAGATACTTTGAAAGAAATTCAGACAGAGAAATCTCAATTAGACAAACAAATTGATGGTTTAAATTGTGGGAAGTATTAAGATCACGAAATTTCGAAGGTATCTGACAAAGTGGCTTTGGAGACGAAAAGTTAAAAAAGCTGAACGGATGCTAGATAAGCTTTAGTTAATGTAAAGGAGAAATTTAGTGGATAACTTTACGAAATTAGCAATATCAACAATATTTGAGATGCGAGGAAGAAAAACTGGTAGAGAATATACCGGTGGTGCAAGTGTTTGTATTTGTTCTAAATGCCAAACAGAAGTACCACATGTTAGAGACACTCCATGTAATGAAATTAATTGTCCGACATGCAAGACACCTATGAGTGGAAAAGGTGCGCGTGGAGAAATTAAATAACCTGTAAAAACCTATAGGAGTTTTCTTTGTTTACAAATCAGAATTGGTATCAGACAGTTCGTACTGTCCAAGATCTTGTGAATGAACTTAAACGGTTGAGACAAGATATGCCTGTTAAGTTACACGAAAATCAAAACATCCAGTCTGACGATATAAATATAACTGTAGACACAAAAACAAATAAAAATAAAGGTGTAGATATAGTACTTCTCAATAGAGATACAGAAGATGTGTATTTAACTTTTGAAGAAGGTGGTAAGTGGGAGCAATTGATAAATGGATAATTTATATAAATATTCTTATAATTTTGTATTTTTATTAATAATATCAATTTTATTTATATTAGTTGGTTTAGCATATCCATTTGCATTACTACATGATCGAATTAGATATGGATAGATTCGGAGAGATTATGAATAGATCTATTATTGAATATTTCAGTGAAAATAATTCAGGTGTTTGGAATGACACGAAACAATATGTTAGTAAATTTATTAAACGTCAGACTGAACCGGTTATAAAAACAAAACCAAATAATAGGATTTCTAAAAATAATAAACTTAGTGCTGCTATTAGTGATTATTTAAAAGATTCATTGGCAACGATTAAGGCAACTAGGGAGAAATATAAAATATGAAAACCTCTAGATCAATAGTTGAATATATGACAGAGACTTGGAGAGTTGCAACTGATGCTTATCGTGCTAAAGAAACTAAGTTAATGCGTGCGGATGGGTCTCAAAAGATGCGTGAGGCTAAACCAGTTGTAGCCAAAGATGTTGTATTAAACAAGAATACAAAACCAGAGCAATTTGGTGATCCTACTAAGGTTACTGAATATAAATAAGAAAGGATTATATAATATGAACAGATCAATAATTTTATATATGGATCAATTAGAAGAAGGTATTATTGGAAAGGTTGGTTCACACATAGGTCGTAATTGGGGAAAATATGCTCTGGGTGGAGCAGCTATAGCCGCTGGTGGAATTGCTGGAGCCAAAGGAGCATTAGGAACAACTGTACAAGGTGGTGTTAATGCAGCTAGAGGAGCAGTTAATACTGGACTTGCTAAAGTAGCTGGTACTAGTGCAACAGCAAAATCTGCAGTAGACACACTACAGAAAGGTGTTGGTTACGCTAAACAAGGTGTTGATACAGGAATTAATTATGCTAAAAAAGGATTTGTAAAAGGTGTAAGAAAATACGCTCCAGACACTTATGCAAAAGCTCGACTTAATGTAGCTGGTATGGGATCAGGTGGAACACTTTAGATTTGAAGGAGTCGAAACGATGAAAATCCGCAGGTCAATAGTGTCATACATGATGTCTGAAGTAAGATTAATAGATACTAAAAAAGAACAAAAGAAAGAAGATGGTAAGGCTCCGGTGACACGTTATCAAGCTGCTCTTTCATATGATCCAAAAGCAACTAAAAAGAGAGGTGGAGTTGTCACCGGTGCTGGAACACCATCAAATATTTAATTGGATTAGAACTAGAACTAGATACAGGAGATATATAAAATATATGCCAAATATAGCTACAGTCAAAAAAACTAAAAAAGCTAAAACTAAAAAAGAAACTACAAATGCAGATCTTCCAGAAAAGTCTAGTAATAGTTTTTTGGATAAGACTAAAGAAGTTGCTAGTAATGTTGGTGGTCATCTCAAGAGAAATTGGAAGCGTTACGCCTTAGGGGCTGCTGTTGCTGGTGCTGCTTATCATGGTAATAATAAGTTATTTGGTGGAAGTAATGCTAATGCTAGTGCTAATACTAGTGAACCAACTAAGAAACCAGTTGTTATAAAAGATGTTCCACTAGTAGCACCGACGTCAACACCGACGTCAACACCGAAACCAACAGTAGTAGCAAAGCCGAAAAAGATTAAACCAATGCCGAACATGGATGGTTGGGTTGCTAAAAACAAGTTGTAGACCAATATAAACAAAATCATAATGGAGATACTATGAACAGATCTGTTATACAATATTTTACAGAGTTTAATCTCTCTTTCTCTAGTGATACTGGTAAGAATGCTGGTAAAACAATAAGTGATAATGCTAGTCGATTTGGTAAAAGTATTGGAAAAGTTGGTAGTGCAGCCGGTGAAGTTGCTACGAAAGGTTATACTTCCACTAGTGATGCTGTTGCTAAAGGTTATAAGAGTGCTAGTAAAACAATCTCTGGATTTTTTAAATAGATTATTATGTGAGAAAGACATATGAAATCATTAGAAATAACAAGACATACTAAGTTTAAATCACCCTATCGAACTCCACCAGTTTATTATGGAAGACCTGGACCAAAACATTTATCTGATTGGATATATACACTTAATCTTAAGAAATATAATCTATTAGTGAAGAAACCATTAGATTGCTTAAATTTTGTTATTGAACATATGAAATATTATGACGATCAAATAACTCATAAAACTCCAGAACATTGGTTACAGTCAGCAGATCAAGTATATGACTGGATATTTCATAAACGTAAAGGGGATTGTGATGATTCAGCAATAACGTTAGCATCATTATTACATTCAGCTGGAAATAGAGATGTTAGACTTGCTCTAGGTTATTATGGTAATCCTAAATATGCTAATGTAGGCACAAAAGTCCAAATGAATCATGCTTATTGTCTATTAGATAATGATAATAATGATTATTCTATAATAGATCCTGTTGGTGATAGATCTGTTAGAAGACTTGAAAACATAGATAACCATCCTGAATATATAACAATGGTTTCTGCTGCCGCTGATGGGAGGACATGGATACATGGACCTTGGATTGAAGCATTTACGTAATATTCTTTTTGTATTACTTTTGATATTTGGTATTGGTTTTGGTAATATAAGTTGTACACAAAAAACTGTCGACTCACAAGATACTGTATCCAGGAGATTCCAAACACGATCTACTTCTTCAATAATTGGAACAACTCAATCGGAGCTAGTAACTTTGACTGTACAATGCGAGAAAGGTAATCAAAACTCTTGTGATAGAATTCCTGCAAAGAAAGCTGCACTTGAAAGATTATTGAATAATTGAATTTGACTAAAACGTAGGG
>Ga0233437_1004608_pt1 | contig 16016 bp, 7 predicted proteins | sample SI_122_August201_FD_182714 | JGI IMG/M metagenome (GOLD analysis project Ga0233437, IMG submission 182714) | Seawater microbial communities from Saanich Inlet, British Columbia, Canada - SI_122_August2016_200_MG | ecosystem: Environmental > Aquatic > Marine > Inlet | place: Canada: British... | reverse complement strand
CCACGCATTCTCATACGATGAAGAATACCATTTAAGAACTTTATAAATTGTTCCTTATCAATACTTTCCAACATATTATTTTGCATCCAGTCGAGCATATTATCATATGTGGATTCAAAAAGTTCTTTGTTAAAACTAACCGCTGAAGATCCTGTTTTTTCTAGGGTTCGACCAATTGAGGCATTGTAACCAAACTCTGACAAAATTTCCCAATGGATACGAGTATCAAATTCATTTTCGAATCCTTTAGAGAAAGAATTTGTATTTGGGTTGCGATAATCTTCTACTTGTGCTTTTCCAATATAGTCTGAAGGAAAAAAACGGTAGAAGTATGCTTCTAAATGATTTATTTCTGATGGGTCAGAATTCGATTTCCAATAGTTGATAAATTCAACTTTGAGCGTTTCCAAATCAATAGGCTTACCAATTTGATTGATGACCTTTTGTAAAGAAGCTCTAAAAGTAAAGCGGTAGTTTCTTGCTTCTAAAAAACCTGCCTGATGCGCTGCATCTTGAACTCCGTTGGTAAAAGCCAATACCTTACGATATTTCTCTTCTCTTTCGTCTAAATCAGATGACATTACTTGGCTAACTGAAACTGAATTCAACGTTGCAATTCGTGCACCTATAATACTCATATCATTCACAGAATTACATTCAGGACAGGTATGAATATTTTTTTGATCTTTTACCTTTCTGTAAGCAATCATATGCATACGCTGATCGGTTGTATGATCCATGTGCTTTAAATCTACTTGATGTACATAGGGTGTAATGGTAGTAGATGGATCGTATTCACCTATTCTAAAGTGTGCATCCTCATAGGTGTTTGTAAAATATACGTTTTTGTGATTAGTAAAGTATTGCTCATAAACTACTAAAGGATCTAACTCAAATTGATTTCTGTTATCATGTTTAACTGCTAACCATCCACTTGCACCACACTCTCTACAGAAGTAAGGAGGCAAAGCTGCATTTTCTTCTTTACCTGCAATCTTATCTCTCCATGTAAACTTTGGTTTATTGTTAAACTCACGGAGTAAACCACTCATTTCTCTTACCCATATTTGGATTTGAAGAAACAAGAATGGGAATCTTTCATTTTCATCTGATTTAGCTTCAGCTACTAATGCCAGGATAGAAGTAATTACTTCATTTTTTGGAGAGAAATCTCCGTCCGCTTCGTATTGTGGCAATTTTTTAAACTCCGGGTTGATGGCTTCTACCTCTTGAATTAAATCAGCAATTGAAATAATACGATCGGAACAAGCTCTACCGATGTCTTTAAATACCTTTAGTTTCTTTAATTCTTTGGATAGTTTAAAAGCATCAATATTTTCAGGTAAGTGCCATAATTTCTTCTGGCGAATGATGTAATCATCATAGTTTTCATTGGTGCCCAATCTGTTTTGTTGTAAACCAAGCAAACCTGGTATAAAACCATCCAATTCATTTTCAGGAACTGTAAAAAACTGATCCGAATTCAATCTGTGTTCAATTATAACTGAATCAGGTGTAAACTTTTCACCAAAAACATCTGATGCGTATTGGGTAAGTAATTTGACCGAATCTTGTCCTTTACCAATTGTTGCGGAAGTACCCACTGGACACAAATGACCTTTAGGCGTGTTTAACTTAAGCTTGAGTCTACGGATAAGATTGGCAACATCTGTTCCCTTTGCTCCATCATATGTGTGCAATTCATCTAAAACCAAGAATCTCAATAACTCAGGGGTATCGAAATTGTGTGACCATAAGGAGTGAAAATTGTGGCGCATCAACCCATAATCCAACATTTTGAAGTTAGTAAGTAAGATATCCGGTGGATTACTTACAATCTCATCTCTGTTTTCAATCACATGGGTTTCTCCCATATGCTTAGGAAACTTGCCTTTGTCTTTTCCTTCTCCAATAAACAAACCGGCTGTTACAATTCCTCTCAATCGCTCATCCTCATGAATGGCTTCCGCTAAACGTTTAGCCTGGTCTGTTGCCAAGGCATTCATTGGGTAAAGGATAATTACCTTAATACCACGTTCGTTTCTGTGTTTATAACAGTAATCCAATATTGGGAATAAGAAGGACTCCGTTTTACCAGAACCAGTACCAGTAGTTAATAAAGTAGGTTGAGGCTTATGATTTTCTTTAGTATGTAATCTTTTGAAGGATTCAAACTGATGCTTGTAGGGCGGGAAATTTGGTGATATTTCCAATGGCATTTCCACAGTGTCTTCTGAGGTTTCAAATGGTAATTTTAAAGAAACATAAGGTCCTTTGAAGATACCTTTTTTCGGATCTTCAATAAAATCATAAAAAGCATCAGACACTACTTTTTCCTTAAAACTAAAAGTAGCTTTCAAATACTCAATTATTGACTGTTTTACCTCGTATGCCTGTTGTAATGGTAGCATCTAATCTTCTTTAAATATTTTCTCAAAATGCGTCCAAGCGGTTTTGTAATCTTCTACACGATCACATTTATCAAAAGGTGCATAATAGGTTATTTTTTTACCATAGTAGAGCTCACTTTTCTCAATGGTATGCTCATAGGTGTCTCCGGCTTTTAGATCATTAATGGTATTCCATACTGGGCGATCTACACCTACTCCTGTTAAGCCTTTGGAACAAGTAAATACAATATTCCCTTTAGTATCGTACCAAGTATCGTCTTCGTTTTGTTGAAGAACTGGGAATTGCACATTATAAATTAAAATAAGCTCCTCAAGTGTTAAACCCATAGCTATTGAAGTCATTACATCAATCTCAACAAGAGCTTGTCTTCGCTCGTATACATTTCTTAAAGGAGTTTCCCAATTCCATTCTTTTCTTAAAGTCGAGTATGGTTTTAATCGTGCATCACTTTTACTCCATTTGTCGAACTTGTATTCATCACTCCAATTTCTTTCCCAAAGTGGCTTATAATATTTATTCGTACAGTTCAATATAAGTGATCTAACCAGTGATGAATTATTAATATATTCATTCCCCAGTGGAAGTTTTTTTACGGAATTTGGATGTATGTTTTTCCAACCATTGATTTTAACATAAAAATCCATGATTATTGATGCCATTAATGTTGAGAAAGACAATAAATCTTTTTCATTTTTAAACATCAATGAAAGTACACCGTTTATATGTATACTCTTTGGAGGAATTATAGCTCCTTGCAGGGTTCTCTCTGAATTTGAACCAACCATTGCTCTTGTAGCCCAACGATAAGATTCATACCAGTTTATTTTAAATATTTCTAACTCTACCTTAAAAGCGTTTTTGGAATCTGGTATGTATTTAGTATTTGGTAAGAAAGAGTCATCTATAAGTAACAAATCGACAAATTGATAATCATTATTGCTCTTGTAAATCGTTTTTGGAGATTGGGCTACAGGGTTTAAAATAGTAAAATGTGGCCCATTGTATACAAACTCGAATTTATCAATGTCTGGAAACTTGGTTTGATGGTTAATATCAATTAATGGCCTACCATCTCCTACGTCATTAGTTTCGTCAAAACACCTAGCAAAATATGGTTTCCTACTCCCCACAGTATCACCGTTAGTATTGGCAATTTTTTTTATCAAGGATCCAAAAGAATTAGTTTGTAAGTATACTAGTTTGGGAGTTTTTACTCCATCCTGAGCATCAGAAAATATCTTTAATAAGTCCTCGTCCACAACGACTCTTCTATTGTAGTTTGCTTGTAAATTCCATCCATACTTTCCATCACTTTTACGTATTTTAATTGTCTGTGCACCCCCGCTTTCAGGAATAAAACATCCATCAATCGTAGATGGGTGAAATAAATTTGAGATTAATATAAAATGTGGTTCTTGTTTGGTCCCTGAGTAAATATTTAGTGCAAACGTTAATCTCCCTTTATCATTTGTTTCTGCAAACAACTTCAATTCATTCCTAAATTGAAAGACATACCTTAAATGATCAAACAATATATCTCTTAAACTATCACCTTTAGCATCATCATATACACTTGTAGGATGAACCAACCCGAGGTATCCATCTATATTAATAATAGCTAATGAGTTGATTAATATTTGTTTATATAAATCACTTTGCTGACCTTTTAATTCACTATATAATTGTATGGAATTTGTAAATGAACTTAACGATTCTGTGGCTATATCTTCATCTAAGTACACCTTAGAACATTCCTCTACCTTTAAAAATTCACTCCTTAATTCTTTTACTTTAGGTGCACTTAATCTTCTTATTGTAAGCTCAGGATATATTTCAGACATTATTGCTTTTTCCTCAAATTCAATCTTGCGCCATGGCGGATTTCCTAGAGTCAAATCAAAACCACCTCTTTCTTTAAATACCTCAATGAATTCTAATTGATTATGGAAAAAACGATGTTGCGCACTTAAACTCTTAACCTCTTCTAATCGCTCTTTGTTATCAAACAAATCTCCCTTTTGAGTTTTTTCAATGATTTGTTGTTGGGCTTGTTCCACCAAAGTAGGTTCCTCAAATAATAAAGGTTGAGTTTCCCTAGAAGAAGGAATGGCTACTTTTTCTGCTTTAGATTGTTTGGTTAAGTCAATGTTTAAGATGCTAGCAATATCATCAAAGTACTGCTGGCGTGTAGGTAAATACTCCGCATTTCTAACATCCCAAAACCACAAACTACACCAGTAATCCATCACCATTTTTAATTTGTAGTACGGTGCTGATTGACGGTTACGTTGGTCATTGAGTTGTTCCTTATCATCATACGAACGCAAATTCAATCCAATTTGCTCTTTGTCTTTAAATCCTCCCCAGATATCTAGCTTGTTCTTGGTTTGGGCATTTAATCGCTTTTGGAAGGTGTAATATTCACTCAACTGCTCATCAATAGAATCACATATCTTTTGTAATTGCCTCAACTCTATACCAGTTATTGGTTTAATGGCTTCGCGACGCCATGAGGAAACTCTCGCTGCATGGGTTGGAAATTCATCTTTTAACAATTTAATTCCTGCACTGGGAACCATTCCTTTGTCCGGTAGCAAGAAATGGTAGATCTCATTTTTTGCTCGTTTTTTACCTCCAGGTCCTAATTGTAATAGCTTGGGAGCTTTTTCCCACCATTTCTTTTTTAATTGTGATTGGGTATACACCTTAAACCAGGCGCCAACCACTGCATTACCCACCGCCAAACGATTGGCAAAAAAGGGTGTTTCCATGTCCTTGTGAATCACGTTCAACCATAAGGACAACTTCCCCAACTCGATAGCCGTAGGGTTTAAATCGACTCCGTAAGCATTGTTGGTAGCTATATATGCTTTGACTTTTTGTAATTCCTCACGATATTTTTCTGGAGATATTTTTTGTTTCTTTTCTTTTTGACGGTAGTTTAAATAAGATTCGGCCAATTGATTGATCAACTCATTATGAAAAGCAGCCGCACCCATAGCAGGTTCCAATAATTTTAAATCCAGCAAATCCAATGCTTTCATTTCGCCATTTTCTACTTTTTCCAAAATCGATTTGAGTGTATACTTTACGGTGCATCGGGTCAGTACCTCAGGCGTATAATAAGAAGCTGATTTTTGTCGGTCACGCCCACTCAATCGATATACAAATGTTCCTTTATCAATTTTAACTTCCTTACCTGTGTCATCCTTCAAAACTTCGTCTTCATGGAAGTCATCTCTGCGCTTTCTTTGAACGAGGAGAGTTCCTTCATTCGGTTTCTTTTTACGATGTACTTCGATATAATCTTCTTCGGCATAAAAACCACGATAAGCCAGTAAGCTTTCGTAAACACTTCCCAATTGGTTAATTCCCAAATTAGCGTAAGAAATTCTCCCTCTTGCTTTTTTGTTTTGCTTTCTGGATAATGACAATTGACAGATAACATCCTGCCAAACATAGTTTCTAAACTTAACCACTTTCAGTTGATGCAGTTTATTGTCATCAAACATGGGTGAATCAATGTGACGTATTCTAAAACTCTTATTTTTTAGAGTTGATACAACTTCCCCGTTCTTTAGTTTAATATTTTGATTTTCGTTTTCCCGATAACCGGTACTCATTAAATGAAACAACTGCTTTAATGATTCGTGAAAGAAATATCCGTTTCTACTGTGGTCGGTTATCAACTGCGTTTGCTCCAAGTCGCGCAGCATCTCCAGCGAATAGCCTTTTCGATATACACTATCAGATATGGGAAGAATATCCAGATCAGCTCGTGATTCGGCATAAAAAACAAACAATAGCCGGTAAACAATACTCAGGCAATCATCTTTTACTTCTTGTTCAAAGGTGCCGTCAGACTCGTCAAACTCTTCTTTTAGAATAACTTTTTTATAATAAAGTGCTTCATTGGCCAGTGCCTCCACTGCGTGAATGATCCCTTCTTTTAAATCCTTTGTTACTTCATATGCACTTTTGTGGCTGTCTTCTTCCAGTTGATCCATGAGCACCATCTCACTATCAGGTGCCAACATTTCTTTAGATACCATCAAATAGAAAAGTGAATAGTATTTACGCTCAATCGTAGCTTCGGTAAATAGTTCTTCAATATCAAACTGCAGATACGAACCTCTAAACCATTTTTCCACCTCAACCAAAAAGACCTTATTACCTGCCAATAACATAATGTATTGCGGTCTTTCTTTTTGATCCAGTAAGCTCAGTTCAGAAATTGCCTTATTGATGATAATAGGTGAAATCTTTAACTCTTCAGAAATTTGAAACACTCTGGTCCATTGCAAGCGGTGATAGCGTTGCTCTTTGGATTCGTGTTCTTCTTCTTCCACATGATAACGCTGCTCAAACAAACCATCAGGTTCTTCGTCCCCTTCTTTTATCAGAGTTTGCATTTCCATGATCAACAAATGCAATTTGTCACCACGATACAACTTATGTCGTATAGGAATAACTTCTTTACCATTGAAATGAAAGGGCTCGTTGTATTGATGATGGTCGCCATCATAACCCAGTGCATTCAATAATTGGGTATGAAATTGATGTGTTTCAAATATCTTGTCTTTAATTCTAAGTCTACCTTCAATAATATTTTGCTTGTAACGGTAGTACTTGTCTTTAAGTGGGGTTATTCTTTTTTGCAGTTCTTTTTGGTCATCAAAGCTATAACCAGATTTATCGTGAACCTTCTTTACAAAATCTTCATCAAAGTAGTTTGAAGAAAAGAAATCACCTATGTTGTCTATAAATTTTATCATCTTTTTCTAATTAAAAAATACGGCCATCACTTTAATGTATGCTTCCTGATCCAGGGCCACCATGTCCTTCATATATTGGCTAGAGCTGTCTGCAATCGTTTGAATTTCTTCTTCTTGTCTTTCCTTTTTCCTTCTTGAGAAAACAGTATCTGCAACCTCTACAAAATGAAGTTCCAGTTGCTCCAACGAATTCGCTTTCCATCTATTTAAATGATCCTCATATTTTACTGCCTTATCCAGCATTGAATCCATTAACGCATTCTGCCCTTCCTTCATTTGAACTTGCTGAGCATAGTCAATGACTTTTGGTAAGTTTTCGTGCAAGTTTTGTAGTTCAGCTTGTTTGATCTCTTCAGTAAACAAGTCTTTGTTTAACTCGAACTCTTCAATAAAATCCCCAATGGCTAAACTTTTAATCACTTTATCTCCATCAAACCCAACTACGAAGAAGTCAGAGATAACAGGTTGTCCCAAATTGTTAGACACCTGACCATGCAGGACATACCAAGCAGTTCCTTTCGGTATTTTTGAAGATATTTTAGCCGCCAAACCTTGGTCTTTGGGAACACTGGCTTCGAGCTTAATCATAAAGTACTTGATTGCAGGATGCAGATCATACAAGATTTGAAATTCCGCCCAATCTCCTTTCTTTTTTCTAGCATTTTCAATTGCTTCTTGCACTAAATCCTTATTCAACGTTAATTTGAATAATTCACCCACCTTTGGTTTAGATTCAGGTGGCATATCATATAGAATTTTGTTTAGTTCTTTTGTGTTGGTTAATTCCAAATACTCATCCAAATCATTAAACTCATATTCCCCGTTGCTTATCAATTTAGAACTCTCTAATTGACCAAATAACTGTTTGTAATAATCGAAATCGTTTGGAAAAACTGTCACTGGTTCTTTGTAAGGGGAATCAGTAATTACAGCTGAGGTCTTTTCTGAATCATCAAAAAGGGAACTGTAATCAAAGTTCTCTACTTTATCTAAAAAGCATTCATCTCCTTCTTGAATGGCTTCTATTGTTTTCTTTTCTTCCTTATTGGCATCATGCAAGTGCATAACTGAACCAGCATCACCTAATGTCTTATGAACCTCTTCCTCTTTAATAGTAAGCTTATTAATAATATGGAGGTCCGTTTTTATGGCTTCATCCTCGGTATGAGCTACTAAATAATAGATATAAGGGGTACTCTTTTGACCGTATCTATCAATACGACCATTACGTTGCTCCAGTGTTATTAATGACCAGGGAATGTCATAATTCACCATTCTGTGGCAATAGAAATGTAGGTTTACCCCCTGTGACCCAGCATCCGAACATAAAAGTATTCTCACCTTACTATCTCCTTTGCCAAAATCTTCAATTTTCTTTTGTTGTACTATGTCACTATCACTACCACTAAAAGATTCAATTGCATAATCAAATAAACCGAAATCCTTTTGGAGGTTTTCTTTTAGATAATCCAACGTAGCTATCCTTTCAGAAAAAACAACAAATCGTTCATCCTTCTTTTTTCCTGACCAGCCAAGATCCATCAATGTAAATTTCAGCTTTTTATACTTACTATCAGCTTTACTATCTAAAATTTTCTTCAACAATCTTTGATGTTTTTTCAATACATCAATACTATCTTCGTATTTGTCAGAAGTATTTGATAGTTTCTGTACTTTCTTCAGTCTATTTTCAATTGAACTCAATGCAGCAATAGGTGATGACATAAAAGCCTTGAAAATCATAACTGAAAACAAGAAATCGTCTTTTGATTTACCTTGTTTCAAAGCTCCTAATGCTTGAATCTTTAGGTTCTGCTGGTAGCTTAAGAACCCAACTTCTTCAGGAGTTAATTCTGTTTGTAACCGAACAATTTCACGCTCCTGAAAGTTTTCTCTTACGGCAGCATCCTCAATATCATTTTTAAAACGCCTAACATAATAAGGCTCAACATCTTTTTTTGTATAGTTACCACTCTTTGGAATAGCAGTAGGCTCAATCATGTTAATGATATTCGCAAAACTTTCTTTTCTCCCATTATGAGGTGTGGCAGATGTGAGTACTAGTGATTGGCATTTCTTAGCTAAAAACTGAGCCAAATCACCTCGCTGACTTTGAGTATTAGCTACAGTATGACATTCGTCTATTATAATTACATCCCAATATGATTTCTCTATATAATGCCTGAATTTCGCATTGTTCTTAAGTGTATCAATTGAAACGATTGTTTTGTCGTAATAATCAAAAGGGTTCTTATTTGCAGGAAGTTGGGTTTTGATCTTTGCAATTCCTTCGCTATCCAATCTCACCAATGGAATGGCAAAACGATTCCATAGTTCTTGTTGAAATTGACCTAAAATGGATTTCAACGCCAATACCATAACTCGCTTTCCTTTTCCTCGTTTCATCAACTCAGAAAGAAAAACCCCTACTTCAATTGTTTTACCTAATCCCACACCATCTGCAAATAATAAACGTGGTCTCGGCAATTGCAAAGCTTTTAATGTTGGTGTTAATTGAAATTCAGAAGTATTGAAAGCTGCTTTTGTGGCTATTGCTATTTTATCAGAAAAAATAGTCGAATTACGTATATGAGTTTCGATGTATAGTTTCGATTTCCTGTATCCATTATCTGTGTCTGCAATGAATTTGGTGTTAATTGGATCAACAGCCTTGATATCTTTATCAATGCTGGTGTCAAAACAGAACTTCTTTCCTTTTACAAGTTCACTAATCCCTTCTGAATCGATTAAAAATGAGCCATCTATATTGGTAGCAACATCTGTTATCAGAAAGTCTTCTCCTCTTGTAGTAATTCTTTGTCCTGCTGTTAAATTCATTATTGAGATTCTCTATTTGAAATAATCAGTCCTATAACTTCAACATTTTATTTGTCAGCTATTCAAATTAATAATTCTAAAATTGATTGCCGTTTGTTCTGAGCATATGAGTTAATAATGTAGTGGCTCTTACCAACTATTCAGCTAACCAAAATTGCTTTATTCCTATAATCATTATTTGTAGCACTTCCCGCAAATGCACTATATTTTTACTGTATGCAGTCTTAATCATTCTTTTCCGAAAAGATTTGAACTGTCTTTTCAATAAATCCCTTAAATGTATCTCTTAATCTGGTGTATTCTGGGGTCAATTTGAAAGCTTCCCAACAAAGATCTCTGGCCTGTGCACGGTCAGCTGCTATACCAAAATGCGACATTTCTTGAAACAACGTGTGGTGATCATTGAAATTATACACTGACCGCAGTTGTTCATTTGGGCTTGAAGCCAAATAAGCATTTACTAAAAATTTTTCCGGCGCCATAAAAGGAAATAAGAAGAATGAATATTCATTTTCATTTCCATGATAATTGGAGTATTCTGGATCATTTTTATAATCACCATCAAACACACAACCATATCCTATTTTCATTCTCATTTGAGGGTAATTTCGCTTGTGTCTTTCATAATCACTTCTAACTTCATTAATAGGACCTGATGTTATTATGTTAACTAATCGATCAAAGTTTTTGTGTGTTTGATTAATTTCTACTAGCAAATTTCTAATAATAAATTTTGCTTCTTTATCTTCACAATAAAGATTTATTAGTGGATGAATCAGTGAATCCATCTTGGAAAAAGCAGTATTTCTTGATACTTTTGAAATAGCTTCGTATGTCCCATCCACTTTAGTATCAATAAAGACTCTTGATTTTTGTGGAAAAGCCCCAAGAAGAGTGGGTGAGTGTGTAGTGATAATAAACTGTTTCTTGTGATGCCAAGAAATAAATTCTATAATATCAGCTAGTTTACGTTGAATAGTTGGGTGTAATCCTGCTTCAATCTCATCAATAAGTATTAAAGAATTATTTGGAGCTTCAAATATATCAGATAGAATTGTTATTAATGACTCTTCGCCTGATGCGGCATTATAACTTGAATAGGAATCCCCGTTATGGGGGTGAATTAAATAGGCAATTTTATTAATATGAGACCCAATATTAAATATTTGGATATTTGGATCCAGATCAAATACATATGCAAAAGCACGTTCAATATCATTTGATAATCTTTGTTGAACGTTTAATTGCCCAATTTTACGAAACAAACTGCTGGAGAAATTGCGAGCTGGTAAAACTCGCTCTAAATCAATTAGTCGAACTTCTTTATCTCTAATTTTCGCATTAATTCGATTTAGGTCTGAACTGAATTTGGCAAGTCCCGTCCAAGCTTTACTTGTAGCAATTCTTTTTCCTTCTCCTTGTCTATTATTATTTCCTTTTCGCCATAATAATCTGTAAACATAATTATTGTTAACAGTCTCATGGTTTGTAAAGGAGATTACATCAGCCCATTTGTGATCCCTTATTTCGGTTTCAGGCTTAGTAGCATCAAATTTCTTAAAATGAACATGGGAACAAGCAACTAGAAGTAGAATACTTGTCTTCCCAACTTTGTTGCTCCCACTCATAACAGTAATTGGGTGTTGAAAATTAATCGTCAAATTTTGTATATGTCGGAAATCATCAATTTCAATTCGATATAAATACTCCAAAAAACTATCTTGTATTCCATTGAAAGCTTCAGGGTTGTAAGCTAAAAGTTTTGTTTTAGCTCTTTTAATATTTTGTAGGTTAAGCATATTTTAAAAATTGCATACTACTTCCATATATAGTTTAGTAATGCTATTCACCATAAAATGCAAATCATTTTAATCAGGAACAATCTCTCCTGAATAATTGGAACTCTCTCACTGCCTTTTTTATATATGACTAGATGATATTTCAAAATTATATAAACCCTTTGAATCCTTTCTTAAAATTAAGTATAGTTTACCCATAGGTCTAATTGATAATTTTAGACAGAAGATATCCAATTAATTCATTCCAAAATTAACATACTCCACTACAATTTAATTTGCCTTGACCCTGACTCCAAATCAAAGTAATAAAATCCTCCTTTTTGGGCATAAGAACAATATAACTAACAAGGAGAGATTATGTCACAATGGATTATTACGCCGGATAAATACCTTAATGAAGAGGAAGAGAAAGCGATCAGGAGGGTGGCTCTAGATCTTGCCATCATTGCCAGGAGTCGAGGAAACCAGATTGATGTAAGGAACCACCTTATTATTGAAATTGCCTTGGGTACAGGTCTTCGGGTATCGGAGTTATCCTACTTGAAGATTGAAGATCTGCATCTTGGCAAAGGTCAGAATACATTAATTGTCAGGAATGGTAAAGGTGGAAAGGATCGGGTGATTGGTTTTAACAGCAAACTCAAGAGTCTAATACTGGAATATCTTGATTATCGTGTCTGCAGCAGTCCGTATCTGTTTCATTCTGAAAGAGGTGAGAAGATGACCCGGTTTGGGATTGGCAGAGTATTTAAGACGATTGCAGAGAAATCTGGAGCTGTTGCCCCCCACCATTCCATTCATTCACTTCGTCATACTTATGCGACGAATCTCTACAAGGCATCAGGATACAATCTTCGGCTTGTCCAGAAACAACTCGGTCACAGTAGCATTACAACCACATCGGTTTACAGTGATGTTATAAATAAGGACCTAGATGAGGCCCTGGAGAATATGGATTAGGGTCGGCGGGCCCTTTTCTACCTTAAATCTTGTTGGAAAGTCGCAACATTTCTTTAGGGAGTGACCACAATAGCTTTGGTTTGGGCAGGAATGTCGCAACAGAACACTGGTTATGTGGTGAGATTATTATATCGTCATTATTTTGAAATGTGTTGGCAAATATCTTAAACCACTACTATCACCATAACAGCCAAATTTTCTTTTTTCAATTGCAAGAGTAGATCTGAATTTTTTAACTCAGCACCCCGGATGAATTGACAGAAAGGCTGATATTTCATTATTTTTGATATTCACTTTGAATAGAATGAACTTGCAAACTCGCTATAATAATTACTTTTTTGAATTTCCTCTTTCATTACCTTGAAATACTTTTTTCTTTTTCTCCTATACAAAGCAAATTTTGGAGCACCCATAATTAAGTGCATATAAATTCCAAGAAAACCAACACCAAAAGCAAGGGTGACCCCAATCAAGAAAAAGATTCCAGCAATCCATGTACCCTCAAAAACCAATCCAATATTGAAGGACACAAACCCACCAACAAGACCGCCAATAATTCCTATAAATTCTTTTTTGAAATGTTCAAAATAGCCTTCTGCCTTGGGGAATACATCAATATTAGGATCAAGCTTAAATTGGTCTTTTATTTTATCATATTCATGAGCCATCAAAGGTGGCGGTTCAACAAAATTTGTGACAGGGTATCTTATCCATGCCATATACTTTATAACCTTTCACTATTTAACATTAATTTTTATCCTTCTTCTCTGAAAGTGTCGGAGATTGACGTTCAAAACTACCGAGAATCGCCATTACAAACATAAAAACGAATAACATTGCGAAAATATTCATTATCAATTCTGTTGAATTAAACGAGTCTGGTGGGTCAGCCAATTCAGCACTGCCATGGATAGCAATAGAGATGAAAAATAATATTGTTGATAATATTAAAATTCCCCAAGAATTTGATCTTCTATTAACTACAACGAATTGTTTATTTAAAACATAGGTTCGTGCTACTCTATCATGTAATCCCTGTTTATTCTTTGTGAATGCAACCATTAAATATCCAACAAAAAGAATTAAGACAGATAGATATTTTCCAAAAAATCGCCCAACCCCTCTCCCAAAACTAATTCTATTATAATTATAATCTGTAACCTGTAACCCTAATATTGCTTTTCCAGGGGTCGCTTGGAATTTGCTACTTTCAAAAATAGAGTAATATAGCCATCCAGTTAAAAGACCGAAGGGATTTGTAAATAATGCGAATTTTCCGAAAAATAAAACCTGGGCGTTTGTTGGAACTGGTAGTTGTAAAAGTAACCATATAAATGACCAGGAGCAAAATAATATAATAAAATCAATCAGAAAGGCAGATGCACGTAACCAAAATCCTGCATAATCATCTTTGACTAAAACTTGTTCTGTTTCTGGTATTGGTGGAGGGAAACTACTACTGAATTCAGATAAATCTTTTAGTGGTGTCCAATCACCTAATTCTTTTTTCCAAATTAGAGCATTTTCAGGAGGGTTCTTTTCAAGAATCTCATCAAAACTAAACGGTCCTATTCGTTCACCTTTTTCTATTAGAAAATATATTTTCATACGTCGTTAAAATCTATTCCAATCACATTGCGTGTAGTTCCTTCAAGGGTATTCTCGTCAATTAGACAGAATCTACCATCAATTATTTTTCGTGGATTCAAATTAATTTTCAGCTTCTCCTTATATATATATATATATAAATAAATAATCGTTGTTCATTTATCTTTCTGTATTTATATGAGAAATATAAATTAAAATTACACATTCATTAAAGATAAATGGAAGTAATTATCGATTAATTGAACTTAGCTATTGACTATAATCTAAAAATATGTTCATAATTAAAGTATAAGGGATTTTAATTAACCCCTTTGAAATGCCAACCAGAAAACACCCCATAAACTGAAATAAAACTTGGCCGAAGTAGATCTTTCTTCTACATTTAAAAGTAAGAAAGATATTTCACAGCTCTTTGAGCTTAATAATAAATACATAATCAGAGAATACACATGATAGAAAATACGTATCAGTCCCGAGATTTTTACCTCAGCGGTTACCTCTTAGCTATCCAGCAAAAATTACTTTCGCATACCAGAGAAAACCGAATTACCACTTTTATTTTTCAAGACACAAACGATTTACAGGAAGCTGTAGAAAGGTATTACAACATGTCAGCAAATGTAAATCCTGTCGTTTATGGACAGAGTTTACGCAGCCTTAAATCATTAATTTATTCAAACCACACAAATACAGATGCAAACACAAGAACAACTGAGAAAGGATCTTTATAATAAAATAGTAATCCGTAAAGATGTATATGCAACGCAGGAACCAAATGGAGCTTACTATCCAGTAAAGAAACAGTTTGACCCTAAGATATATATTGAAGGAAAGCAAACCACTGGCTCATATCTATTAGATAAAAACGATAAAGTAAAATGTTTTGTCATTGATATAGATCTTAACAAGAAATATGTTGATGACGCACGAGGAGATATCTCAGAATACCTGCCATTAATCCAAGAACAGACAAAAGTAATAAACGATGTTTTCCAGGGACAAGGATGTGAGACTTTACTCGAATTTAGTGGAAATCGTGGTTATCATATATGGGGATTTTTATCTCATTCAGCGCCAGCAGTCGGCATAAGATCTGTTCTTCTTGAACTTGAGAGGCAGTTCCCTGAAATTGATAAAGAGAAACTGCATTGGGAAATATTCCCGAAACAAGATTTTTTAGAGAATGGTGGACTTGGTAACCTCATCAAGATGCCGCTTACTTTGCACCAGAAATCAGGAAAATATAGTTATCTGGTAGATGAAGATTATAACCAATACACACCAGAAATCTTACCCACTATTGATTCAGGATCATTTCTTGATATCCATGTACCGAAAGAAGAAACTGCTAAAATCTCCCCGAATTCTACCCGGGTAGAAAATGTTAGTGATAACAAGGCACCCCAATTTCCACCATTTAACCTTGAGAGAATGGAGACATCATGTGAAAAGTTAAAGGACAAAATTCAGAAGGCAAAAGATGAGCACCATCTTGATCATGATGAAAGAATTTGGCTTGCTAATTTGTTTTTAGCCTATGGTCCTGTAGGTAAACAGAAATTACATGAGTTGTTTGAAAATCTATCAGATTATAAAGCAGGTGAGACTGAAAAACATCTATCAA
>Ga0233437_1004607_pt1 | contig 16017 bp, 12 predicted proteins | sample SI_122_August201_FD_182714 | JGI IMG/M metagenome (GOLD analysis project Ga0233437, IMG submission 182714) | Seawater microbial communities from Saanich Inlet, British Columbia, Canada - SI_122_August2016_200_MG | ecosystem: Environmental > Aquatic > Marine > Inlet | place: Canada: British... | reverse complement strand
CTGTCACGGGGAATGCAGAAGCTCAATAACCTGAATATTCAACATTCGAGTGGTGCTACATATGAGTTTAACCTTATCTGAATTATCATTTATATTCTCCTAATAACTAATTAGCCGATAGTCATGTATTATCAATAAAGATTTCCTCTCATTTTAGCTTTGATCTATTTGTCGGATCACTATTTTGCACTTAATGAATCGTTCAATTTATCGTAATTTTTGGAACCTTGAATATGCGGTTGATAATAAACATGGATAATGATAAAAGGGGGTAGATTGTAATGAATATTACAATCTATGCTTTACGTAATAGATAATACAATATGGGAGTGGAAGTCAACTTGTATTATCGGTTCAGCCAAAAGACATCTATTTCAGTTGTCTGTTTAATATTTCAAATCAACATATTTTAAAAATCAGGTAAAATGGCAATTAAGAGTATTTCATCTGACAACAATTCTGTGATGGAAGTTCTTCTGCGCAATTTTGAAAGACTCACACCAACCGAAAGAAAGCCTGCTAGAATCCTACTGGATAATTATCCCATGGAAGGATTAGTAACCATTGCGCAATTTGCAAAAAAAGCCAAAGTCAGTGGTCCAACGGTCCTGCGGTTGGTTGCCAAACTTGGATTTGCCAGATATCCAGAATTTCAAAACAAATTAAGGCAGGAATTGCAGGCTAGATTGGAAACACCTGTTCAGAAAACCCCTAAACAGGCAAAAAAATCCGTCCGCAGTCATGATTTTATTGCGGAATTCAGCGATACAGTTTGCCAGAATATTAAAAAATCCTTCAAAAATATACCGGTGTCGGAAATCAATTCCGTCACTCAATCCTTGGGGAATACTCAGCAGGCAGTTTACTTAATTGGAGGACGTTACACATTTGTAATGGCAGAGCATTTTTATCTTCACCTCCATGCCATTCGCCCGAATGTATCGCATATTGATCGCCAATCCAGTACTTGGGCGGACCACCTTCTAGATATTAAAAAAAATGATCTTGTCATTGTTTTTGATATCAGGCGCTATCAGGATGATATTGTTTCCTTCGCCAGTAAAGCACTCAAAATGGGCGCAAAAATCATTCTTTTTACCGATCAATGGCTTTCTCCAATTGCCAGCATAGCTCACCATGTTTTCACTTTGCAAACCAAAGCCCCATCAAACTGGGATTCTTCAACCGCAATCATGACCCTGATTGATCTTATCCTGGCAAAATTGACAAAAGATCTTTGGCTGGAAGTTAAGGACCGTTTGGATGCCAGAGAAGAAAATTTCCAGAGTTTCTGATTAGAAAGAGTTTCTTCGGCTCAGCTGCCAAAATATAAATACTACCAGTTGGATTCTTAGTCTGACAGTCAGAGCAGAGCCGTTCCAGCTTGTTGACGCAATCGTTACAGAATTTGCCTCTATCTGGTACGTCCGTTTGACATTTGGGGCATTTCATTTCGCTTTTTTTTTGCTTAAAAAGTCATACATCTGTTTCAACCAAAAAAAGAACTGCGACAATCCTACGCCTCAGAGTTGCTGATATGAATAAGTGGCTTACGATCAACCCAGGGTCTTGCTTTTTCTAATTGCGAAGCCAATTGAAAAAGGGTGGCCTCATCGCCGAAACGACCAACGAAATGAGATCCAACGGGAAGGTTTTTACTATTCCAAAATAGGGGAACAGACATCGCCGGCTGTCCCGTTGCGTTATAAATGGCTGTAAAAGGAGCAAACTCAACGACTCTGTCCCAGGCCTTCATGGGATCATTTCCAGATACATCGAATGTTCCAAGGCGTACTGGTGGTTCCGCTAACACAGGGGTTAACAAAATATCATAATTTTCGAAAAACCTGGCAATTTCCCGGCTGGTTCTTTGTATTTGGGTGATTGCATTAAGATAATCCGCCGCACTATAACGGCGTCCTTTTTCGTACAAAGCCCAGGTTAGAGGTTCATATAGACTTGGATTGGCGGGGATGCCAGAAATCCGGGCAATGCTGTCAATCGTTGCGACACACCCACTTAACCAGACAGTTATGAAGCTTTCCTCGAGGATTTCAGGGCTTGTCGTAACTTGCGGAGTCACTTCGGTCACAATATGTCCAAGCTCTTCGCACAGTCTGGCGGTTTCATTAATTGCTTCAATGCAGTCAGAATGCACGACGCCATTTGTGACTAGTTCTGTACCGAAGGCTATCCTCAATTGTTCAGGCTTTGTGCCAGCTTCTGCAAGAAAAGATCGTTTTTGGGGTGGTGCCCAATAAGGGTCTCCAATATCTGGTCCGGAGGTGGCATCAAGTAAAGTTGCGCTATCCCTTACTGATCTTGTGACGGCATGCTCACAAACCATGCCCGACATGATATCGCCAAAGTCAGGTCCCAGAGGGTTTCTCCCCCGTGTGGGTTTTAGTCCGAACACGCCACAGCATGAAGCGGGGATCCTGATAGAGCCTCCTCCATCATTCGCATGTGCCATGGCAGTGAGGCCAGCAGCCACACTTGCAGCTGAACCACCACTTGAGCCACCAGTTGTTCTTTCCAAGTTCCAGGGATTGTGGGTTGGACCAAAAAGTATCGGTTCCGTTGTGGGCACCAATCCGAACTCAGGTGTATTGGTTTTTCCAAGTATAATCAAGCCGGCCTTTTTATATCTTACCGTTAATTCGCTATCCCTGGCAGGAACATAGTCTTTTAACAGAGAAGTTCCCATGGACATCCGTGCTCCCCCCACAGCCGCACCAATATCTTTCATTAAGAATGGCACACCTGAGAATGCACCAACCGGTATATTTTTCTTAGCATCCTCACTTGCTTTTTCGAATATCGGGGTAATCACCGCATTCAGTTTTGGATTCAGCTTCTCAATGTTTTCGATTGCCGATTCAATCAATTCAGGTGCCTGAACCTCTTTTTTGCGGATCAATTCTGCTTGAGCTGTTGCATCAAGCATTAAAATTTCGTTAAATTTTCCCATTATGCCCTCCTTATCCGCCAGTTTAGGTTTTAGAATTATTTGGTAGCAGTCACAAACTCAAACATCCCTTTGCCGATACTCACACGCTGAATATCTTTAAAGCCAACAGTGGTCAATAATTCTTCCTGCTCATCAGTCGACAGATGAACAACGCCCCAGGGCGCTTCATAAAACTGATCTAGAATGGCGTACTCATACACTGAACCACGGAAATCCTCCAGTTTTCCCGGGAAAGGAAAATCCAAAATCTGGAGACACCCCCCGGGCTTTAAAGCATCATATGCTTTTGCAACAGCAGCAGGACGTACATCAGGCGGTATTTCATGCAGCGTTACCACCATATTGGCAATATCAAACTCTTCTTTGTGAGTAAGTTCCTCGGCTCCACTGTTTATCACGGAGACACTTTTCTCCAGATCCATCTCCGATATTTTCTTTTTAGCCGCTTCGATCCCAAAACTGTCGGGATTGACTCCGACGAAAGTACAATTATTAAAGTGTTGAGCTAACTGGGTAATCAGATTTCCGTTCCCGCAGCCAATGTCTAAGAACCGGATACCCTGATTCATCAATTGGTTGAGACGCTCATTTTTAGGGAAAATCATGAATAGAAAAACCAGATGGATATTCTTGGTTGTTTCATAGGCGCCTTCTGAAAACTCCGCGGTACTATAAACCTCAAACTTGTTTCCGCTGCGAAAATACTCAGGGACCTCTTTCATAGCATGACCTAAATTTGCTGTTCCAGAAATATTGGCCAGATAATTCTTGAAACTGCTCCTGTCACCCAGGATTTCGTTCAGGTGAGGTTGAAACTGGAATCTGCCTTTCTCATCACAATCAACTATTTCGAAATGATAAGCCGTTTGAAACCAAATGCTGGCATAAGGTTCATGAAGGCCTAGTTTTGAAGCTGCATCAGAAGAAGTAATTCCATTTTCAGCAGTGTTCAGTGCCTCAAGGATGCCAAGTTCTGCCCCCATATTGATCAGATGAATGGCCATAAAACCTTTTTCAAAACTACGGATTTTTGCCATCTGACTTTTTGAAGTTATCTCATCCATATGTTTCTCCCAATTAGATTAAAAATTGAAAAACCTGACGCTAAATACATATTGGCATAAATACAATGTCAGAATTAAGGGGACACAAAACTTAATTTCAAAGCTCACTCCTTAGCTAATCATAACCGGTGGTAATTAAGTATTATGTCCCCCTAATTCAAGAAATACGTCACCGAATTTATGACCAAGAGTACTAAGGGTTACACAAGCAAATTTTCATTCCCTTTTAATGATCCACAGTAGGCTAAAATATATCAGGGTGAGCGAAAAAAAATTGAAGTTTATTTTCCGTTTTACGTTCATTCAGGAAATCGTCCTTCACTGATTCAGGAAAAGCCTTTGGTGGCAGGTAATACGGGACAGGTCAACCTCAGGTAGACAATCCAGAGCCCTTCTCTCAAAAGCTTATAAATTCATCTACATGAATTGATTTGGAAATGCAACCTATTACGTGGTGAAGATGCGTACCTCAACGCTCAACGCTGCTCCCTCCTCTGTGACCACTGTCAACAGACTTTTGTCAAAATTGTCAGAATAGTCACTTTTTGAGAGGAGATTATCTGCCTGTAATTTTTGATTTTTACTGATTCTTCGGCATCAAGAAAGGGCAATTTTCTTGTTTTTGTCCACTCTTCGGGGATTTTTGTCACAATCATAATTTTAAGTCATTGTAAATTATAACCATACTGGATTGGTCCTCCCTTTGCAGAGGGTATTCAGAAAAGTAATAACTAAAGTCTATAATCATTAAAGGAGTCATCGATGGTCATGCGACAGAATAAGAAAACGAAGTTTTTAATGCTGATGGGCCTTTTCCTGATCAGTCCGGGGATTGCTTCAGCTGGAACAGGAATTGACAGTGCTGACACTGCCTGGATGATGGTATCCACCGGCCTGGTGATGCTCATGATCCCCGGACTGGCACTTTTTTATGGCGGGATGGTTCGGTCCGGCAACGTCCTGAGCGTTATCATGCATTCTTTATTTGCCATGGGTGTGATGAGCATTCAATGGTATGTGATTGGTTATTCCCTTGCCTGGGGTAGTGATACCGGTAGCGGTTTTATCGGTGGATTGGATTACCTGTTTTTAAATGGTGTCGGTCTGGAAGCCAATGGAACCATTCCCCATGTATTGTTCATGATGTTCCAGGGGATGTTTGCCATTATTACGCCTGCCCTGATTGCAGGTGCAGTGGTCGAAAGAATTAAATTCTCTGCCTGGGTGGCCTTTATTGTACTTTGGGGAACTCTGGTTTATGACCCTCTGTGTCATATGGTTTGGCATGCCGACGGATTTTTACTGAAGCGGGGTGGGCTCGATTTCGCGGGCGGCCTGGTGGTTCACATCAGTTCAGGTGTTTCTGCCCTGGTATTGGCCATCTATCTCGGCAAACGACTTTCCTATAAAAAAATTCCCATGCCCCCCCATAACCTCGTCTTGACAGTTTTGGGAGCGGCTCTACTCTGGTTCGGCTGGTTCGGTTTTAATGGCGGATCCGCATTATCTTCAGGAGCACTCGCAGCTAATGCCCTCGTCGTAACACACCTTTCAGCCGCAGCCGGCCTGTTTGCATGGGTGGTGGCTGAATGGATTGTACACAAAAAGCCCTCCATTCTTGGTGCCGCATCAGGTCTGGTGGCCGGGCTGGTCGCCATTACACCCGCCTCAGGCTTTGTGACCGCTTCTTCAGCGATTTTGATCGGATTGTTGGGTGGCACAGTCTGCTTTCTCGGGGTTCGAATCAAGGACCGCTTTGGTTTTGATGATTCTCTGGATGCCTTTGGTGTACATGGAATTGGCGGGATAGCAGGTGCGCTGCTCACGGGCCTTTTTGCTACAAAATTGATCAATCCTGGAGGCGCTGACGGCCTGTTTTATAATCTTTCTGAAGGATCAGGACTGTTTTTGGAACAGATCTTTGCCGTGGTTTTCACAATCGTTTTTGCCGCCTTAGCCACCTGGTTGATTGCTATCGTCATCGATAAAACCATCGGCCTGAGAGTTTCCAAGGACATCGAAATACAAGGTCTGGATGGAGAACTTCACGGTGAAAAGGCTTATCACGGTTAACGATTGATAACGAAGGCTGGATTCCCGCTTTCGGAGGAATCCAGTGACAGTAAGGCTGATTAGCCATTCTCCCGCGATTGGCCTGCCAGTATGGAGTCTTCCCAATTTTTATAAGGATTTTTTACCAGATTGACATTGAAAAAACGGGGATCATCAGAAACCTCATTGCCGACCCATTCCGGTAATAAGAATTTCTGATTTTCATTTTCAAGCTCGATTTCGGCAATGATCAAGCCCTGGTTCTCGCCTTTGAAGACATCAACCTCCCAGCAGAATCCCTCGTGTTGAACCTGATAACGTGTTTTTTCAATTAAGGGCAATTCGCAAAATGAATCGAGCAATTGATCCGCATCCTCCCTGGGTATCCCATACTCGAACTCCTGACGTGAAATGCCACTGGTTCGGCCTTTGATCGTCAGAACCGAGTCAGGCCCCATAGTGCGAACTCTAACCACACACGAATCCCGGGTTGGTAGATATCCCTGACGAAAATCGATGCCTACAGCAGATTTCCGCCAGCTGTCCCCACTGACAAGAAACTTCCTCTCAATCTCTATCTTCATCTTCTGCTCATTCCGGTTTCAGGAACTGTTTCGCCTCTAGTGTGCTTTCTTCGAATGATATTGATGTGTCTATCCTACGATAATTCAATGTTGCTGGAAAGATGAAAGGCGACAGTTACTCTACTATACATAACAGAAGCTCCGGAACAAGCAGTAAAATAAAAATGTTTGTTTTTTTCAAGATTGTGGGATACGATTAAGCATAGACAGAGTTTTTCGCTGCTTTATGGCGATTGGCCTGTTTTGTTTTCTTCACACCTGTTTTTTCTAACCATAATAAATCTGAATCACATCAATCAGCCTGTTTGCTGACAGTTTATTCAAAATTATCAATGGAGGTTATTAGCTGATGGAAAAAATTTGCAAATTAGTAGATGGCACTGAGGTCACCATTCGCTCTGCAACCGAAAATGATGTTGATAAATCATTTGCCTTTTTTCAGGCTCTTTCTTCAGATGAAAAGGCTTATCTTCGAGTTGACGTTACAGATCACAACGTCGTGGCTCAAAGACTAGGAAATAAGGGTCTCCAGAAAGCAAAAAGACTGGTTGCACTTGTTGACGATCAAATTATTGCAGATGGCGCCATAGAACTGAATAGTGCCGGGTGGGAAGCCCATATTGCCGAATTGAGGCTGCTGGTTTCTGATACAGCACAGAGAAAAGGTCTTGGGATGGCAATGGCAGAAGAGTTGTATCTCGTCGCGGCCAAGGAAAAGGTAGAAGAAATTATTGTAAAGTTGATGGTCCCACAAACTGAAGCGAGAAAGATTTTCTCACGCCTCGGATTTCAAGAGGAAGTTGTTCTAAAAAACTATGTCAAAGATGTCCGCGGCATGAAACAGGATTTGCTGATCATGCGCTGCAATCTCGACGCCCTTTGGAAGGAACTGGAAGGGGCTTTCAACGAAGCAGAAAAACTGGAAACCCACTGATTGTCGGCTTTTTTTCTACGGCGCCAATCATGCAGTCTAAATATTGACACCGGATCTGTGAGTCATGCCATGATCCGGTTATCATCCCTCCAATTAAGCTATTTCCAAATTCTTGCTTGCCATTGTTCGATATCACCACAAAGGCTGCTACTGTGTGTTTTGCGTAGCAATAATCCCCTGAACACACTCAAATGATATTGACAGAGTTGAAGTGTTTGCATAAGGTAACTGTAACGTTACGCTAACGTTACCTTTTAACTTCTGTATTGGGACCTCCCTCATTATCAGGATAAATTTTCAAAATAACCGGCTATCTAAGGTTTTACCAAGCGCAAACAATGAACACTATGGACAACACGACCCTGGACCCCAAAATGGCAAGTCTCCTTTTAGAATCAATGGCAGACGGCGTTTTTACACTGAATGAAAAAGGTGAAATCACCCTTTGGAACAAAGCAATCGAACGGATTACCGGATACAAAGCCGACGAGGTTCTGGGCAGGAGCTGTGACATCCTTGACTTCAACCTCTGATTTGGCAAAGGTTGCACCTCAGGTCTTGAGGAGTGTGGCGTAGTTAAAAACAAAAAGGTCGAAGCCATCGAGTGCATGCTGCGACATAAGGATGGTTTCACTGTCCCCGTTCTGAAGAATGCTCGACTGGTCGAAGATAAAGAGGGCAATTTTCAAGGTGTTGTGGAGACTGTCACCGATTTAACAGAGCTCAGTCGAACCCGCTTGAAGGTGGTAGAAGTGAGCCGTAAGCTGGGCGAGGTTTACCGTTATGACAACATCATTGGTAAGAGTCGCGCGGTACGAACGGTTTTTTCTGCTATCGATTCCGCGTCCGCCAGCGAAGCGACCATTCTGATTCAGGGCGAAAGTGGCACTGGAAAGGAGCTGGTCGCTGGAGCGATCCATTACCATAGCACACGATCGAACAAAGCCCTGGTCATCGTCAACTGCAGTGCTCTGTCAGAATCTCTGCTGGAGAGTGAACTGTTCGGTCACGCCAAGGGCGCTTTTACCGGAGCCATTAAAGACCGCATCGGACGATTTGAAGAAGCGGATGGCGGCACCATTTTTTTAGACGAAATCGGGGAACTGAGCCCTTATATTCAGGTTAAGCTGCTGCGGGTACTCCAGGAACGCGAAGTAGAGAGAGTAGGTGAGTCCAAAAAACGGAAAGTGAATATCCGGATTATCACAGCCACCAACAGGGATTTGTATAGTCTGATCCGAACGGGTCATTTCCGGGAGGATCTCTATTATCGCCTTAAGGTTTTCCCCATCCATGTACCTGCCCTAAGGGAACGTAAAGAGGATATCGCCGTACTGGCCGAACACTTTATCACAACTCAAAATAAAAAAACAGGCAAAGACATTAAAGGACTGGGTCAGTCTGCCTTGCGTGTGATGATGGACTACTCCTGGCCTGGCAACGTCCGCGAATTGGAAAACGCCATCGAACATGCCTTTGTGATCTGCGCCAACCACTATATTGATGTCTTTGATCTCCCTCTGGAAATTCGACAGACAGAGTATCGTCCGCCGGTTTCTGCTCAATTCAACTCCGAGTCACAGACCGATTATGCGACCAGAAAACTGACTCGGGATTACCTGATCGAGGTCCTCAGCGAGTGCGATTGGAATAAGGCGGAGGTAGCCCGTCGTGTGGGACTCAGTCGCACCGCCATTTGGAAATACATGAAAAAATGGGACATCCCCTTGCAACGAACTGAACCAGAATCAATCTGACTTTTTTGGCATGGTGAATGCAGATTTGACAATATGAGCCGTTACAACTCAAACCCATTTTAGGCAACGGGTCAATCGCATTGTAAAGATAATTTTAACCGCAACACTCAAGGAATAAAGGTAACCATGGAAGAGAACCATCGTAAAGTCATTATACTCGGTACCGGCCCTGCCGGCTACACCGCGGCCATATATGCAGCTCGCGCAAATCTTAATCCAATGATCCTGACCGGCCCCCAAAAAGGAGGGCAGCTGACCACTACTACCGAGATCGAAAACTTTCCTGGTTTTCCCAAGGGAGTTGATGGCAATCAGCTGATGAACGATATGGAACAGCAAGCCCTACGTTTCGATACGGAAATTGTTTTCGCTGAGGTCACTGATGTAGACGTTTCAACCCGTCCCTTTAAAGTTATTGCTGCTGACAAGACCTATACCAGTGATGCCCTGATCATCGCCACAGGTGCTTCTGCGAGATATATCGGCCTGGAGAGCGAAACCCGCTTCAAAAACAAGGGCGTGTCAGCCTGCGCAACCTGTGATGGATTTTTCTACAAGGGGCAGAAAGTAGCTGTCGTCGGTGGTGGTGATACAGCACTGGAAGAAGCCAGCTATCTGACCAATTTCTGCGAAAAGGTCTATCTGATTCATCGTCGGGATGAGTTTCGCGGCAGCAAAGCGATGCAGGATCGAGTGCTTAAAAATAATAAGATCGAAGTTGTCTGGGACTCCGTCGTGGAAGAGGTCATCGGAGATGATGTCAAAGGAATGACCGATCTGTCCGTAAAAAACGTTAAAACCGGCGAAATTAAGCAGTTGGGAACCACCGGGTTGTTCGTGGCCATCGGCCATATTCCCAATACCGATATTTTCAAAGGTAAATTGGCGATGGACGATAAAAACTATCTCGACATTGAACACGGATCCACCAAAACAAACGTGGAAGGTGTTTTTGCCTGTGGTGATGTGGCAGACAGTAAATATCGTCAGGCCGTAACCGCAGCAGGGACCGGATGCATGGCAGCCATCGATGCAGAACGTTGGCTGGCGGAACAGTAGCTCCTTTTGCAACTATCTGATCCGCTTCGTCAAAGATTAAAAAGAGTTTAGCTCCGTCAGCAACCGTGCCGGTTGCTTCATTAAGTCCGGGTTTTTATCCAGGTGTATCAACCCGGAAATCGTCAGGATCCGAGTCTCCAGCATTGATTTCCCCTTGGGACTGGTGGTTTTGACAATAACCAGCGATCCCATTTTGACGGCCAGGCTCTCAATTTTAGAGGTAAGTTCCGAAAACCCGGCAATCGCCTTATCGAGCACCGATTCTGGCTCTCTGGTTCTATTAAACGAGGCCTCAATCTCATAAATTTTGTCGTAGACCCCGGAAAGCGTCAGTTTTTCACGAGAGACAGCCATTCGCTGAGTGTAGGCTTCCGGTATCTTATTTGGGTTATAAAATCGGAAACCGGCAGCGTTAACGATCTTGATGGCCGCCTTATACATTCGGCCCAGTTCGGCTTCATTCTCTGTCCCCACATAAAGGTAAACCGGGAGATGCCGATTGAGCTTCTGGTGTTTATAGTTTGAATTGATGGAGTTGAAAGAGATATACTCATTGAAGGAGTTCTGCAGGATATAGATCTGGTCTCGCAGGCGGACAATCTCCTCCTTTTGCTCCTTCTCCAGTTCAATGATTTTTCGTTCGTAATAGTTGTAGTACTGCTTCATATACTTGTTTTTCGGACCCGCAGCCACCAACCTTGTCCCCTCTTCCGTATCCGTAAACCTTTCGAAATTTTCAATAAATTTCTCTGCCAGAGATTGCGCTTCTTTGACATAGGCCGTTTCATATTTCCAGGTATTTTTGGGATTGAGGATAAAACTGTCTACACCCTTGAGTTTGGTGGGAATTTGCAGTCCGAAGGTACGCAGTTCCACAAACTCCTCTTCATCAATGGAACCATTCAAAATGGCTTTGATGATGGCTCGCGTATCCTTAAGATCAATTCGTTTTCCCATACCGTAGCCCCCACCGGTCCAACCCGTGTTGACCAGGTAGGCCGTTGAGCCATGCTCTTCCATCTTGCGGGCCAGTTCTTGTGCATAGACAGTGGGATGCAGCAGCAGAAAAGGAGCGCCGAAGGCTGGTGAAAAGGTGGGAATGGGCTCTTTGATACCCCGTTCCGTTCCAGCCAGTTTGGAGGTGTAACCACTGAGGAAGAAATACATAGCCTGATCTTTTGTCAACTTTGAAACAGGCGGGAAAACGCCAGAGTGGTCCGCTGTCAGGAAGATAATCTTCTTCGGATGAGCGCCCTTGGAGATAGGCCTGACGATATTTTCAATGTGATCTATAGGATAGGACACCCTCGTGTTCTCAGTCTTTGATGTATCAGCAAAATTTATTCTACCCGTTTTTTTGCTGAAGACCACATTCTCCAGCAAAGCGTTTTTCTTGATGGCATTATAAATATCGGGTTCTTTCTCCTTGTTGAGATTGATACATTTCGCATAGCAACCCCCTTCAAAATTAAAGACCCCGGCATCATCCCAGCCATGTTCATCATCACCAATGAGGTACCGATCAGGGTCTGCTGAAAGGGTTGTTTTTCCAGTCCCGGAAAGACCAAAAAAGATGGCTGTATCACCGTTTTTACCCATATTGGCGGAACAGTGCATGGAGGCGATGTTATTCAGTGGTAGAAAATAGTTCATCACTGAAAAGAAACCTTTCTTGATCTCACCCCCATACCATGTTCCCCCTACGACAGCCATTTTCTTGGCCAGGTGAAATGCCACATAGACGTCACTGTTCAGATTATGATAGACCCATTTATCATTGACTGTTTTACAGGCATTGAGCATCACGAAATCCGGCGTAAATGTTTTCAGCTCCTCCTTTGTTGGGCGAATAAACATATTTTTCACAAAATGGGACATCCAGGCCACCTCGGATATCACCCGGATGCGGATGCGAGTGTCCTCATTTGCTCCACAGTATGCGTCTGTGACGTAAAGCTTTTTTCCGTTCAGTTGTGTGTTACTGGTTTCAAGCAGATCGTTCCAGACCTCTTCGGAAATGGGTTTATTGTCAGATGCCATCCTTTGGGGATCCGCCCACCAGATTTTATCCTCGGAACTACTCTCTTTAACGATATACTTGTCCTTTGGCGATCTTCCGGTAAATACGCCAGTATCCACAGCAACGGATCCCAGGCTGGTGACGTACCCCTTTTCGTACCCTTCAAGTGTCTCGTCGGTTTCGTGCTTGTAGAGATCATCATAGGAGAGATTGTGGTAAATCTTATCTACTTTGGTAATGCCGTATTGAGAAAGGTCGAGTTTTTTAATTTTCATGGTGGTTCCAGCAGTATGATTATCCAGCAGAGAGGTTTTTCCCGGTAGACCGGGAAACTGAGACTTTTGCTTTATATTTGAAATCTAATCCAAAGAGGGGAAAACTGTCAATCGATGGCTGTTACTTTTTGGTGAGGTAAAACGGCCCATCTACAGGGGATGACGTCTTTGCGGACGGGCACTGGAGAGAGATATTTCTATTGGATCACACTTTTCTTTTTGAGGTCTTCAATGGCGTCCGCCTCGAAGCCCAGATCCCGCATGATTTCATCTGTATGTTCGCCTTTCTGAGGGGCTGAACTCCTGACCCCAGCCTGGCTTTTACTGAAATGAACCGGATATCCGGGGACATTTATCTTTCCTATGCCTGGATAGTCACAGGGGATCACATACTGGTTCAGCAGTGCCTGGGGATCATTCTCCACATTGTTAATCCGTTGAATCGGAGCAAACATCAACTCGTTGGCCATAAAATCGATCATCCATTCATCGCGGGTACGTGTCAGGAATATCTGGTCAAAGAGGGCGTTCAACTCGGGATAGTTAAGCGGTCGTTCTTTTTCATCAGTGTAGTCCGGATTTTCTAACAAATCGAGTCTCCCCATCACCTTACAGAATGTGGCCCAGTATTTCTCGTCTGGATGGTGGGTGCACATCACCCATTTATTGTCTGAACAGACAAACACATTTCGCAATGGCGAGTGCTGGTTACGGTCTCCAGAGAGAGAGGGATCAATCCTTGAGACATTACTTAGCATCAGATTAATATGCTGCAACCACAGGGCACTACCATACAGGGAGACATGCACCTCCTGTGCGATACCCTGCCTTTCTCGCACCAGCAGCGCTGTCAGAATAGCATGACTCAGCGTAATGGCCGTTGCCTGATCAAGAACGCCGATTTGAATCGGGGACGGTAATTCACTGCCGGTGACAAACATCATCCCCGAACAAGCTTGCCCCAAGGGGTCAAACGCACCAATATTCTGCATCGGTCCTTCCGGACCGTATCCTGAGACATTGGCATGGATGATGTTCGGATTGATCTTTGAAAGTGTTTGATAGTCAACACCCAGCTTGGATTTGGTTGTTTTTCTGAGGTTGGTCATAAAAACGTCCGCCTCCTTTACCAGGCGGTGAAGAATTTCCCGGCCCGCTTCGGTATTGATATCGAGGCAGATATTTTTTTTGTTGCGGTTGGAGACCTCATTAGTCAGGCTTTCACCGTTGGGTGCCGACATGTCGATATCCCCCACAGACGTCCAGTATCGTATGGGATCGCCACCTGCAGCTTCAATTTTAATCACCTCAGCGCCAAGATCACCCAGAATCGCACCGCCACCGGGCCCTGCGTGAAAAACGCCATATTCAACTACTTTGATACCCTCCAAAGGCAGAGGTCCGCAGCTTTGCTCCTTGTATTCAACCTTCACGTTTGATCTCCTTCTTCAATTGTTCTAATAGTCGGTACCAAAACTGGATCCCTTCAGTTTTTAGAGATTAATAACAGTTACTAATTACACTGCAAGTGTCTAATATCGTAAGCCATAAATGTCATTTCCCAATCGACATTTTCCCAAATTGCTTTTGGCATAAAATAAAGGATAGACGGAAAAACAGTTCCAGACAACTATAACCCGACAAGTTGGAGAGTCATCGCCCTGTCTGCAACCCCTTGTGGTCTGTTGCCAACACCATCCATCAACAGCGCTTTTTCCATGGTAGATTGCCAATCTGGGAAAAACATGCAAGGATACCAGCGAAAAGTGAAAAAAAACCTGTGGAGTCCCAGATCTGCTTTCTCAGAACCAGAAAGTATGATCCTTTTATATGATCTAAATCGGATTGGTTAAAGCTGGATAAAAATCAAAGGAATGAATAGTATGAATAAAATCGAACTCGATGTTGCCCCGGACGGGAAAAAAGGAATTTTTTACGGTTGGATCATGGTGACAGGTGTATTTTTCATGGTCGCCATCTCCTGCGGTTCTTTCTATAGTTTTGGTGTCTTTTTCGTCCCCATCATGAAGGAGTTCGAGTGGTCACGAAGTGTGCTTTCGGGTGTCCTTTTTGTCTCTGGAATCACCTATGCCGCATCCGTACCCTTGATTGGGGCCATGGCTGATCGTTTTGGATACAAGTGGGTCTCAATTGTCACCGCAATGATGATGGGAGTGGGATATATCCTCGGTGCTCGTGCACAGACTGTCTGGGAAATGTATATTTTTATCGGCCTGTTGCAAGGCATAGGAGCCTGTGCGGCCATCCCCCTGCCATTGTCAATGATTGCCAACTGGTTTGTGAAGCGGCAAGGCCTGGCTCTGGGAATTGCCTCCGCCGGCATCGGTACCGGGGCCGCGATTGTGCCTCTGCTGGTCACATTCACAGAGACGCAATTTGGCTGGCGCACAGCGATGACGGTTTTGGGATTGCTGATTATGCTAATTTATGTCTCAATTGCACTATTGGTGATACGGCGCCCCGATACCCGTTATATAGCAAGCTATGAAGGACAGCCACAGGTTGAATTGGAGCAGACAAAGGCAGGCGCGGACCCGGATATTTCCCTGTTCCAGGCATTGACTACCCGACACTTCTGGTCTCTCTTCACCATTTTCGGATTCTGTATCTTCTGTGTGGGCTTGATCATCACCCATCTGGTCCCTTTTGCCAGGGACACAGGTTTGTCACCAATGAGTGCTGCAAGCCTGCTGACAATTATGGGGCTCTGCAGTATTGTGGGACGACTCACCGCCGGTTTTTTTTCGGACCGGATTGGTGCCAACCGAGTCCTATTCAGTGGTCTGTTGTTGCAGGGGATAATGATTCTATGGCTTTCACAGATGAGCAGTCTGAAGATGTTTTACCTCTTTGCAGCTTTGTTTGGTGTGGCTTACGGTGGAAACCTGGTCATGGTTCCCAGGCTGACCGCAACCATCTTTGGTGTAAAGTCGATGGGTGCCATATTCGGCGGCCTTTCGGTAGCTGACGGAATCGGATTCGCTCTCGGCCCCCTTTTAGCCGGCTATCTTTTTGACATTTCCGGGACTTATAATGACGCCTTTCTGATCACAGCAGCCGGAATCTTCATTGCGGTCGGGGTAACGTTTTTCCTCAGAAAAAAAGGTTGACCTGCAACCAGTGAACGTTTGAAGCCGATTATTAAAAGAATTCGTGAGCATTCAGTAAACGACGTCAAGAGAGGAGCTGTTCAGCCAAAAAAAATAATGGCTAAACAGAATCAGGAGGGGCGGTTTAATAACCTATCGATGTGGTATTCGAGGTTTTTTCCTTCCAATGG
>Ga0233437_1004605_pt1 | contig 16020 bp, 16 predicted proteins | sample SI_122_August201_FD_182714 | JGI IMG/M metagenome (GOLD analysis project Ga0233437, IMG submission 182714) | Seawater microbial communities from Saanich Inlet, British Columbia, Canada - SI_122_August2016_200_MG | ecosystem: Environmental > Aquatic > Marine > Inlet | place: Canada: British... | reverse complement strand
TCGAATTCCCAAGGCCGACTTACGTAAAGACCAAAGACGGAACCCGGAAAACGTCGGAGAAAACGTCGGAGAAAACGTCGGAGAAAACGTCGGAGAAAACGTCGGAGAAAATACTCCGGCTCATTGCATCGAATCAACGTACTACGATCGCTGAGTTGGCCACGGCGATAGGTGTTACGACACGTTCCATTGAACGAAATATTGAAACCCTTCAGGCTCAAGGCCGACTCAGGCGTGCAGGGCCAGACAAGGGTGGGCACTGGGTCGTTACCAGCTAAGGGGTTGCCAAAAGGGCTCCCGGCCGAGGAATTCTGAAAGTTAAAGACAAAGGGTCTGATGGATGTTCATGAAGAAAGGGGCAAATGAACGAAGAAAATGAGTGCAAGCCGGATGCGGCGGTTTTGCTGGAATTGGCCAAAATGCGGATGCCGTTCGGCAAGTATAAGGGGCGGCTTTTGATCGACCTGCCTGAGCCTTATGTGGTTTGGTTTTCCCAAAAAGGATTTCCGGCAGGACATTTGGGTGATATGTTGCGCATGGTTTATGAAATCAAAGTAAACGGTTTGGAATATCTTTTTAAGCCGTTGCGGAATCTGGATAGGAAACGCATGCGCTCCGGATAATTTCTGCATACACTTCACAAGAGGCGAATAAATCAGCGATCGGGACGTGGTCTTCCGGTGTATGAGCGAAGCGTTCATCGCCGGGCCCGAATCCGGCACAGGGAATGCCGGTGCGTTGAGTAAATGTTCCGTCTACCCCGAATTTCCATGTGGATAAATCGCCCCTCGCCCCCAGTACGGCCTCTCTCGCCTTTTGTATAATTTCGACGATATGTTCATCTTCCGGGCAATACAGGGGCGGGAAGTCCTTATCAACTGCGTCAAACCCGATCTCTCGCATTTTTTTTGCTACCAGGTTTGCCACCTCTTCTTCCTGCATGCTCAGGCTCGGCGTCTGAATCAGTTTCCGGGTGAAGCCGATGAGCCCCATGATATTGCCCTCATTGATGCTGAAACTCACGTTTTTAACCGCACAAAGTCCGCCAGGGCTGTGCCCAGGGCAAAAGTCAGGACGTACACCAGGTTGATGTCAATCCCCATAAGTTGGGCTGCAAAACGGTTCTGGCTTGTGAAATCCAGAATCTCCGGGGCCAGGGACTCTACGGTGCTCATGAGTTTTTTTTCCGATGTGTCCATGTGTCTCTCCCAATACCGAGACTTATGGCGATAATGGATTGCTATCGCTTGATCATTTTCAAAGGGTGGAAAGCTGATCCTCCATGATGGCAAGGCCTCGTTCCAATTGTTCATCCGTAATGACCAACGGCATCAATGTGCGGATCACATTTCCGTAATTACCGCACGCCAGGGTTATGAGGCCTTTCTGAAGGCAGCGATTCACCAGTTGTTTCGCTTCGTCTGCGGCCGGTTCTTTTGTCTTTCGATTTTTCACCAATTCTATGCCGATCATGGGTCCCAGGCCGCGGACATTTCCAATGATGTCAAATTTTTCTTGAAGTTTCAGAAAACGGGCTCGGAGGGTGTCCCCCAATTCCGAGGCCCTTAGAAGGAATTGGGAGTCGAGCAGCTCCAGGACCGCCAGTGCTGCCTTACACGCAATGGGATTTCCCCCGTAGGTGCCGCCTAAGCCCCCCACAGGAGGCGCTTCCATAATCTCTGCTCTTCCTGTGATGCCCGCAAGTGGGAGTCCCGCAGCAAGAGATTTGGCCGTCAGGATGATGTCGGGAACAACACCATAATGCTCCGAGGCAAAGAGCTTTCCGGTTCGACCCATACCCGTCTGGATCTCATCCATGACAAAAAGAATACCGTGTTTTTCGCAAATGGCCTTGATTTTCTTAAAATACCCCGGCGGAGGAACGACAAATCCGCCCTCTCCCTGGATCGGTTCGGCGATGACAGCCGCCACCGACTCGGCAGCCACATTGCCGATAAAAAAATCGTTCAAGGCATCGGCACAATACAGCTCACAAGAGGGGTATTCACGGCCAAAGGGACATCGATAGCAATAGGCAAACGGCATACGATAAACTTCGCTGCAGAGAGGATTAAATCCGAATTTGTACGGTTTCACCTTGCTGGTTAGGGTCATGGCCATATAAGTGCGGCCATGGAAAGCATTTTCAAAGGCGATGATGCCCTGGCGTTTTGTGGCGTATCGGGCAATCTTGACGGCGTTCTCAACGGCTTCCGCCCCACTGTTGACAAAAAAAGTCTTTTTGGCGAAATCCCCCGGAGTGATTTCGTTTAGTTGTTTTGCCAGCTCGATATAGGGTTCATACATGCTGATGTGAAAACAGGTGTGAAGATATTGCTCGGCCTGGCTCTGAACTGCAGCGACCACCTTTTCGTTGCAGTGCCCCACGTTCAATACGCCGAGACCTCCCGCGAAATCGATATATTCATTCCCTTCCACATCCTCAATAAGGGCCCCTTTGGCCCGCTTTACAAAAATCGGCGTGATGTTGAAAGGCCCCCGGGGAACATGTTTCGTCCTTAATTCCATCAGTTCTTTGTTGGTTTTTTGGGTCATTTTTACGCTCCTATTCCATAAACACTCAGGATGCCTCTTTTTTTGAATTGTGTGGTTCTGTCCGATATCCGATGAAAGGGGCTTCATTGCAGGGAGAGGTCCGGTGAATTAGCCAGGCAAAAAATTCCGGCTCATAGCGGATTAACGTGAAGACTTCCCCGGAGGGGAAAAGCCGTATAGCCGGTGGTTGAAACCACCTGCTATATGCCCTCATCCCTTCGGGACATGAACCGGTCATGACAAATTCACGCTAATCCGCAATGCCCCGTTTTTATCGGACCAGATATTTTTCCAGAGAGCGCATGTCCCCCCTGGCAATTTCAACGGTCATGCACACACCCTCATCTTCATAAGCGGTTTCAAGGACCCTGCCCAGGTTGTGGATGTCGTGTATAAGTCTTTGCTCTGATATGGGAATCATCAGGTTGACTTTCGTGACAGGGTAGAGGGTTTCCCCCAGATTTCGCAAAAAAAGATTCACGTTTCGGCCGGTTTCAGCTGAGATGAACTGTGCATCCGGATAAGAATTTCGAGTCCCTTTGACCACGGCTTCAGAAACTTTGTCGATTTTGTTGAATACAAGGATATGGGGAATGTGGTCGGCCCCAATGGTTTTGAGGACGGTTTCCACATCCGCCATATGCTTTTGGAAGTTTTCATCTGATATATCGGTCACATGTATCAGAAAATCGGCTTCTTCCGCCTCTTTGAGAGTGGCACGGAAGCTTGCCACCAGGTGATGAGGCAGGTTGGAGATGAACCCCACGGTATCGGATATAACCGCCTCCTTTCCGTTACCCAGTTTCAAAGACCGGGAAGTGGAATCAAGGGTTGCAAACAGTTTGTCCTCCACCAGGACGCCTGCGTGGGTCAATTGGTTGAAAAGTGTTGATTTTCCCGCATTGGTGTAGCCCACCAAACCAATATTCTTGCATCGTTTTTTTCGTAATTTTTTTTGGGTATCGATCTGCCGGACCAGTTTTTTAAGGGTTTTTTCAATCTCATAAATTTCCCGCTGAAGCTTCTGGCGGTCCATCTCACTCTGCTTTTCCCCCATTCCCCGAAAAGCCGCTCCGCCTCCCGTCCTGCTGCCGCTCCGCTCCCGGTCCAGGTGTCCCCACATGCTTTTTACCCGGGGTAGTTCATATTTTAGCTCGGCCAGCCTGACTTGAAGGCGGGCCTCCCTCGTTCTGGCATGGGCATGAAAGATTCTGAGGATCACTTCGGTGCGGTCCATGACGGGCAGGGAAAAGCGTTTCTCGATGTTTCGGGCCTGGGAACCGGTGAGGTCATGATCGAAAATCAGGAGATCGGTTATACCGTCTGCTTCATTTTTTTCGGCATGGGCAATGCTGGTCTCAATAAATCCTTCACCGATGAAAGTCCTGGGATGAATTTTCTCCCGCCGTTGAACATAGGTTCCCAGTGAAAGGATGTCTGCCGTATCCGCCAGGCGTGCTAATTCCGCCATGGAATCGTCTTTGGCGGCTGTATTGCCGTCCAAAGCGCAATGGCCCAGAAGGATGGCCCTGGTTTCTTCAATGCTTTGCGGCATTCGCAATCCGCAATTTCATAAGATGAGGTTTTTCGCTGTCATTTCTTTCGGGATGGGGAGCTGCAGCAAGTACAGCACGGTGGGCGCCACATCCGAAAGTTTTCCCCGTGGGCGCAGTTTCTTCCCCACAGCGTTTGGGGAGACATAAATCAGATCAACGGGAAAAAGGGTATGGCTGGTTTTGGTAAGTCCCGTTTCATAGTCCACCATTTCCTCTGAATTGCCATGGTCGGAGGTGATAAGGACCTCAGCTTTCAGTTCCAGCAACCTCTTTACGATTCTGCCCACACAGTCATCAACCACTTCAATGGCCTTGACGGCGGCATCCATGACGCCCGTGTGTCCCACCATGTCCCCGTTGGCGTAATTGACAGCGATAAAATCGTATGGATTGTCGTCCAAGCGCTTCAGGATTTCCTCAGTCACCGTATTAGCATCCATCTCAGGATGACGGGCGAAACTGGAGGGGTCAAATCGTGAAGGGATCTCAACCTGTTCTTCCCCCGGATAGGGGGTGGTCTTCTTACCGTTAAAGAAGCTGGTGACATGCCGAAATTTCTGTGTTTCGGCGATCCGTAGCTGGGTCAGCCCTGCACTTGAGATGACTTCGCCCAAAAGGTGTTCCATCCCTCCCCCCTGGTCCATGGGTGGCATGAGGTAGGCGGGGAAGTCGTCGTAATAACGGGTGAACCCTGCGTAAAAAACCTTTGGTCGAACCTTGAGCGTTCCCGGATAAGTTGGGTCCACGAAGGCGCGGGAGAGTTGAATGGCCCGGTCCTGGCGATAATTGGTGTGCAGAATGGAATCTCCGTTTACCACCCCGTTGTAGTCGCCGATGCAGAAGGGGGGAATGTACTCGTCTGTCATTTCATCGCCATCGGGGGTCTGCATCTCCTCATAGGATTTGAGGACGGCGTTTTCAGCATTTTCAGCCCGCATCCCTTCGGCACAGACGATACAGTGGTAGGCCTGATCCGTGAGTTTCCAGTTTTCTGAACGGTCCATGCCGTAATAACGTCCCATGGCCGTTCCCATGCGGCAGCCTCCCACCTTTTCCATTTCAGCGTCCAGAGTTTTCAGGAAACCCAGGGTGCTGCGGGGTGGCGTATCCCGACCGTCCAGGAATGGATGGATGATGATTTCGCCTTCAGGGAATTCCTGTCTGGCTCTGGCCATGATTTTGAACAGGTGTTTCTGATGCGCATGCACCCCTTCGTCCTGTAACAACCCGAGAAGATGCAGACGGCTTTTGTTCACTCGCCAGTTGGAAATCAATTGATGCCATTGTTCGGCTTCAAACAGAACACCGCTGCTCAGTTCGTTGTCGATCCGTTTCAATTCCTGGACCACCACACGCCCGGCGCCCATGTTGAGATGTCCCACTTCGCTGGATCCTTGGTATCCTTCGGGCAGGCCCACAGCTTCACCCGCGCAGTCGAGTATGGTCCAGGGATAGGTCTTTTTGTAGACGTCCATATTGGGGGTGCGGGCGGCCAGGACCGCATTGCTTTCTTTTTTCTCGTTCAACCCCCATCCGTCACGGATAATAAGCACCACCGGTTTTTTCATTCAGGCTATCCTTTTTTTATGATTGTTCACGAAATTTATCAGGAATCGTCTTATCACGCCCACACCACCCGCGGCGGATTGCGCTGTGGGATGCGTGGGTATTTGAACTTGGGGTACCCCACCATCATGGCGCCGTAAGCCCGGTGTTCGGCAGGCAGACCCATGGCCTCGAAAAGGGGCGGATAATTATTGGCGGCCGTGTAGAAATAGCCTCCCCAGCAGGTCCCCAGTCCCATGGTGGGAGCGTAGAGGTCCAGGTGGCTCAAGGCGAGGGCGCCATCTTCCGAACCAAAGGGCCAGTCTTTGTCGCCGTGAACCACGATGACATGGGGGGCGCCCCGGCAGATGCGTTCATCCCCTTTCTCCCATGCTTCCAGAACTCGCGGGAACTTCATCTGTTCGGCCATTTCCGGACGCTGCTGGATGATCAATTTCACCCAGTCAATAACCAGTCCCACAAGTCGTTTGACTTCGGCAGTATCCTCAACCACCAGCCAGTGCCAGGGTTGCGCGTTCTTGGCTGACGGCGCCCGGCAGGCCACCTCCAGCAGTTTTTCGAGCTTTTCATGTTCAACGGGTTTTTTCCGGAACGTCCGGATGGAGCGGCGGGAGGCCAGAAACTGTTCGGCTTGGTTTTGGGTGAGGAGCAGTTCCGGGTCCAGGGATGAACATTCATCCGGCTTGAGCCACGACAGGCTGAGGGCGCCTTCGGGACAGACCGATACGCAATGGCCGCACCGAATGCAATGCTCTTCCGCATCGGGTGCAAATATCGGAATGTCCTTTGGGGATGCCGTCAGAATCACGTTCGACGGGCATTCGGCAACGCAGATGCCGTCACGGTTGCATTTTTCGGGATCGACGGTGAACAGGGGCATAGTTTACTCCAGTATCAATTTTATTCTAATGCCGGTTTTACTCCAATACCACGAGGGCGTCTACCGCTACGGGTTTGCTGCCGGAAAGGATCAGGGGATTGATGTCGATTTCTTTGACGGCATCGTTTTCAAGGCCGATCCGGCCCACATTGATCAGGATGTCCGCCAACAGGTCACGGTCAGCTTCAGGCATGCCTCGCACGGCATCCAGGATTTTGTGGGCTTTGATTTCCGACATCATTTCAAGGGCATCATGTTTCTCAAGTGGCGCCACACGAAATGAGATATCCTTTAGCACTTCGGTGAAAATGCCGCCCAGGCCGAACATGACGCACGGCCCGAACTGGGGATCGCGGGTGAGACCCACCACCAGCTCCCGCTGCCCTTTGATCATTTCCTGGACCAGCACCTGGCTGTCTTCTGCCGACTCCGCCAAAGTAGAGAATGCTACGACGGCTGGATCGGTCATGTTGGCCATGATGTTCTGAAAGGCGTCGAGCGCCTCTTCCATGTTCCGGATATCCACTTCAATGAGTCCTTTTCCTGTTTTATGGGCAATGGTGGATGCGCAACCCTTCAGGACCAAGGGAAAGCCGATTTCTTCTATGGCGGCCTTTAAACCCTCTTCATCGGTTACCGCCCGTTCTCGGGTAACAGGAATTTGATAGGTTTTGAGAAACTGTTTTGCCTCATATTCGGAAAGGGCGCTTCGTCCCTCGGCCAGGGCCTTTTCTAGGATTTGCATGCGGTGCCTCCAAAATGATTCGGCTGTATGATTTGATGCTTTTTTCCACAGCGCTGATATGGTAATGATTGCCCTGCAGCATAGAGAAAAAGGAAAGGTTTGTCAATCACTCGAAACAGTCTTACCGCAATGTCAAAGCGGCTGTGATCCCATAGAACCATGCATATTTCCGAAAGCATTATCACAAGAACCTGGGAATTCGGAGAAACAGATCTTCTGGTTAGCTTTTTTACCGCCGACAGGGGTCGACTCAAGGGGGTTGCCAAAGGGGCCAGAAAGAGCAGCAGACGCTTTGCCAACTGTCTGGATTCTTTTTGCCTGACCCGGCTGGAATATGAGCGCAAAAGCGGGCGGGATCTCTATTTTCTCCATTCGGGAAAGCTGATTCATGGCTTTCCGGGGCTGAGAACCGATTTTCATGCCCTGTCCCTGGCCAGCTACATGGTTGAATTGGCCGAAACCCTCTTTCCCCTGGGCGTTGCAGAGCCGCGTATGTTTACGCTTCTCAAAAATGCGTTTTCTGTCCTTTCGGGCGACATGAAAAAAGAACAACTGCGGATTTTTTTTGAAGCCAAGGCCCTGACCCTTGGTGGGTACAGCATCAATTTTGAACGGTGCTGTGATTGCGGCAGGTCGTATGCCGCGGAGGGCCGGGCTGTATTCAAACAGACAAAAGGGGGTATTGCCTGTCTCAAGTGTGAAAAAGAGTCCGCGCGACTGCCCGGCCTTGACCCGGATGCAGCCAGGGGATTGGATCAGATCCAGACAACCCCACTGGATGATGCCCAAGGGGCGCCGTTAACGGATACCATGATGGATGAGATGAAAAAGGTGCTTCGGCTGCACCTGCGCTACTGCCTCGGAAAGGAACTGAAAACCGCCAGGTATCTGATGTAAAGTTCTTACATATCCCGGATGACCTTCATCATATCCACGGTGGAAATGATGCCGATGGGTTTCTCCTCACGGGTGACAAACACGCGATGGACGCGGTTTTTGATCATGGTTTCCGCCACTTGCTGCACTGTATCATTTTCCTCGACTTCCAGAATCTTGGGGGTCATGATATCTTGAACCGTTACCGGCGCTTCAGTCGTGAAATGGAGGGCGTCAAGGTCCTGGTGTGAAAACCGGTTTTCAGCCGTGTGAACGTAGTAATCATGCCGACTGTTGAATTGCGGACCTTTTTCCGGCAGGGTTTCGTGGCGGATGATGTCGGTGACGGATACAGCGCCGATCAATTTTCCATTCTGAGATATAACCGGCGCACCCGATATGGAATTGTGAAACAGAAACTCAGCTAATCCCTGGAGAGACAGTTCAGTGTTTACGGTCAGAACTTCCCGGTTCATGATGTCTTTTGCAGTCAGTTTTTCCATCGCTTGACCCCCCGGCTGTGATACATGGTGTTTAAGACCGAAACGTGCCTTCGCATTGCTTGGAAAGCTCTATGAGACGCTGAAACGAAAACAAAGTCAACAAAAAATATTTTAAAAACGCCCTATGGTAATTTCCGGAATGGCTGTAAAGGTTTTCTACAGGCGATAAGCGGTGGGCTTTTCTTTCATGTCGATGTCAATCCCTATAAAATCTCCGGTTTTGAACCCCAGATGCTGAAATCTACGGACCACCGCTTCGTCCTTGTCCCGATACCAGTATACCGACCAGACCGGGTTGCGAACCGTGGCGATTCCGTAGGCATCGTGGCTGCAGAGGTTGACGCGAATATCGTCCCTGGTGATCAGAGTATCCGCTTCTCCGAGGAAATAATCTCGTTTATACAGATTGTTGTAAAGTGCTTTTCTGAGCGGGGTCTGCAGATCCGGTATTTCGTCCAGATAATGATTGGCAATCTGGTACAGGTCGTCCGGGGGCTCGATGGAAAGGCCCAGGATTGCAAACCGTTCGTGCCTCAGGGCAAAGTTCTCAAATTCAGCCTCCTTGTCGGTAATAATTTCCAGAGCATCTTTGATGTTAGACTGAACGTTATTGTTTCCCATGACAATGTTTTCACATTGATCAATGATGCTCATATAAAATGCCGTGCAATCCATTACGAAGATGGGTCGTTCACGGTAATTCCTTCTCCTTCTGATTCTTTTGATCCCATCCAGGGCCACGGATCTTTCACTTTCCTTTTCATCCAGCGTTTCAACGTGCGAGATGTCCTTGGCCTGGACCACATGGATTTCACCGTCCCCGGAGATAATATACTCAATTTCACATTTGAACCCGAGATATTTCTGGATGTCTTTGGATATGTCCAGGAGGCCCGTATCGTGGGGCGTTTTGGTGATAAAAGGCTCACTTTCCACTTTGTGGGAATGGTTACGGCAGTATCCGAACTCCCAGCTGTTCCCCAGCATCTTGGCCATGACCCCGTTCCCGTTAATGAAGGGCATGACAATAACGCCCATATCTTCCAGGTCGAGTTCCGGTGCGTGGCCGAATCTCTGCTGTCTCAATATGGAAAGTCTGCTGACCGTCTTGCCCAGTTTGGTCATGCGATTTCTGGCATATTGAATCCCTGCAAAATCCGCGTAGGTCTCAAGGGAATCAAAGGTCCCGGGTTTAAAGGCTTCTTCCATTGGATGGGCGCTTCGCGCAATCACTTTGAAACTTTCCTGATGGCGACTGAGAAATGCTTCAAGCTTTTCAAAATTTTTGTTTTTGAAATCCGCCGCGGGAACGTAGATAAAGTCAGGAACATTAAATTTGCCTTTCCTTAATTTATCAAGGTGCAAGGCTTTTTCAGGCATAATTGATGCCATACGTGTTTTCTCCTGTGGACGTTTTCAGGTTTAATAAAGAGCCGGGGGTACTACCATCCCTTTTCAGCAAGAATGTGCCGTATTTTCTCTTCCGCTTTTTTCTGTACCAGAACCATTTTCTTTGTGTGGGCCTTTTTGATTTTCTCCGTTAGGATTTTCAGATCCGCCGGCTTTTCAAGGAGATCCGTGGCCCCCAGCTTCATGGCCTCCACTCCTTTCTGCACCGTGGCATGCCCGGTTAGTAGAATGACCTGTAAATCCGGATTTTTTTTCTTGAGTTCCTTGAGGGTCTCAAGGCCATCCATTTCAGGCATCATGAGATCCAGAATGACGACGTCATAGCTCTCTTCCTGAGCTTTTATGAGCGCCTCTTTCGGGGACGTGGTGGTCGTTACGTTCATATCCCTTGCTTCCATGCGCTCCGCCATGATTTCCAGAAATTCTTTTTCATCATCTACCAGCAATACTTTTTCCATTTTTTCTCCTTTCTTAGTAGCTGTCAACTCTCAGCCGTTACCTGTTGACGTACATCTTTTGGTAAAACAAGGTTGATTTCGCCTTTTTCCGCGTCCTGGTGGATTGTCGCACCCAACATGTGAAGCAGTGCCGCTTCCTTTGCCGTTGGAAAAACGGTCTCCGGCACGTTTGTGAGCGCCTCAATCCCCGTAAATCTGATTTTCACCGACGTCGGGCCTGCTTCAAACGTTAGTTCCACCCTTTTCCCGGCGCCAGACGCATCCATGGCAAAATCCAGTACCTGCCAGATGAGATTCAGGAGATGGAACGGCGACGTAATCACCGCGGGGAAATCAGAGGGTGGTTGAAAGTCCAGGATGACACTGCGCATATCCGCGAATCTCCCGGTCAGTCCCACCGCCAGCTCCAGGGTTTCCTTGATGTCGACACTCTTCTGAAATTCGTCTACGCTGTGGGCCAGGCTGTTCAGGTTCTTTGTGATGCCATTTGCCCTCCGGATTTGGTTTGCAACTCTATCGGATACGACCCTGAGACGTTCAGGGTCGATGGGCATCCCTTTTTCCGCCATCAGGCTGTAATCTTCCAAGAGGCCCGCGCTCTCGTTGATGATCGCCATGACATTTTTGATTTCATGGGAAATGGATGCTGTCATTTTCCCGAAAAACTGCAGACCTGTTTCTATTCCAGTATCTAATTGACGATCCATAATCGCCCCCTTTATTGGGTCATGAGCTTGGTCATTTTATCGATCAGTTCCTCGATATTCACGGGTTTTAACAAATAATAGTCCGCACCTGTTTCCGCAGATCCGGCGGTGAAATCGTCATGTGAACCGTGCCCGGTCATGAATATGAATTTTAGTCCGGGATCTTTTGCCTTCATTTTTTTATGAAGATCAATGCCGCTGATACCCGGGATCTTTACATCCAGGACGGCCAGATCGAAATTTTCCTGATCGATACGTTCCAGGGCCGTATCACCGGTCGTCGCCCAACGCGCTTCGATCCCTCTGATGCCCAACCGCTCCGCCAGTGTTTCCACCAGTTCCTGCTCGTCATCCACTAAGAGTATGCGCACGAGTTTTTTATCTCCTTTTCTTCGGTAACAAGGGGCAGCGTAATCGTAAAGGTTGTCCCCCTGTTCAGTTCGCTGTTGACTTCAATGGTTCCTCCGATCTGCTCGACGAGACCGTATGTAATGGAAAGTCCAAGACCGGTCCCGCCCTTTCCCGTCTTTGTGGAAAAAAACGGTTCGAAGACGCGTTTGAGGTCCTTTTCCGATATGCCGCAGCCATCGTCCGAGATGGTCAGCGCAACCCTGTCATCGCCGGCCATCCTGGTACTTATGCGAAGGTGGCCATTGTTTTCCATGGCTGCAAAAGCGTTGTTGATGATATTTAAGATGATCTGTTGCAGTTTACCGGCGTCCGTATTGATTTGGGGAATGCCTTCGGCGACCTCGATTGAGATTTCTATGGAACGATATTCAGCTTCCTTGTTCAGGAACCCAAGGACTTCCCGAACGACCTCCCCGAGATTAACCGACTGAATGCTCACATCCATGTGACGGGCAAATCCCAGCAACCGTTTGGTGATTCTCCCGCACCGGGCAACGGAAGTGATGATGGAATCCAAGAGGCCCATGAGCATTTCATTTCCCGTGTATTCTTTTTTGAAGAGAAACAGATCCTTCATCAACCCCGCCTTCTCGTTGATAATGGCCAGGGGGTTGTTGATTTCATGGGCCACGCCGGCCGCCAATCTTCCGATGGAAGCCATCTTGTTGGAGTACTCAACTTGATGAAGACTGACAATCAATTTCTGATCCGATCGGAATATCCTGTTGACCAGATAGGTGGCGCCCCAGAGAATAACGAACAGAATAAAAGCCACGCTGATAAAGAGAAATCCGATGAGTTCCCTCCGGGAATTGTCCCAGGATTTCATCAGCTCTTCTTTATGTTTGACCACCATCAGAATAAACGGCGTATTGGTAATATACCGGTACCCGATCACAAAGGGGATGCTCTTTTCCGTTTCCCACTGAAATACCCTTGTTTCAGGCACAAAATCGGGTATGGGCAGGGAAATGCTTTCCAGAATTTCCCCGTGGTAAAGGGTCGGCGTTTGCAGCACCCCTTTATGATTAATGATAAACGCATCTCCATGGCCGTCTATTTCAAGCTGCGACAGCAGATCGTTGAATTTCGCCGTATCGAGCGTCGCCCTGAGCACCCGAAAAGAACCCTCGTCCGATGGGTAGTATTTTACCGCAATGACAATATGCGGAATGTGCCGAAAGCCCCTGAACACGTCGCTTATGAACACGCCACGCTTGACAGCCTGTTTGTACCACTCCTGGTCGCTGTAATCTTTCCCTGTCAGGTTGTAGGGGCCCGCGTACACACGCTGAATTCCCCGATGGTCAATGCAACCGAGATCCGTAAAACCGCCGAAGCTCTTTTTTAGATTTTCAAGAACCTGTTCCATTCGTTCAGGGTTTACATTCAGTTTGAAGTTATTGTCATGGACGATGAAATCAAGGGCGGATTTACGTTCGTCAAGAAAATAGGACAGGGTCCTGCGGGTGTTGGATACGAGCCTTGACGTCCTTAAAAGGATCTCGGATTCAACTTCGTGCCGCGTTGCCCTGTAATCCATGACAGCCATGAATATGAGGGGTGCCAGGACAACCGCGGAAGTCAGACAAACCGCCGCATACCAGGTGCGCCGAAAATTGAAGTGAGAGCTGTAGGGACCTTCGCTGAAAATGCGGTGATCCCAGAACTCCGGTTTTATCCTGTTTAAGAATTTCATATCGTTGCTCAAGGATTCGTATTATGCCATCGCCTCAACTTTCTTCCTGATCTTCTCATTGGCCTCTTTCAGGGTGTCGGTCAGGACCGCAATATCCACGGGCTTCTGGAGATAGGCGAAGGCCCCCAGATCCATACAGACTTTTCGGTCGCCTTCCGATCCGTGGCCTGTGAGGATAATGACCTCGATCTCGGGACGGGTCTCCTTGACTCGTCTCAGCACCTCGATCCCGTCAATGCCGGGCATTTTGAGGTCAAGAATCATGACTTCAGGCTCATCGTCGTTTACGAGCTTAAGGGCCGATTCTCCGTCATATGCGACGGCTGATCCCATATCCCGCATCAACAACCTTTCCGAAAGGGTTTGTACAAACTCCCTTTCATCATCCACCAGAAGCACCTTTGACGGCGCCTGAAAATCGAATTTTCGATAGACGTCCGACTGGTGGTAGTTTTTGCCCACCTTTGTGCTAACCGACAAAACGCCGGGAACCCGGGCCGCAATGGATTTTAATTCATCCTCAAGCCGGCTCAGCATCAGTACGTGTTTATTGATGATAATGGTTACAACGCCATCCACGGCATCCACTTCCGCGTTGTGCCCCTCCCTTGTCAGGGCTGCCCCCACGGAGGCCGCCAGCAGAAAATCATTCGCTGCCTTTCGGGACGCGTCATTGGGTTGGAGCAGGTCGCTTTTCACATGGTCATGGATGGTGATAACGGCTTGATCCACATCCGTCTTGTCCATGGGAATCACCGTGTCGTAGAGCGACGCATCCCACGGGTCCGCTGTTTCAAAGTGCATCTGTACCCAGAGGGCCCGTTCTTCATCCTGTTTTCGAATCAAGGCTGCGGCATCCTTTTCTGACAACTGCATTTCGGCGGCAGCCGTCTCTTTTCTGAATTTCATATCAGCAATCAGACAAACGCGAAGCACATGGGAGATCCTTTCAGGAATCAGTTGGCTTGAAAAACCGCTGAAAATCACCTTGTCTTCCAGAAGTGTCTGAGCAACCGCCAGTTTCATATGGGCGATGGAACGCTCCTTTTCATGGGTGAAATTGTTGAATACGGATGTTTTGGCGGAAAATGCGCGTTCAATCTTGCTTTCTGCAATGCCGCAAAGACCGCTCGCTTTTTTGACCATGTCATTGTCCGAAGCAATCTCATAGCCGATTCGCTTATGAAGTTCTTGAACAACGGGTTCCTCCCTGCAAAATGTACCGCTGAAAATACCGATAACGGGCATGTGTTGACTCCTTATTCTAGCATGGTTGATGAGGTGCCATTCACGGGCTCTGAAAGATGACACGCCGTCAGCAAGGGGCAGACTTCCTCTTCACCACCTCTGTGCGTCTTTTCATGAACGGACTGAATTGCCTTTTCCATCGTTGGATAAACATGGTCCTCTCCGACTTTTGCTATAAAATGCGTTCTTTCAAACACTTTCATCACGGTTTCGTTCACCCCGCTGAGCGAGATATCAATCCCGGCGCTCCGGATTCGATCCACCAGCAAAGATAGCGTTTCCTCTCCCGAAGCGTCAATATCATTTATGCCGTTGGATACCAGAATAATATGCTTTAACGTTTTCTTTTTCATCATGATGTCCGCGATCTGATCTTCAAGGTAACTGGCGTTTGCAAAAAACAGCGTTCCGTCAAAGCGAAGCATGGCAATGTATTGGCACTCTTTAAGTCCGAAGTCGGTTGTGCATTTCAACGCCTGATCATCATCCCTGCCCAGGAAGGCCATTTTGGGTCTCATACTTTTATAGAGGAATACTATCAGCGAAAGCACAACGCCGATCATGATGCCCCGATCCAGGTGGGGTGCAAAGGCAAGGGTGGCGACAAAGGAGATGATCGCAATGGCCCCGTCATACCATTGGGCTTCCCACGCATGGATAAAACCCGAAACGTTGATCAGCCCAATGACGGCCATCATGATGACGGCAGCCAGAACGGACTGGGGCAGATGGTAAAGGAGCGGCGTGAAAAAAAGCAGGGCGATTACCACTGTCAAGCTGGTAAACACGCTTGACAGACCGGACACTGCGCCGCTTTGGAGGTTCACCGCGGATCTTGAAAAAGACCCGGAAGTGGGGTAGCTTTTTCCCATGGCGCCTATAATGTTGCCCAGGCCCTGGCCGATCAGTTCCTGATTGGGATCCAGCCTCTGGCCCGTTTTGGCGGCCATGGCCTTGGCGATGCTGATGGCCTCCATGAAACCCAGTAGCGAGATGATGGCCGCATATGGCAGAAGATGGAGGATAATCCCCAGATCCACCTTGGGCATGCTCAGGGTGGGGAGTCCGCTCGGGATTTCCCCCACCACCACACCGCCGCCGATCATGAGAAGTTGATCCGTTTTCAGCGCCTTGTTCCCTACTTTTATGCACCAGGTGCGGTCGTCTCCCTTAAAGCCTTCAGAAAGTGCGTTTTTCGGATAGAATTTCAGGCTTCCATCTTCCTGTAAAACACCTTCAAACAACATTTCCCGTATGGCGGATCTGATTTCATGGATCTCATGATGCACCCGTGCCATATTGATGGTGAGCACGTTGATCTCATGTTCCGCATTCAGCACCCCGATAATATCCTGATTTTGGTCGGCTACATCCAGGGCTTTATTCACTTCGGCCCTTTCTTCAG
>Ga0233437_1004604_pt1 | contig 16021 bp, 17 predicted proteins | sample SI_122_August201_FD_182714 | JGI IMG/M metagenome (GOLD analysis project Ga0233437, IMG submission 182714) | Seawater microbial communities from Saanich Inlet, British Columbia, Canada - SI_122_August2016_200_MG | ecosystem: Environmental > Aquatic > Marine > Inlet | place: Canada: British... | reverse complement strand
CTCTGCCTTACCACTTGGCTATGGCGCCGTACTTTGGAGCGGAAGACGGGATTTGAACCCGCGACTTCGACCTTGGCAAGGTCGCACTCTACCACTGAGTCACTCCCGCATAAACCTAAGATCATATTTCATACAAACCCATGCCATAAATAAAAAAAACTATGAAACCTCGCTTTAATATACTATGCAAAAAGTTCCGATATATTGCAAAATGATTTTGCCTGGCTAAATTGATTGGTGGGAGCAACAGGGCTCGAACCTGTGACCCCGTGCTTGTAAGGCACGTGCTCTCCCAGCTGAGCTATGCTCCCACGACGAATCAAATTAGCGAGTTTCATTCTATTATAACTATAAGCAATAGTCAAAAATATTCTCTTATGGTTATATAAGATTATGACTTATATACTCTAGTATACTCTAAATTACTTCTGAATACTATTAAATACTTTAATTCTTTTGCTTTTTTATCATTATCGCCTGTCTTTTAGCTCTTGCATTACGTCTGCTGGGGCCATTCCCCTGTCTGATAGTAAAACAAATAAGTGATACAGTAAATCAGCGGACTCATATTTAATTTCTTCAACAGACCAGTTCTTTGCTGCGATGATAACTTCTGCTGCTTCTTCACCAACTTTTTTTAATATTTTATCAATTCCTTTATCAAAAAGATAGTTTGTATAAGAACCTTCTTTAGGATTTTTCTTTCTGTTTTCTATAACGCTGAAAAGTTCATCTATAACACGATAACCGCCAAGATAATCTTCGCCATGCACATTTTCAAAGAAGCAAGAGTATTCACCTGTATGGCATGCTACACCTTTCTGCTCGATAACAGCAAGCAAAGTGTCGCCGTCACAATCCAGCTTCAAGCTTTTAAGCTTCTGAGTGTTGCCGGAAGTCCCGCCTTTTTTCCAAAGCTCTTGCCTGCTTCTGCTGAAATAGGTCATATATCCTGATTCAAGTGTAAGCTTTAAAGATTCTTCGTTCATATATGCCATCATCAAAACACTGTTTGTGTTAACGTCTTGAGTGATACAGGGGATAAGCCCTTTATCATCAAACTTGATTTTCGTAATTAATTCTTTGAATTCCATTATATAAAATCTCCTTAAATATTTATCTTCTTACTGGTATATTGTTATTTTCTAAATAATCTTTAACTTCGCCGATTGTAAGTTCACCATAATGAAAGAGAGAAGCTACTAAAACAGCATCCGCTTTTGCATCTTCTATAACATCTTTAAAGTGGGATAGCTTACCGGCACCACCTGAAGCGATAACTGGTATTTTAACAGCCTGGGATACAGCTTTTGTAAGTGCAATGTCATATCCTGCTTTAGTCCCATCAGCATCCATGCTGGTAAGCAGAATCTCGCCTGCTCCAAGTTTTTCAGCTTCGATGATCCATTCAAGTGCATCTTTACCGGTATTCACTCTGCCGCCGTCAAGATATACATCCCATCCGCCGCTATCTCTTTTTTTTGCATCAACAGCAACAACAACACATTGACTCCCATATCTTATTGCAGCCTCGCTTATAAGGCTTGGATTTTTTAATGCTGAGGAGTTAATCGAGATTTTATCAGCACCCGATTTTAGTATTGTTCTAAAATCTTCTACAGATCGAATCCCTCCGCCCACTGTAAGGGGTATAAACACTTGCTCAGCTGTTTTAGAAACAACATCAAGCATTATCCCTCTTTTATCAGATGAAGCGGTTATATCCAAGAAAACAAGCTCGTCTGCACCTGCTTCGTTATATGCCTTAGCAATTTCAACTGGATCGCCGGCATCTTGAATATTTACAAAATTTATACCTTTAACCACTCTGCCGTCATGTACATCAAGGCAGGGGATAACTCTTTTTGTTAACATATTTCAGCCTTTCGTATTTGCATATTTATATGCTCATTGCTTCTTTTAAATCGATGTCTTTCGTATAAAGTGCACGACCGACGATAACTCCGCTGACTCCTGTTTTTTTAATGTTAATTACATCTGTCTGACAGCTCATACCGCCGGAACCAATGATGTTCATGCCCGTTTTTTGAACCATCTCTTTTGTGGCCTCTAAGTTAGGGCCGCTAAGCATTCCGTCTTTTGCAATGTCAGTATATATAATCGTGTCTATGCCGATTTCTTTCATTGATAGGGCAAGTGTAACAGCATCTATGCCGGTTTCGCCGTCCCATCCCTCAATCGCAGCTTTGCCGTCTTTAGCATCAATCCCCACGACAATCCTGCCTGGATATTTCGATACGGCTTGTTTGACTAAATCAGGATTTTTAACAGCAGCAGTTCCGATAATAACTCTATCGATATTAAGCTTTCTGAGCCGTTCATCAATGTCTTCCATTGTTCTTATACCGCCGCCTAACTGAACAGGAATATTGATGTTGTCTAAAATCTTTGATACTGCATCATAATTTTTAAATCCACCGGTAAAAGCAGAATCTAAATCTACTAAATGGATATACTCTGCTCCGAGAGACTGCCATTGTTTTGCCATCTTATACGGCTCGCCATATTTTGTTGCCTTGTTCATATCGCCTTTTTCAAGACGTACACACTTGCCGTTTTTTATATCAACAGCTGGATATATTATCATAGCTTTAACCTACTCCTAATGTTTTTGTCTATTGCTTAAAGTTTTCCGAATTCTTTTAGCATGGCTAATCCAACTTCACCGCTTTTTTCCGGGTGGAATTGCAGCCCATAAACATTATCTTTTTTTACTGCGGCAACGAACTCTTTACCATAAACAGATGTTGCAATTATATCTTTATCATCAACGTTTGAAGCAAAAAAAGAATGAACAAAATAAACATATTCATCGTTACTTTTTTTAAATAAGGGATTATCTTTTGCGATAAGATTATTCCATCCCATATGCGGAACTTTTAGATCTTTTAACTTAAAAGGTATAATTTCGCCTTTTACAAGCCCCAGCCCTTTAAACTCTCCATGTTCTAAGCTTTTTTCGAATAAAAGCTGCATGCCGAGACATATTCCTAAAAAAGGTTTACCTTTTTTAACTTCCTCTTTTATCGGCTCGATTAATCCTCGTTCTTTTAGATGCTTCATAGCATCACCAAAGGCGCCGACTCCTGGTAGAATTAATGATGATGCATTTTTAATATCTTCTGCTTTTTTTGAGATTTTGGATTCATAACCTAAAAATTCAAAAGCTTTTTCAACACTTCTTAAGTTACCCATTCCATAATCTATTATTGTTATCATTATAAGTGCCTTTCTATATTACTCCCTTAGATGAAGGGATTCCTGTTTCTCTTGGATCTTTTTCAAGAGCATATCGAATGGCTCTAGCAAAACCTTTAAAACATGCTTCTAACATATGATGTGTGTTTTCGCCGTATAAAACTTTGATATGCACTGTCATTCCTGCGCTCATAGCAAAAGCTCTGAAAAATTCCTCAAAAACTTGTGCTTCCACTCCGCTTTCCATCTTACCTTTTACATCTACTTCATATTTGAGATAAGGTCTTCCGGAGATATCAAGAGCAACTCTAGCAAGAGCCTCATCCATCGGAAGCATGATGCTTGCATATCGCTTAATGCCTTTTCCGTCGCCTATCGCTTTTTTCAAACATGAACCAAGAACTATAGCGACATCTTCAACAGTGTGATGGCTGTCCACGCCAATATCTCCTACGCATTTTAAGTTTAAATCAAAAAGTCCGTGTTTTGCAAAAAGATCAAGCATATGGTCGAAAAAAGGAAGCCCAGTTTCGATAAAATATTTTCCGCTTCCATATACATTTAGAGCTACATCAATATCTGTTTCTTTTGTGGTTCTTTTGTCTTTAATAACGTTCATCATATTATATTACTTTTATGTTATTAACATAAAAGCCCTTTCTAAAGTTCTAATTTATTTTTCAAATCTAATTTTTACGCTGTTTGCATGTGCATCTAAGCCTTCTTTTAACGCAAACTTTTCTATATATTTATAACACTTTTTAAGCTCAGCTTCATCATAATAAATAACACTAGATTTTTTAATAAAATCATCAACATTTAAAGGAGAAGAAAACTTTGCTGTTCCATTAGTAGGCAGAACATGATTTGGCCCTGCAAAATAATCACCGAGAGGTTCCGGGGAAAAACCGCCCAAGAAAACAGCACCTGCATTCTTGATCTTAGGTAAAATTTCTTTTGGTTTTTCAATGCAAAGTTCAAGATGTTCCGGTGCAACCTCATTTGCAAACTCAATCGCAGAGTTAATGCTTTTTGCCACAACAATCATACCATAATTTTTAAGTGAGTTTATGGCAATTTCTTCTTTTGGAAGAGTTTTAATTTGATTAAGAATCTCGTCGTTTAATGCACTCGCACGTTTTTCATCCATTACGACTGCAATGCAGGATGAAAGTTCATCATGTTCAGCTTGGGATAACACGTCTGCTGCTATAAAAGATATATCAACGCTCCCATCATCAATCACCAGCACTTCTGATGGTCCTGCTATCATATCGATTCCTACTTTGCCGAAAACCTGCTTTTTTGCTGTTGCAACATAAATGTTTCCAGGTCCGATTATCTTATAAACACAAGGAACTGATTTTGTACCATATGCCATAGAAGCAATCGCTTGCGCTCCGCCCATCTTAAATATCCTGTCAGCGCCAGCGATATCAGCAGAGACTAAAATCAAAGGATTAACTATCCCATATTTATCTGGAGGAGTAGCCATAATAACATTAGAAACGCCTGCAACCTTCGCCGGAATAATGTTCATCAAAACACTTGAAGGATAAGCCGCTTTTCCGCCAGGTACATAAACGCCGCATTTTTCTATCGGATTAAAAAGCTGACCTAACTCTATTCCGCCGTCTTTATCTATCCATGTTTCTCTTTTTTGTTTCAAGTGAAATTTTTTAATATTTTCTGCTGATTTTTTTATTATATCTATAAGTTCTGGTTCGACTTTTTGATATGCATCATTAATTTCGGCAACTTTAACTTCTATAGTTTCTTTACTAACATCAAACCCGTCAAACTTTTTTGTATATTTAAAAAGTGCACTATCACCGTTTTTTCGTACATCAAAAATGATCTTTGCAACTTTTTGTTCGATGTCGATTATATCGCCTTCGTTTCTAGTCAATAAGATATCAAATGCCTTTTGTTTTTCATCAATATTAAAAATTCTAAGTGAATCCATTTTTTAAGCCTTTTCCTTTACAACATTCTTGATGTTTTCAATCAATGGAGATATTATTGCAGATTTAGTTTTAAGGCTGACTCTGTTTACGATAAGCCTTGCACTAACATCAACAATATCTTCTGTTACAACTAATCCATTTTCTTTTAAAGTCCTGCCGCTTTCGACAATATCAACAATAACATCAGACAGACCTAAAATTGGAGCAAGCTCTATGCTGCCGTTAAGTTTAATTACTTCAATCGTCTCGCCATTTTCTGCATAATATTTTTTTGCGATATTCGGGTATTTCGTTGCAACTCGAAGGATAGAAGATGTTAAACGCTTTTTGTTTACAGGATAACCTGCAACAGAAATTTTGCATGCAGCAATCTTTAAATCCACCATTTCGAATACAGATAGATTTGCCTCTAAAAGTGTGTCTTTTCCTGCAACGCCGATATCAGCAACACCATGATCTACATACACAGGAACATCAGTAGGTTTTACCATTATAAACTGTATTCCGTTTTTTTCATCTAAAAATACAAGTTTACGAGATTCTTCTTTTGGCGCACTGCAATCCACACCTGCTGCCTCTAAAATCTCCATAGTTTTGTCTGCTAATCTGCCTTTAGCCAGAGCAATCGTCAATTTTACATCTTTCATAATAAGTTTTTATCTCACTTTTTAAGTTATATTTCTATTTTTTCGCCGTTGGTATCGAATAGAACAGCTTTCGCTGCACTTTTTTCTTCTTTAAGCTTTAAAAGTTCGCTTTTTGATAAACCTGCACAAAAAAGTGTTCTTTTGCCGTCCTTTCGCATATCAGATACATACTCATACGCTGCTTTGCTGGAACTTGAAATACTTGAAACAACCATATCGGTTTTGTAGAACCCGGAAAGCTTATCTTGGCGTTCTAAAGCAATCATCAGTCTTTTTACACCAAGAGCAAATCCAGTAGCGGGGACGTCTTTGCCAAAATCGCTTAAAAGGCTGTCATATCTTCCTCCGGTAAGGATCGCAAAACCCATCTTTTCTGTTATCCCTCGAAAGATTATCCCTGTATAATATGAAATATCATGCAGCATACCAAAGTCTATTGTGATGTAGTCAGAAAGCCCGAAGCTTACTAGAAGATTATATACCTCTTCTAAATTATCGATAGCGTTTATAGCGTCAGTATCATCTGAAAGAGCTCTTGCTTTCTCAAAAACTTCACCAGCTCCAAAAAAAGTCATGAGTTTAAATAGCTTTTCGTCCAATTTTTTATCTGCACCAAGTTTAACTAAGACTTTATTTAACTCAAACTCGTTTTTAGAATCTATTAAATGACGGATCTTGTCGATTGATTCATCATCAAAATCATAATCCTTTATTAATGCTTTAAAGAATGATACTTGTCCGATATCGATCTTAAAGGCAGAAAGACCAGAAGACAAAAGACATTCTATCGCTATAGATATTGCCTCTGCATCTCCGCCGGCACTTTTTTCGCCTAACAGCTCAATTCCTGCTTGTAAAAACTCAGAGGATCTGCCGACTGTCGGCTCTTCAATTCTAAAAGAGTTTTCAAGATAAAATAATCGCTGGACTTCAGAGTTATCCATAAGTTTAGAAGTTGCCATTCTTGCTATTGGAATAGTAAGATCAGGTCTTAATGCCAATATAGCACCTTTTAAGTCAAAAAACTTAATCATCTTTTCTTGAAGATAAGATCCTGCGCCGCTGGCAAAAACATCATAGTATTCATATGACGGAGTAGAAACTTCGTCATATCCTGAAAGTGTAAAAACATTTCTTAATTTAGCTTCAATATTTCTTTTTAAGTAACATTCCTGCGGCAATAAATCTTCGACTCCCGCAGGCAGCTGTTTTTTAAATCTAGTCAAATTTATCTCCTAAATAATTTAGCGTAGTAAATTGCTAATACGATAGTATAATAAGCTATAATTGCTTACTTGTCAACATTTTTATTAAATCCTTCTTAATTATACCAAATAAACCTTGACGTATATATAAAAATTAAAATATAATGTTTCAAATGAATAAGAAGATACTAAAAAATGAAGGAGGAAAAGTGTTATGGAAAAGCTTAAGATTACATTATCTAAAGATTTAAAAGAAAAGCCGAAAAATGAAAGCGATTTGGGCTTTGGTTCTGTCTTTACAGACCACATGTTTATAATGGAACACAGTAAAGAGAAAGGTTGGCATAATGCAGTCATTAAGCCGTTTGAAGACTTTACTCTTTCTCCGGCAGCGCTCGTTTTGCACTATGCTCAAACTATTTTTGAAGGATTAAAAGCATACACGGGCGAAAGACTTTTTAGACCATGGGATAACTTTGCAAGATTTCAAACATCAGCAAAAAGAATGTGTATTCCTGAGTTTGACGAAAAGTTTGTTTTAGAATGTTTATATGAATTAATAAGAATAGAAAAAGATTGGATACCAAAGTGGCCGGGTACATCTTTGTATATTAGACCAACAATAATAGCGACAGATCCTTATTTAGGAGTTAAGGCAGCTGATAACTATTATCTTTTTATTATCTTATCTCCAGTTGGTGCATATTATAAGAGCGGATTTAAACCGATTAAGATTTATGTTGAAAATGAATATGTACGTGCAGTTAGAGGCGGAGTTGGTAATGTTAAAGCCGGTGGAAATTATGGAGCAAGCATATTAGCAGGAAATATAGCAACAGAAAAAGGATGCGAACAGGTAATGTGGCTTGATGCTATCGAGCGAAGATATGTAGAAGAAGTAGGATCTATGAATATATTCTTTAAAATCAATGGAGAACTTTATACACCGCCGCTTAAAGGTAGTGTTTTGCCTGGGATCACAAGAAATTCGACAATAAAAATGGCACAGGATCGCGGGTTTAAAGTAAACGAAGAGCCAATCGAAATTAGCAAATTATATGAAGCAAGTTTAGACGGCAGTTTAGAAGAAATATTCGGTACAGGAACAGCAGCTATCATAAGTTCTGTGGGTGAACTTGTTTGGGGAGATAAAACAATCTTAGTGAATGGCGGGAAGATGGGAGAGCTTACACAAGAATTATATGATGAGCTAACAGGAATCCAATATGGAACGGTTGAAGATAAATATGGATGGACGATTAAGCTTTAAAGAGATTATTTAAAAATACGGCGAGGGATTTTTCCTCGTCTTTTTTTTAGACATTTTAAGCGAAAGGAAGATTATAAAATGAATGATTATATAGATGTTACAATCCCGTTAAAAACCGGTCAAATGGTTTATCCAACGGATTCACCTTGTGAAATTAAAATAAATTCAAAGATAAGCGAGGGGAGTGCTTTTAATATTTCGTCATTATCATTAAGTGCACATACCGGAACTCATATAGATGCGCCCTATCATTTTATCGATAGAGGGAAAAAGATAGATGAAATTTCATTGAAGCATTTTATTGGAAGAGCAAAGGTTTTTGACTTTAGTGATAATGATAGATGTGTTGACTTAAATGATATTAAAGATAAGAATATAGAAAAAGGAGATATAGTCCTCTTAAAAACCAAAAACAGCAAGAGGCTTTTAGAAAAAGACTTTTTTGAAAATTATGTTTATTTAACAGGCGGTGCTGCAAAGTATTTAGCAAGAAAGCAGATAATAACTTTCGGATTCGATTATATAACAATTGATAAATATGGCGTTTTGGATTATCCGGCTCATTATAAATTGCTTGGGGATGATATCGTAATAATTGAAGGTATTAATCTAACTGATATAAAAGAAGGCAATTATGATATTATCGCTCTGCCGCTAAAAATAGAAAATGGAGACGGTGCACCTGCCAGAGTTTTGCTAAAAAAAATTGACTGCTAAGTTGCATAACCTTTATTGTAAAGCATATCTGTTTTTAACAGTTGAACAATTGATAGAATATCAAAAATCAAATTTAAATATTCTGATTAAACCATATCTACTAAAAGATCAATGTATTCACTTTTTGCAATGTTTGGACTTGCAACAACAGGCATAATTAGGCTGCTTATAAATGAACCGAAAGCAATTTTCAGCTTGGAAAAATTTTCTATACTGTCTTCTAATCCATGCTCGATCAATAAATTAAAAACCTGCTTAATAAATCCGTTTAATCTGTCTGAAACAACAGAACTATCGATATGATTATTTAAAACTTCATCAAAATGTGCCTGGCATATACCAGGATATGCTGCTGCACCTGAATCCCAGTCTAAAAACACCTCTTTTAAAACAGTTTTATAACTATCTTTTTTATCTATGTTTAAATCTGACAAATCGAATGCATTATCAAGAGTAATTTTTAGCGCTTGACCGATAAGCTTATCTCTGCTTGCAAAATAATAGCTTATTGCTGAGGTGTTAACATTAGCATTAGATGCAATCAATCGAACTGTAGTTCCTGCTATTCCATTCTTTGATATACATTCTATTGTTGCAGATATTATATCGTTTTGTACCTTTATTCTTTTATCATTTGCCATATCTATACTCCTAAAATTTTATCCGCATCAATATTGCAAATATTTTGACAATAATCCCATATTCTTTTACAGCCTTCATCGTCTAAAGCGTTTTTGTTAGGTGCTTTAGGTGTGCTGTACTTCCAATATAGATTGTCATGTAAAGATTGCTGAGTTGCAAGGAAAGTCGATGTTGAAGCACCAACGCTTAACGGCTGACCTTTCTTTTTTCGATGTTTCCAGATTAATTCTGCTAATTTGCTGGTGTTTTTAAAGCCCATTTCAGTATTAACAAGCCCTGGATCAGCTAAATATGTTCTAACGTCATTACTTTTTTTGTTAAACTCTCTAGACAACATAACAGATAAAAGCTTTGTGTGTTTATAAGCTTTAAGCTGACCATATTTTTTAGAAAGCTGAAGATCAGAAAACTTAACTTTAGTGTTGTAATGAGAATTAGAGTTAACGTTGACAATTCTGCCTTTTGCTTTTTTAAGCTCATCATAAAGCAATAAGGATAAGTAAAACGGAGCAATAGCATTTACACTAAACTGCATCTCAACACCTTCACTGCTTAAAGCATAATAGCTGTAAAATGTGCCTGCGTTGTTTATTAAAACGTCTAATCCGTCTTCGCCGATAATCTGCTTTGTTTTTTTCGCAAGATTTCTGGTGCTGAGTTGTGACGATAAATCTGCTCTTATAAATAGTATTTTTTTATTTAGATACTCTATAGCAGATTTTTCTTTTTCGTCGCTCCTTGATGTTCCAATAACGATATAGCCTTTATCGAGTAAATTCTTCGCTGTTTCTAAACCGATGCCGGATGTTGCACCCGTTATAAGTACATACTTATTTTGACTCATTTTATTTGTGTGCTCCTAAAATTATTTTAACTTTAAGCAAAGAATAACACAAAAACATATAAAAGTCAAACAAGCGTTTGAAACAACCGTTTGACAAATTGAAAACATTGAGTTATAATCTCGATATAACGAAGCGAAGGATGATTAAAATGAATAGATATGCTCTAATAACAGGAGCAACCGGTGGGCTTGGGAAGGCTTTTTGCGTTGAATGTGCAAAAAGAGGCTACAATCTAATGCTAACCGATATATCACATGACAAGTTGGAAAAATTAGCGAATTGCTTAAAGTCTGCATATAAGGTTAATGTTGAAGTTTTTGTATGTAATTTGATGAAATTATCTGAAAGAAAAGCACTTTATAAAAAATTAGACGAAACCGGAAAAGAGCTGTTTTTAACCATTAATATAGCAGGGCTGGATTATGAAGGCGGAATAGAAACGTTAAACAGCAATAAAATCAGCAGAGTATTAAGAATAAATACCGAATCAACATTGGACATAACAAGATATTCTGCAACAAGCAACCATTCAAGCGATTATTATATTATTAATGTAGCGTCAATGGCCGGTTTTTATCCTATGCCGCTTAAGGCACTTTATTCAGCTAGCAAAAGAGCAATTATACAGTTCTCAATTGCTGTTAGAGAAGAAATAAGGCATAAAGGAGGACATGTCACTGTCCTTTGTCCTGCTGGATTAAGAACGAATGCAAAAGTTAGAGCAAGCATAGAAGCGCAAGGACTTATGGGAGATTTAACAACAGTAGATACAGGGATTGTTGCTTATAAAACAATTGAAAAAGCGTTTCAAGACAAAGTAAAATATATCCCAGGTCTAATAAATGTTTTAATAGTAGGTTTTTCTAGCCTGATACCTGAAACCATAAAAGCTAAATATGTTTATAAAAGATGGGCAACAGCAAGGAGCAAAAAAGATACTGATAGTTATAAAGATAATAAGGTGCTTTATTGATTAGATATTTTTAAACGTATAAGAAAATTGAGTATGCGCATATCAACATTGAGATGTGCGCTTTTTAAATGCTTGAAAAATAATCGGTTTTTGTATAATATCATCTAATGGAGGATTAGTTATATGAAAATAGATTTTAGCAAAATGACAAAAGAAGTTTTTTCAACAACAGAAAAATTAATAGAAAAGTTTGGGCCGAGAAGAGCAGGGAGTAAATCCAGCCAAGATTGTGCTGATGAGCTTTACAAAGATTTAAGCAGGTTTGCCGACGAAGCAAAAATTGAAGAATTCACAGTTCATACAGGAGCATTTTTAGGTTGGATACGAATACTTGTATTTCTTTATATACTAGGTGCGGCTGCTCTTTGGTTAAAGATACCGTTTATAACGGCAATATTACTATTTATCGGAATTATTATTATGGTTTTTCAATTCTTTTTATATAAACATGCGATTGATTTTCTGTTTCCAAAAAAACTAGGGAAAAATGTAACAGGAATAATTGAACCGGAAGAAGAAGTTAAATCTCAGATAATCATCAGTGGTCATCACGATAGTGCTTGTATATTCAACTTTTTTATCCATCAGCCAAAGCTGTATTCATTAAGGGTTATCGGCGGAATCGGTATTTTGGTCGGCGTTTTCTTGTTGTCGTTTATCTTAGCTGTTTTTAGTGCTTCGAATATATTAATTACGATACTAGCTGTTCTATCTAGCATCGGAGCATTAATTGTTCTACAGCTCTGGTTCTTTGCTTCGAATAAATGCACTCCGGGGGCAGGAGACAATCTTGTTGCAACATCAATGGCAGTTGAATCATTAAGACAGATAAAAAAAGAAAAGCAAAAAGGGAATGGATTAAAACATACAAGAGTTATCGCAGTCAGTTTTGATGCTGAGGAAGAAGGATTGCGTGGTGCATATGCTTATGCAAAAACAAATAAAGAAATGCTGTCTTCTTTGCCGACATATCTTTACAATATAGACTGTCCATATTATCTAAAAGACATGTTCTTTTTAACATCTGACATCAACGGTAGTGTTAAGCTTTCTGAAGATTTTGCTAACAGCTGTGGAAAATCAGCAGAAAAATTAGGTTATAAAACAACTGTAAAGCCTATAACGTTTTTAACTGGTGGAACTGATGCAGCAGAATTAGCTAAAGTCGGAGTTAAAGCTACAACCCTCATGGCTATGCCATGGGATAACAGCGAAAGAGCTTCTGTATATCATACGCCAAATGACACGCTTGACGCTGTTGAAAAAGAGGCAGTTAAAGCTGGACTCGAGGTTCTCTTCGATTTAATTTACACTAAAGATAAAGAACTAGCTAAATAATTTATACAAACTAATGATGAGGAGTCGATCTAACCCGGCTCTACTTTTGTATACATTTATCTGCTATAATTTGTTTATACTATTTTAATTAAAAGAAAGGGTAAAAGCATGCAAAAGCTCAAATCTTTATCAAAGAATATGTATCGAATTTTTTCGATAAAAATAATGGTTGCTGCTATCGTTATTTTTGTTTTATTTATGGTTTTTGTGCTGCCTGCAGCTTCGGCTTATAAAGAAAAAAGAGCAGGAGCAGCAAGTTCGCCGGACACATCTTTTATCTATAGTGCAGATGAACTTTATGAAATGGCAGATTCATATGGACAAGAAGGAAGAAATGCATATATTTTTATGCGATTTACATTCGATCTTGCTTGGCCGTTAGTCTATCTTTTCTTTATGGCAGCTGTAATATCGAACTTATTAAGGTGTTTTAATGAGGATTCGAAGCTTAGATATCTAAACCTTGTGCCGTTTGCAGGTGCGCTGTTCGACTATTTAGAGAACATATTTGCTGCTATAACTGTTTCGAGGTTTCCGCTTAAAACGATTATAGTTGCAGAGCTTACGCCTGTTTGGACTCTGATAAAATGGGTGACTCTTGGGTTTGGGTTTGCTGTTTTATTTGTTTTAATTATTTATAGGTTATATAAATTAATAGCGAAAAAAAGTTAAAATAATAGTGTAAGAATAAGGATGGCGAATCAATAGCGTTTTTTTACATTCTAAAGAAATAGCTAATTCTTTATTCTATATCGACATTATACTTTTCACATAATGTTTTTGCTTTTGAAAAAAACTTAGAAAAAAGCTTAAAATAACCTGCTGCATTGTCAACAAATTCGGTGCTAATATCTTCATCATTATATATTTTGTTAAAATTATATTTGCCGTTGACTTTCCACAAGTTAAGTATTCCGATATTAATTGCATTTTCAGGACAATCCATTGCACATCGCATACACATAGTGCAAGCACTGTCAAATTTAATTTTATTGTTTTTATCTCGATAAATATTTTTTGATGGGCAATTTTTGACACATAAATCACAGTCTGTGCATCGCTTTTTGTTAATGCAATAAATTCTTCCGTTTAGGATAGCGCCGCCCCATTGTATTCTAAATACATAGGATAATATAATCTGCCTAATATTAAATTTTCGCATATCTTGCTCGGCTTTGGAAATTTTAATTGCAAGCACTTTAGTCATAGCGTACATATACTTAAGCATTTGTTTAACAAGCTCATCTTTATATCTAAACACAATATTATACGGCATCAAAATATGCATTTCAGTATTAATATCCAGCCCTTCTTTTATCAGCGCTCTTTTTAAAATATAAGAAGAAGCATAGTTGAATTTAAAAGGCTCACCTGATGTTTTGAAAACAAAAGTATATTTTTTTTCACTGATGCTTAAAGATTTAATAAAATCAATTACGATTTTTGGGCAATTAAAAGCGTGGATAGGATATCCGATTCCTACGATATCATAATCAGAAGGCTGCTTGTCTAACTGATAAGGGTTGGATATTTCGACAATATCAGCTATGATATCAAGCATTGATAATTCTTTTTTTATGCTTTTTGCTGCAAGCATCGTGTTTCCTGTTCCAGAAAAGGTATAAATAATAGCGTTTCTCATATGAACCCCTAGAAGTTAATGAGGGTATTATACTATGAATATGATAAAAAATAAATCATTAATAATCGAAAATTGTAGATTAATGTAAATCAATTTACAATACAGGAGACTTTATTTAGCTTAAAATAGATTATATGTAAACAATACTGTTCTTAATTGACATTTATACATATGGCGATTATATTAAATTGAATATATAATCAAAATAAAAATCGAAGAGGAAAAAATTATGAGCGGAACTATAAGAAACAATATAAAGATTGGATCAAAAGTAAATGTGGTCCAAAAGCAAGATCAAAATAGCGGAAAACTTACAAAGGGCGAAGTCGAAAGGATTCTTACAAATTCATCTACACATCCTCACGGGATAAAAGTGATGCTTAAAGGCGGTATAGTCGGAAGAGTAAATGAGATTCTTGACTAGATGCATATTTTATACAGAAAATAACATATAATGATTTAAACTATCGACATTTTATGGTATAATTTAGTAATCATATTAGTCACAATTGATTATTTCATAAAGCACCTTTGATTTTGCATAAATCTTAATAAAAGGAGCAAGAATGATGAGAAAGTCAATACCTATTATTATATTATTTTCACTTGTTTTAATTATTATATTTGCAATACCAATTACTTCATATGCTGCCGATGATGATTTTGAGGTGAGTTACTCTTTTTCGCCTAATCCTCTCGGAAAAGCCGGTGGGGATGTACAGCTTAGGTTAACTATTCGAAACACTGGCACAACAAACATCACTTGGGTTGATGTAGTTATAAACACAGCATCAGCATATAATAGACACTGGAGTGCTACGATTACGCCGGGCTCGAGCCGAACAGTAACATATATTGTTTCGTTTGGCTCAAGCGATGTCAACAAAGAAAAATTACTGCAAGTTTCCATGAACAATAATATTACAGCCAATCCTGATGGTGTCAAGATGTTTAGATTTGAAATCGATGGATCTGATAATATCATTAGTATTAATAGTACGATTTCACCTGCCAGAACAGTATATCATCCAGGTGACACTGTTACGGTTTCGTATAGTGTTCGAAACAATTCAACAACACATGCCATAACAGATGTTGAAGCATTATCCTCAATTACTAGGACTGATCCCTTTTATATGTTATGGATAAAGTCTAATGACTTTGGTAATGTTTTTCCAGGAGCTCAGAAAAGTGACAGCTTTTCTTATACATTTACTGATTCTAATATTGGAATGATGAACTTAGAAGCAGGTTGGACTTTTAGATATTCAGGAGGCAGGAACAGCGTTGGCAAATTGTTTATGCGGGTTAACGTTGAAGAAGAAGAACCGGATGTGGATTTCACTACGCATCTTACAGCAAACCCAATAGAAATAGATGCAGGGGATACTGTGCGTTTTCATGTCACTATGAACAATATTGGAGATGATAGAATCGCAACTTTTGAAATAAGGAATTCAGAAGGCGGGTTAGAGGCTTCGACTGAAAGTATGGCATCAGGAGCATCAGGCTCTGTCAATATTGATGTGCCTATACATGAGTCGACTAACGTCAGT
>Ga0233437_1004602_pt1 | contig 16026 bp, 14 predicted proteins | sample SI_122_August201_FD_182714 | JGI IMG/M metagenome (GOLD analysis project Ga0233437, IMG submission 182714) | Seawater microbial communities from Saanich Inlet, British Columbia, Canada - SI_122_August2016_200_MG | ecosystem: Environmental > Aquatic > Marine > Inlet | place: Canada: British... | reverse complement strand
GTATTCCCCAACACGTTGATTGGCGGCTTCTGCCAAGCCAAAGTATTCGAGAAGATGATCGCTACGTTTTTTGCGCGTATTTGCGTCCAATTGGTAGACATTGCCAAAAAAGTCGAGATACTCCACAGCTGTCATTCTCAGGTACAAACCATGTTGTTCAGTCAGCACGCCCACAGAAGCGCGTACCTGAGTCGGCTCATTAACTACATCAAAGCCATTTACACGTGCCCAGCCTTGGGATGGACGCAATAGCCCAGTCAGCATCCTTATCGTCGTTGTTTTGCCAGCACCATTTTGACCAAGTAACGCTAAAATTTGCCCCGATTTTACATCCAGTTGAACTTTATCCACAGCTAAAAAGTCGTTAAATTTTTTGCTAAGATTTTCTGTTTGAATCATCTTTTTTGCCTAAAAATAGAAGCACCACTATCATTATTGCATTGGTCAGGATAGCGGTGCAAGAGAATATGGTCAATCAGACAAGAGTACTTTAAAAATGTTTATGCGCCTGCCGGCGAACATACCAAATGCGCTGCAGCGCTGTAAAATTCGCAAAAATCGCAATGATCCACATGGCGATAACCGGGAAATTAAAAATCAATCCTGGCGCTAAAACCAAATATCGCTCTACGCGTGTTAATGCGCCGATTTTCGCATCAAAATCGAGAGCTTCTGCCTTTGCACGCGTATAAGATACCAAGATCGATCCCGATGCAGAGGCAAAAACCAGCATGGCAGCTAAAGTATTGTTTTGTCCCAGAAAATGATAGAGTAGCCCCGCGAATATGACCAATTCTGAGTAACGATCAGTGACCGAATCGACAAAGCCACCAAAGTCTGTCGGCTCACCACGAAGGCGCGCCATCGTTCCATCTAGCGCGTCGATAGGCCACATTACTAAAACGATCAGACCTCCCCAAAGCATATCGCCTTTGGCAAGAAAAAAAGCAGCAACGATATTACCGACTAAGCCCAGCATCGTCATTGTATTAGGCGTCAGACCAATTCTATTCAAAAAAGCGCCAATTGGATCAACCGCCCATTTGAATAGAGAACGCATACGGTCGGTAAATGAAACTTTTTCAGTTTTTACAGTATTTTCCACAAAGAACTCCGTTAAGTTTAAAAGAGCTTTGTACCCTACTAAAACATAAAAAAATGGCGAGTGATTTATCCCATTTTCATATTTCACGCTTCACTCGCCATCACCGTTTAGATCACAAAGTCTCAAAATTTGGTCAAGATTGCCCTATCATACTACATTAGTCACCCTCTGGCGCAATCAGCACATCGCGCTCACGCCCGCCACCTAGCGCAGGCCCAACAACGCCCATTTCTTCCAAAGAATCCAATAAACGTGCAGCACGTGGATATCCAATCCGCAAGCGACGCTGCAAAAGGGATGCTGATGCACGTTGTGAATTTTGGATCACATCTATAGCTTGCTCAATCAAGCTCTCATCTTCATCTACATCTGATTGGCTTAATAATTGTTCCCAAGGAGCGCGCTCGTCTGCACCGGAGCCCCCCTCACGCCAATAAGAAATGACTTTGTCGATTTCTTCGTCTGTGATCATCACCCCTTGCAAACGGGATGGAGAACCCGCCTCCGGACTCAAATAAAGCATGTCTCCGTTTCCGAGCAGATTCTCGGCCCCAACACTATCCAGTACTACCCGCGAATCGACACCAGAGGTAACCGCAAAAGCAATTCGCGCGGGGAAATTCGCTTTAATCAGCCCCGTAACAACATCCGTACTCGGACGCTGAGTTGCCATCACCAAATGGATTCCCGTTGCTCGCGCCATTTGTGCCAATCGAACAAGATTATGCTCAGTCTGGTCTGGTGCGTGCATCATTAGATCGGCCATTTCATCAATAAGAACAACGATACGTGGCATCGCAATGCCATTTTTTCGGCGCAAAACTTTACGGTTGTAGCTGCGAATATCGCGCGAATTTTCTTTTTCAAGGAGTTTATAGCGCTGCTCCATCTCGACCACAACCCAGCGCAAAACGCCTTGAATACGATCTTTATCTGTTTCTACTTTCCCGTAAAGATGCGGCAACCCATTAAAGCGGATCAGCTCAACCATCTTCGCATCGATCATTACTAGCCGTAAATCGTCTGGGGAGTTGTTGACCGCCAATGATGTTGCAATAGAAGTAATACAAACCGATTTGCCTGAGCCCGTTGAACCAGCAACCAAAAGGTGTGGCATTTTTCCTAAATCTGCTACAACGGGGTGTCCAGAGACATCTCTGCCTAAGGCGATCGCCAAAGGAGAGTGTACTTTATGGAAAACTTCTGACTCTAAAATTGAGCGTAGACGAACAACATCAACGCGTGCATTTGGCACTTCTATTCCTACAAAGGGACGCCCCGGCACAGGGGCTTCAATACGCAAACGCTCTGCAGAGAGAGCAAGTGCCAAATCTTTTCGTAAAGAAGCAATTTGAGAAACACGCACCTTCAGCAATTGTTCTTCATCTTCGTTTGTACTTCTGTCGATGAATCCCGGCTGCACAGCAAATTGAGTAATTGTAGGCCCAACCCGAAAACCAATCACCTTTGCAGGGATACCGAATTCATCGAGGGTTTTCTCGATCAGCCCTGCGGTTTGGTTGATGGTTCGTTCATCTAATCGAGACTTCTTCTCATCAAGCAAAAGTTTCAGCGGGGGCAAACGCTCATCACGCGGACGTGGCTTTGCAGGACGCTCATCTTCTTTTTTCGGCATAGCAAGCGATTTACGAAATCCTGGCGGGAGTTTTACCTGTGGCTTTTTGCGCGTTATCTTCTCTTCTTCAACAGTTGCTTCTTCTGCGGGAGCCTCTTCTATTTTTCTCCCTCCATCACCTGCTATACGCAGAAGCCAATCCTCAAGGCTTTTCCAAAGATTGAAGCCCGTCATTGCTGCAAAAAAGGTGCCAAAAATGAAAAAAAGTGTACTCCCGATAGGGGTGATCAATTCTGACAAGAATCTGTCTAAACCCCAGCCAAGTTTGCCTCCACCGTAACCGATCTCCACGTTCTCTAGAGAACGCCCTCCTATAACGGTCAGCAAGCCGAGGGTCAGGAAAGCTGCCGCTTCCAGAGCAAAGATGCGTCCCCAGGGCAAAGGCTCTTCGGAGCGGCGCAGCAGCAATAATCCGACCATCCCAAGCGAAGCAATGGCAAGATAACTTCCCCAGCCAAACCACTCTTCGAGGCGTTCTATCCAAAAAAGAATAAATGCACCTTTTGTAAAACCGAGTGAAGCAAGTAACGAAATTAAGGCAAAGGCAAGGATAAGTACGCCGCCAATGTCGCTATAAAAGCGTCCAAAATGCAGATTAAGTGAAGCTATACGATCAAGCCAATCTTTTGTTTTTGGAGGAGATTTTTTAGCCATTTTTTCCTTCAAGCACCAGGCTAAGACCCATGCGTTGTTTTTTTGCGTCTATTTCCAGGATACGCACATCAATTTTTGCTTCTGTTTGAAGAAGAGCGCGCTCAGAAGGCGGAATCTCAGAGCTGTGAATTAATCCTTCTATGCCTTCTTCGAGACGCGCAAAAACACCAAAGGAAACAATAGCCGTAACTTTTGCAGGGACGACTTGCTCTCGTTGATATTTCTCGTGGATATTCTCCCATGGATTGTCATAGAGACGTTTCAGACTAAGCGCGACTCGGCATCGTTCTGGAGAAAGGCTTAGAATTTGTACTCGAATCTGTTGCTTCATTTGGACAATCTGGCTAGGGTGCCCAACCCGTCCCCAAGAGAGTTCGGAAATATGAACAAGTCCTTCGACGCCGCCAATATCCACAAAAACACCGAAGTCCGTAATGTTGGTAACCTCTCCATCGATAACTTCACCTTGTTTTAGCGCATTAAATAGCTCTCGGCGCTGTCCTGCTCCGACTTGTGCCGCACGCTCGGAGAAAACAGCTCTATCTTCTTCGGGGGTACATTCGATCAATTTGAGCTTTAACGTCTTCCCATGATACAAAGCCAGGCTACCTTCTTTTTTTGTCTTATCATTATTATTCGATTTTAGTAAATGAGAATGAGGGACAAATCCCTTTAGTCCCTCGCCGGCAACCAAAAGACCACCATGATTATGCGCTATAACTTCTAATGAAACAATAGCATCCTCTTCATAAAGTTTTTTGGCTTTCTCCCAATCATGAGCAAGAGCCTTTTCATCATCATTTTTTGAGACCGCTTCCTCGAAACAGCTCTCATCTGCTAAAACAGAGGCCCACCAGCCTTCTTCATTCTTTTTCATCATAGCCCTCACCATTATTCCCTTTATCTACCTATCTTCTTTTGCTTCTGCTTCCATCTGCAAAACCATCTTGGCTACTGCCTCTACAGCAACGCGCTGTTTTCGGTACAAGTCTGCTTCTGACATCGCCAAGCGAGCAGCAACTTCGCGCACTTTATGACCTTCAATAAACTTCATCTCAAGGATATTGTAAAGCACCCACTCTCCGGTAAAGCCACGCTTCCCCTCCGGGCGGATATTCTCTACGCCTCTACGCAAGATAGCCCTGAGAGCATTGGTAGCATTCCCATCATGTTCTGTGCGTTCCCGACGCACGACATCCAAATCCATAAGCGGACTCCCGCTTAACTTTGGACCTCCCCAATAGTGACTCAAAGCATCTTTAACCCAATTTATTAAATCGCTTTCGGGCGGGAGCGAGGTAGACAACATACTCGCCTTACTATCATAACGCCCTGAAGCACGCCAACGCTGCAAAGCCTCCGCTTGGGGTTGCAAATTTTGTAAGGACTGGAAAACAACCTGCTGTAACTGGCGGTCTTCTAAAGCAAGAGTGGCCCGGTCTGCTAAAAGCCACAGCGCTTCTCTTTGATCGTCATCTATTTTTTCAAAAGATTGGTGGGCAACGCCCAAAATCCCTAACAAAGGAGGAATTTCATCTCTGTCAAATTCCCCTTTGCGTTCGCGTAAGGGCAATATCCAAAAATCTCCCCATGTAAATTCCTGGCGCAGTTGCCCTTTTTCTATTTCTGGCACGCGTAAAACGTCAGGGAAATTTTCTTCGGGCAGCATATTCTTGCTCCCCGCCATCGAGATTAAAGCCAGATCGTTTCCATCCAGAGCAGCGATAAAAGCAGATGGAGATTGCAAGTGATCACGCACCGCAGCTAAAACAGCTTCGAGAAATTGCTGCAAGTCATTACGCGTTAACAAACGCTCTTCTATATTCTGTAAAAGAAGCAATTCTTCTTTGTCGCCGCCAAAAAAGAGATTTCTCTCCCAAAAGGGAGCAAGGATCGTGATCGTATGCTCTATTAACAGAACGCTTAGAATCATCGTCAGAGGGACAAAAGCAGAGTAAATTTCTCCTGCATATAGCTCACCGCCACGCCGCACAAGTGTCATTAAGCCCAATGTTAATGAGGCAGTCACAGGGCCACGCAAAATCCATTTGAAAAGGCGGATTTTCACAAGGCGATCAGGCCATGAGACGCCAAAAAAGGCAACGGCATAAGCCATTACCACAACCAATCCGCCAACCAAAAGATTGATCGCCAAGGCCGAGCCCCAAAAAAGAAAAAGGTGTTGCGAAGCAAAGGAAGAACCATACATCAGGTAAGGATAAGAACCTAAAGCTGGTGCTGTTGCCCCTGCCATCAAATACAACATTCGACGGCGACCTGAGCGCGTAAGCATTTGTCGAAAAGCGCGAACAAAATTCACCCACGCCCAAATCATCACTATCAGATAATAAAAGCTGAAAACTTCTGTCCAAAGAGTACGCTCCAGATGAGGGGCAGGCTGCCCTTGTGCAACAAAATCGCCTAATAAATAACCATAACCTAATAAAAGCAAAAAACCTGCCGAAAAAACGTATATCAACCGAATAGCCTGTCTCCTGCGTCCGCGCGAGGGCATCCCCGCTGTAACAAGCAACGCGTCAGAAAGATGTAAATAGGCAGCAGGGAGAAAAACGATTCCAAACCATTGCAGACGCAGCAAAAGCTCCAATCCCCAATTTGGCACGGTGTCATTTTGCATCGCCTCGGCAGTAAAAACAACCACCACGCAAAGCAAAATCAGCGCAAAAGAACGTGCTACTCTGTTTCGTAAATTAAAAGTTAAGGCATAAAGAAATAACGAGAAAGCTGTTATTGCCACCCCAGCCGTTAAAATCTCGTTGATTACGCGCATTCCCGCCAATAAATTTAAATTGACCGTCCAACCATTAATCATTAAGTGCCTCTAAAGTCGCACTTCGTTAAAATTCTTTCAATAGCTTTCCAAAAAACAAAGCAACATCTTTCGTTGCATAATAATGCTCATTATAGCCGCTAAATTCAAAACCCATTTTTTTGACAAAAGAAATGGCCGGATGATTTTTGGATGACATCTCTATGAAAAGTTGAGTATATTTCCGTTCAAGCGCCCAGCCTTCTACAAATTGGATCAATCGGGTCGCTACGCCTTTTCGGCGTGCTTCCGTTAAAATGACAAGGTCGAGCACCCAAATAGATTCCGCTGTTCCTTGCTCCAAAAAGCGGATATACCCCAAAGGTATTCCTTCACTGACCGCTACAAAGGTGCGCGAATTCTTCTTCCACTCATCTGCCAGCGAAAAATGGTCACGCGGATATTTGACCCGCACCGAGCGTGGCAAACGAACTTCGCGCAAAGTGATATTCACTTCACCGGCTTCTTTGCGCAAATCTAATTGCCAAACATAATTACTCTCACAAGTATGGTCTAGCCCAACCAAAGCTATAATATCAGCAGAGAGGGCTGACCGAACTTTAATATCTATGCTCATTCTTCTTGACCAATAACACGAACTTGAACAACACAAGGCTCAAGAGCCTCGCCTAAGTTGTCAGTCAACACCAAACGAAGCTGGTAATCTCCAGGAATAAGTTCGCCTGTGTCCAATCGGCCCAAAATATCATCATGAATAACATCTCTGCCGGCATAGACCGTTGACCAATTTTCTTCTCCTATTGGCGAAACTTCAAATTTATAAAAACCAAATTTAGGAATATCAACTGTTCCTACCAAATCCACAATGCCGTTCAGGTTTTCTCCCGGCACAGGAGAATCGATGATCAGCTGACTGGGAATGCAACCTTCGCTAAAATCTTCTGATTGCGGAAGAGGGCGCGCCTCTATTGTCGCTGCCATTTCTGCGGATATGGTACCTGTAGGTGTAACAAGCAAATCCACTGTTGGGGTCGGGATAAATGCTGAAGCTGGCATCGAAGGCACGATGAATGATGCAAAGATCAATTCTCCTAAAAAGAGAGCAACCCAAAACACGTTCGCCGCGATAGCGCGGGCAAAACGTCGCTGTGAGATCTGACGTTCCAATCCAAAAATTGCACTGCGCCATGCTTTCCATGAACGAAAGAGCCATCGCAAGAGAAAAACCCCACCAATGATCAGAATAAAGTATATCAATCCTTCATAGGTTGAGAGAAAAGCGTAAATCGGTTGCATAAAATTACGCGTTAAATGGCACGCAAGACCCCGCGAATAATCGTTTCCATTTTAGGTACAATTTGCTTACCTGCCTCGAGAACATCTTCGTGGCTCGCAACAAAAGAAAGTTCTGTATGGGCTTTATTGCTAATACCTGAAAGCCCCAAAACGCGTGTTCCACCATGGCGAGCGATGGAGACTTCAGTAACGGTGGACATACCAACGCTATCTGCGCCTATCATCTTGAGAAAACGTAATTCAGCGGGTGTCTCAAAGGAGGGACCACTCAAGCCCATGTAGACACCTTCGTGGATCGGAACGCCTTCGTCTTTGGCTATTTTTCGTGCCAGATCGAGCAATTCGGGGTCATAGGCTTGCGTCATATCAGGGAAGCGAGGACCAAATTCATCGAGATTGGGGCCGTGAAGCGGGCTATTCCCAATCAGACCAGGGAAGTTGATATGATCGGTGATGAGCATGACATCGCCAGGTTTGTGTTCATCTGCGATCCCACCAGCGGCATTAGTAACGATCATAATTTCTACGCCCAATCGCTGCATGACACGCACAGGCAAAGTAACTTGCGACATTGTGTATCCTTCATAAAAATGGATACGCCCTTGCAAGACAAAAACATCTTGTCCTTCGATTTGGCCAATCACCAAACGACCCGCATGACCTTTTACAGTTGAGATAGGCCAATGGGGCAGATCTCCGAAAGGGATCGAGACCGCATTTTCTACGCTTTCTGCGAAGTCGCTTAAACCAGAGCCCAAAATCATCCCCACGCGCGGTTTGGTATCCACTCTAGAAAGGATTTCAGCAACAATTTCGTCGATATCTTTGATAGTGATGTTCTTTTGCATGATTGCCTCTTTTCTATCCCGATTTTCAGTGCTCTCACCATAATTGTAAAGCCAGAGAGGGATAAATGCTTTAAATTTTCGTTCTTTTATATGAGCACAAATTATATCAGAGAAAGGTTTGCTAGTTCTTTTTAGCACGCATTAAATTATGAAAAAAATGCTTACTCACCCCTCAAAGAGAAACCGCCGATCTGTGCAGATCGGCGGAAAATCAGTCGGGATGGTGGGATTTGAACCCACGACCTCGCCGACCCGAACGGCGCGCGCTGGCCGGGCTGCGCCACATCCCGAATAACGGCGTGATTATAATGGCCTGATTTCTTTTTGGCAAGAAGGCAAATGTTAAAGAATTAGGACTATAGAACTGACTGGTTTTTTTAAGATTTGGGGTATAATGTGCAAACCTTAAATTAATTGCTTATTTGCACAGGGGCAATTCCCCTTTTTGGATACCATAAGATGTCAGGCACAAAAAAAATTGACGCTACAGTTTTAATAATAGAAGGAAAACATGCTGATTTTCCTTCTTTTACTATCCCTCTCCAAAAAAAGGGGTTTGATGTACGTGCTGTCAAAAGCGGGAAAGAGGCAACAGATAATCTTGAAGATATCGCTCCTGATATCCTGGTTGTCAATGCTGCTTCTATGCGCAGTAGCGGTGTTCGCATCTGCAAAAAAATACAAGAGCAAGATGAAGACCTCCCTATTATTCTTATCGTAGACCCCGAGAAAGAGATCAGTGACGATGTCGCAAGCCTTGTTCTCTACCATCCCTTCACAATTTTAAAACTGACAAATCGAATTATGCCCTTGCTTCCCAGCGATGGGAATAATGTTTTGCACGTTGGCGCAATTCGCCTTGATCTTGACCGAAAACGTGTTCGTTGTCTGGGGCAAAATACTCGTTTGACTCCACGCTTGATGGTGCTTTTGAAGGCATTAATGGAATCTCCCGGCGAAGTAGTTGAGCGCGAAGAACTTTTCAAGAAGGTCTGGGAAACTGAATATACTGGCGATACGCGAACCCTTGATGTTCATATTTCCTGGCTGCGTAAAGCGATAGAGCCTGACCCAACCAAACCCAAGCTCTTGCGAACCATTCGCGGGGTTGGGTATCGACTGGATCTTTAGAGACGATTTTAGGGTCGTCTCTTTTTTTTGACGGAATTAGCCCTCTTAGCAAGTTTGTGCTTGCAAAGAAAGAGAAAATTAAAATCAAGCGCCCACACATTTTATTTCAAATAATTTTTAGAGAAAGTATTCAATGAACCGAATTTTTTTTGGTGACAACCTCCCGATTTTACAATCATTCCCTAGCGAGTCTATTGATCTCATTTATATTGACCCTCCCTTCAACACCGGGAAGGTGCAAAAATTAACACAAGTCAAAACGCTGCAATCAGAAGATGGCGATCGCGTTGGCTTTCAGGGGAAAAAATATGAGACAGTGGAACTCGGCACAAAAGCTTATGGAGATTCTTTTTCGGGAAAAGATACGGAAGAATCTGCAAAAAACAATGCTTATCAAGAACTCGCTCCTGAGGCAAGCATCTATTTCCTAGAATCTTTTCTGAGACCAAGATTGGAAGAGGCCTATCGCTTATTGAAACCTCATGGCTCCTTGTACTTCCATATTGATTATCGCGAAGCTCATTATTGCAAAATCTTGCTAGATAGTGTTTTTGGGCGAAAAAGTTATTTAAATGAGATCATTTGGGCTTATGACTTTGGGGGGCGCTCAAAATCGAAGTGGCCTGCCAAACACGACACAATTTTCTTTTATGTAAAAAATCCGAAGAACTATATTTTCAATACCGCTGATATTGACAGGGAACGCTATATGGCACCTGGTCTTGTGGGGCCCGAAAAAGCAAAAAAAGGAAAATCGCCAACAGATATGTGGTTTTCATCTTATGTAGGAAAAAGACCCACCGATATGTGGTGGCAAACCATAGTGCCAACAAACAGCAAAGAACGTGTAGGTTATCCTACTCAAAAACCAACAAAATTGCTGGAGCGGATTCTGAAGGCATCATCTCATAAAGGAAGCGTTGTACTTGATTTTTTTGCAGGAAGCGGCTCGATGGGTGAAGCCTGTTTGAAATTGAAAAGAGAATTTATCCTAATGGATAGAAATCCACAGTCTCTTGAAGTCATGGCTAAAAGATTCTCTGGCGTAGAGAATATAGAATGGATAGCGTTTGATCCTCTCCCCCTGCAAGTAAAAAGCAACGATTATGTATTAGAAAAAATAAATAATGAAGTAGACACTCCAGAGCTAAGTAAAGAATTTCAAGAACTTGCTGCATCAGCGAGTTATCTGCAAGAAAATTTTGAAACCAAAAGTGAACAGTGGAAGAACAGCCCTTTTGAATGGCTTCGCCAACTTTCTGCTCGACAAAAAGGATCACTAGGAAGGATTCTTATTTCCTCATGGTGCGAAAGCAAAGGACTTGTTGTTGAAAAAACAAAAGATTCTAGCGAAAATCTTGAAATAAAAGGTAACAAGATAGCATTAAAATTCTCAACATTATGGACATCAGGAATTTATAAATTTCAACAAATTAGAGAAGAGGGATATGATTATGTGCTTTGTTTTGGAATATCTCCCTTTGAAGCCCATGCTTGGGTTTTCGAGCGACAATATGTACTCGACAATGCCAGAAAACAACACAGAACAGGAAAGGGAGCAGAGTATTGGATTAGTGTACATCCCCAAATCCCCAAAGAATGGACAAAGAAAGGTGGAGGCTCACTAGATAGTGCTCTCCGCATACTACGAAAACTAATATCCAAGGGAGAGAACAACAATGATAACGGAAACATCGCCTGACTTTGAGCTACTTTCATCTGCTGCAAATTTCTTAAAAAAAGATTTTCCAACTAGTAATCCTGCATGGAAAGATAGCCCTTTTGAGTGGATACTAAAACTCCCATCAGCCTCTAAAGGAAAACTTGGGCAGCGCTTAGTATTTCAGTGGAGTGCATTAAAAGGCTTACCTGTAGACAAAAGCCCTGATTCTGAAGCTGATATGCTAATCAATGGACGAAGAGTCGAAGTGAAATTTTCAACTCTATGGAAAGCAGGCTTTTACAAGTTCCAGCAAATCAGAGATCAGAACTATGAGTTTGGCGTTTTCTTAGGCATATCTCCCTTTGAAGCTCACTGCTGGGTAATTAGCAAGAAAACTCTCCAAGAATTTGTAATCGGTCATATGGGACAACACACAGGATTATCAAGCTCCGAAACAGCTTGGCTAACGGTTAATCCTAAAACCCCTCCTGACTGGCTATCAACTAGCGGCGGGAGTTTAGAGCAGGCATTTAAAACACTAAAAAACCTAAGTACGCTACGACAAAAATAAAAAGAAAAAATCCTTCCGCTTAACGGTATAATAACGCCCATGCAATCACAAATTATCGGTATCCGTTTTACCGCCATCGGTAAAATTTATCACTTTGACGCTATGAACGTGCCAGAAATTCAACTGGGCGAACACGTTATCGTAGACACTGCTCGTGGAGACCATCTTGGCGAGGTTGTTGAGAAACCTGAAGAGTCTCCTAAACAGAATACTGGCGGCTGGAAAAAGGTTCTGCGTCGCGCCACCCCTCGAGACCTGCTTCTTGCCCAAACCTGGAAAGAAAAAGAGACAGAAGCTCTCGTCGACTGCCGTGAAATTGCCAGCAAGATGAAACTCCCCAATGCAAAAATTATCAAAGCTGAGTATAACTACAACGGTTCACGCTTAACCTACCTCTACAGCCATGAGGGCGACAAAAAAGTCAACCTGAATAAATTGCGCAACGCCATGCAAAAAAAACATGGTCAAACGCAGGTTGAGATGCGCCAGATCGGTCCGCGTGACGTAGCCAAAATCATCGGCGGCCTAGGTGCCTGCGGTCAGGAAAAACGTTGCTGCACAATGTATCTAACAGACTTCAGCCCTATTTCCATCAAAATGGCAAAAGCACAAGGCATCTCCCTTGCGCCATCTGAAATCACTGGCATGTGCGGCAGACTGCGCTGTTGCCTCATCTACGAATACGAAGCCTACGCAAAAGCACGAAAAACGCTCCCCAAACGCAAAAAACGCGTAGTCACACCAAAAGGCGAAGGGAGGGTCATAGACCTAAATCCGCTTACTGAAACCGTTGTCGTTCAACTAGACGATGAGGTACGCGGTGCGCGACACTCCTTCCATCGTGACGAAATCGAACCCTGGGACGAACGCGAAGCCTTGCGTCGTAAAGCCGCAGAACCCTGTGGAGAGAATTGCAACTGTGGCAATCACGAAAACCAAAAAGAAAATGCCGAAGCTCAGTCCGGATAGCTGGGAAAGCCCGCAAAAAATCCTTGTCATCCTTGCACACCCTGATGACCCAGAATTTTTCTGTGGTGCAACATTAGCACGCTGGGCACAAGCGGGACACGAAATCACCTACTGCCTACTCACTTGCGGGGATAAAGGCAGCAGCGACCCAAATATCTCGACGGATGAACTCTGTCAGCGCCGCCACAAAGAGCAGAAAAACGCAGCCAAAATAATCGGCGTGAAAGAAGTACATTTTCTGGATCGCCCGGATGGTTATCTTGTTCCCGATATGGAGACACGGCGCATGGTGACGCGCGCCATCCGCCAATTCACTCCCGATATCCTTGTCACCTGTGACCCAACCAATCTCTATCCAAGCGAAATCTACCCGCTTAACCATCCCGATCATCGTGCCGCTGGACAAGTTGTGTTAGACGCCGTCTTTCCCGCTGCAGGTAGCCATCTATTCTTTCCGGCGCTACTCAAAGAAGGATTTGCCCCCCACCGCCCTGATGAAGTTTGGATCAGTTTAACCAGACAAGCCAACACCGTTGTTGATGTCACCGATACTTGGGAAACGAAAATGCAAGCCATTTTGGAACACAAAAGTCAGGTCAAAGACCCATCTGCTCTGATAGAGAGGATGCACAAACGCGGCGCGGTCAAGGATAGCCCCAAAGAAAATCCGTGCTACGAAGAACATTTCCGCGTTATCCGCTTGAGACGATAAAGACAGAATAGAAATAACTTACAACCTTGCGAAGGTTTTGAACCTTCGCAAGGTTATTTAAAGGAAAAAATAATGACCGATTTTCTTTCCAGAGCCGAAGACCTTTTCACCTACACTCAAACGCTGCGCCGAGATTTTCATATGCACCCGGAGTTGGGATTTGAAGAAATCCGCACAGCAGGGATCGTTGCCAAAGAGTTGCGCGCACTTGATCTTGAAACAACAACTGGTGTCGCCAAAACCGGCGTTGTCGCACTGCTTGAAGGCGGAAAGCCTGGCCCTGTTTTGCTTCTACGTTTTGATATGGATGCTCTTCCCATTACAGAAGAAACCGAGGCAACATACGCATCAACCATGCAGGGAAAAATGCACGCTTGCGGGCATGATGGGCATGTCGCTGTAGGCTTGACGGTAGCAAAGATGCTGAATGAAGTCCGCGACGATTTAGCAGGCACAATAAAGTTTGTTTTTCAGCCCGCAGAAGAAGGTGTAGTGAATGAACACGGCCGAGGTGGCGCAGAACAAATGATGGTTGAAGGCGTTTTAGAAAACCCCAAAGTAGATTGTGCCTTAGCGTTACATTTATGGAATAGCAAGCCTTTCGGTTGGCTAGGTATTGGTACAGGTCCCATTATGGCTGGCGCAGAATACTTTAAGATTACAGTATTTGGGAAAGGCGGACATGGAGCGATGCCGCAAGTTACTGTCGATCCCATTGTCGCAGCAGCCGAGATCATAAGTGCATTACAAAGCGTGGTATCGAGAAATGTTAGTCCGCTAAAACCTGCTGTTTTAACGGTAGCAAGTATACAGGGGGGCGAGGCGTTCAATGTTATCCCACCAAAAGTTGAAATGACGGGAACGATCCGTACTTTTGAGCCAGAAGTCCGCGAAATGGTCGTTCGACGCTTTGATGAGATCGTCAAAAACACGGCAGAGGCAATGGGATGCACCGTCGATCTTGAACGAAGAAAAATTTCTCCGGCAGTGATCAACGAGGCAAAAATAACGGAGAGTGTGCAAAAAGCGGCGCAAAGGCTTTATCCTGAGACGGAGATTAACACAGAAAATTACCTGACAATGGGCGCAGAAGATATGTCTTTTATGATGGAGAAAGTGCCAGGCTGCTATTTTTTTGTTGGGTCTGCGAATGATGAAAAAGGCTTGAATTACGACCACCACCACCCTAAATTTGATATTGACGAAGCATCCCTGCCGCGTGCGGCAGCGTTGATGGCGGCTGCGACTTTAGAAGTCTTACAATCTAAATAAGTATGCGAAGAACACAAGGAGGTATTGAAGGATTACCAATAGTCATATTGTAATATGACTATTAATGACTAAAATGGTTCTTATAGACGCGCTCTTAGTAAAACGGAGGAGAAAATGAAAAAGAAGCTTTCTATCATACTATTGCTGAGTATCTCTATAGGAGTTATTTCTACTGGTTGCAAGCCTAAAAGCCCAGAGCAAATTCCGGAAGCAGATCAGCCAGAAGAACCTGTTGTGATTGTTGGCAGCGACCCAACAAAGCCATTACTACCAGATTGCGAGAAGGATTTTGAAACCCCCGTAATAATCTCGCCCACTAATAACGAGATCATTGATCCAACGCCACCATATACTTTCACTTGGTCAATTGCCTGCATTCCAAACAGGTACAATTTTGGGGTGTTTCTGCCTATATTTCCTGCTGGCAGTACCCAAAACGGCATCCAGGAAGCTGCGATCTTAGCTGAATTTTCATCAGACGCTCCAGAATATACCAGCAACAAAGAATTAGAACCTGCTACTTCTTACGTGTGGGGAATAGCCGCTATCGCTAATAACGGAGATGTAGGCTCCGCTGAAATCACAGGTTTTTTTACAACCGGGCCTGTTTGTGCCCCTGACGCACTTGTTGCGCCTAGCTTGATTTCACCAGCAAATGGAGCCTTTGAAAACGGAAAGGGTTGGGGCAATACCCATGAAGTTCACATAACGATCTCTTACCCTATTGAAGACTGTATACCTGAGTGGTATGAAATCGACCTTTCTCTAAACTCTGATTTTACGGGAGATGACGCGTGGAATGTCGGTTTTCCGGGCGCATATACTTATCTTGGTGATAATGGTCTGCATCTTATCGAGGACGACACCAACGATTTGGACAATTGCTTGATCTATTACTGGCGCGCGTGGGCAGTTGCAGGGGACATATCGGGTCCAGTAAGCGAAACCTATAATTTCCAAACAAATTTTGAAGATGATTGTCTACCAGCTTCTGATTTCAAAGGCATCAAGAATGCCAATTGCCGCAACAATCCATGGCTCAGTGGTAACGAAATTGGGATGCTTGCAATGGACGACATAGCCACGCTCTTGGGGCTTAATGGGGATGCATCTTGGGGATTCTTTAGACTAAAAAATGAACGAGAGTGCTGGGTGCATATGAGCGCAGTAGAAATACAACCGCCTGATTCAGTATTTAATCCCCTGCTATACCCTGTAATAGAGCATGATCCTCTGCCAGAATCAGAATCTACTGCGTAAAACGGTGAAAACGCACACCTTAAACGGTTGATGTCGCACAGTCAGCGGAGGAGAGAAGACTGGCGAAGGAATTGTACTCTAAGTGTTCGGCATACTCCGTTTTGCCCTGAGTTTTCGT
>Ga0233437_1004601_pt1 | contig 16032 bp, 12 predicted proteins | sample SI_122_August201_FD_182714 | JGI IMG/M metagenome (GOLD analysis project Ga0233437, IMG submission 182714) | Seawater microbial communities from Saanich Inlet, British Columbia, Canada - SI_122_August2016_200_MG | ecosystem: Environmental > Aquatic > Marine > Inlet | place: Canada: British... | reverse complement strand
TGAGGGAAACTTCCCATCCTCCCAGCCGCTGTGTCATTTCAACCACTTCTGATTCCTTCACATCAAGTCTCTCAGCCAGTAGGCGCGGTTCGGGGGCAAAACCCTGAGCAATAAGCTTGTCCCTTTCTTTGGCAAGATTGAAAAACAGCTTTCTCTGACTCTGGGTCGTTCCGATTTTCACCATTTTCCAATTATCCATTATGAATTTAAGGATATAAGCCTTAATCCAAAAAGAAGCATAATAAGAAAATTTTATACCACGATAGGGGTCAAACTTTCGCACAGCCTGTAAAAGGCCCAGATTCCCTTCCTGAATGAGGTCCAGCAGGTTTTTCGTCCAGTACCGATGGAAATCCATGGCGATTTTTACAACCAGCCTCAAGTTTGACGTCACCAGCCTGAATGCCGCATCATCATCATTATGTTCCCGGATCCTGATGCCCAGTTCTTTCTCTTCATCACGGGTCAACAGATTATACTGTTTAATTTCAAGAAGGTATATTTGAAGTGGGTCATAAGGGACCAGCGCAGTGTCTGAGCGCTGCACCACAGGCGCGAGATCGGTGTGCTTCAGGGCCGGTTTTCGGCCAGGCGTTTTGCCCTTCGCTTTTTTCGAACCGGCTTTGTTTTTCCCTTTTTTCATATAAAAGCCCTACAATGGTTTCGTATGTGTGAATCCGTTTATTGCGACTGAGCGCCGGAAACAATTTTCATGTATCGTTTTTTACCTGCCCGCAGGAGCAATCCGTCCTCTCCTAAATCATCCACACTGACCGTCTGGTCAAAAACCGAGATTTTCCGGTTGTTCAAATAGCCGCCCCCCTGTGAAATCAATCTGCGGGCTTCACCTCTTGTCTTACAAAGACCGGCATTTTCAAACAGAATGTAGGCCGGTATACCCGCTTCAAGGGCTTCCGGCTCAATTTCATATGTGGGAACGGATTCATCTGAAACCCCTTTATTCCGGCCGAACAGACCTTCGGCCGCGGCTCTGGCCTGATCCGCTTTTTCTTTGCCATGGCATAATCGGGTCGCTTCATATGCCAATATTTTTTTCGCTTCCCGGATCTCAGAACCCTCCAGCTTTCGAAGCCGCTTTATTTCATCCATGCCAAGCAGTGTAAATATGGCCAGGAACCTCCCGATGTCCCCATCATCCTGGTTGACCCAATACTGGTAATAGTCATAGGGCAACGTCATTTCACCATCAAGCCAGACCGCACCTTTGTGGGTTTTGCCCATTTTAATGCCTGAAGTGGTGGTCAAAAGCGGAAACGTGAGTCCATGGACAACTTCACCCTCCAGGCGCCTTATCAGATCGGCACCGGCCAGGATATTGCCCCATTGATCGTTACCCCCCATCTGAAGGCGACAGTCGTAATGCTTGAAAAGATGCCAGAAATCATACGCCTGCAGCAGCATATAGTTGAATTCGATAAAGCTGAGACCGGTTTCCATTCTCATCTTGTAGCTTTCAGCGGCAAGCATCCGGTTTACGCTGAAATGTCGACCGATATCCCGTAGAAAATCCACATATCGGAGCTCCGTCAGCCAATCGGCATTGTTGGCCATGATGGCACGTTCACCGCTGAAATCAATGAAATTGGAAAGCTGTTTCTTCAGACCAAAGGCATTGTCATTAATTTCTTCACGGCTCATAATACGGCGCATCTCGGTCTTTCCGCTAGGGTCTCCGACCAGGGCCGTACCGCCCCCCACCAGCACAACCGGCCGGTGACCTGCATTCTGCATGTGCACCAGACTCATTATGGGAAGCAGACTTCCCACGTGCAGGCTTTTCGCGGTCGGGTCAAAACCGATATAGCCGGTAGTGGGTCGAGAGAGCATTTGCGAAAGCAACCCTTTGTCGGTGGACTGTTCAAAGAATCCTCTGGTTTGAAAGATTTCTAAAATATTTTCCATTTTCAATCTCTTGCTGGACTCCTTCCTTCATCCTCGGGAAGTTTGATGCGTACCACCTGCCCCTGTTTTCCGAGATTATCCATTTTTTTGCCGTTGAACTCAAGAACAATGCCGCCCGCATTGCCGATCAGCAATTCAAAACCCTTTTCTGCCTTCCATTCAGGGGTATCTGAGGGGCCAAATACATACTCCTTCGATTTCAGACCGTCAATTGATATTCTCACCCAGGTCCTTTCCGTTATATGGCCTTTCAGCAGCAACTTCAACACTTCAGCCTCCCCGGCGGCGGAAGGAATTTTCACTTCGGGCTTCTCTTCGGCGGCAATCCGGGTTACAGCTGGCTTTGGCAGGACATTTTCCGGGGTTTTTGGTTTTTCCTGTGTTTCGGGACTCACCGCTGAAACACCCGCCGTCAATTCCGAATCAGCTGTTGGAAGAGCACTTTCTTCAACAGAAGGTCTCATTTCAGTTTTCTGTTGTTCATCGAGAGCAATCGGTTCTTCGCCTGCCGGTAAACTTTGAACAATGGCGGTGCCGGCGGCGCCTTTTGAGTCAGTTGAAACCGTAAACCACGCGTAAAAGGCTAACACCGCAGCCAGGAGGAACAACAGGCCGACCACCACAAATGGCCATTTTTTCCTTTGGGGAATGGATGGCAGGACAAATCCTTGGGAAAAGTCATCGACCCCTGCTTCCTCCCCATAAAGGTCTACAACGCGTTCTTCATCAAGCCCCAGAACGCGGGCGTAGGATCGTATGAAACCCCTTACAAAGGAGGGCGCGGGAAGCAGGTCCCATTCTTCATTTTCAATGGCCTCCAGGAAACGGGGTCTCAGTCGGATCTGCTGGGAAATTTGGGTATGGCTGAGTCCTTTTTTTTCTCGTTCCTTCTTGAGCAAGGCACCTAGGGAAATACCGGAAGAAAAAACCCAATCATCGGTTTCAGCATTTAATGGCTGTCGATCATCTTGACCCATATTGAATAACCTTGACTGTTCAAAAGATGATTTTGATGTATGCTTTTTCCCTTAAGTCCTTGATCCAGGTGGAATACGCTTGCTCCATTTTTTTGCGGTAAAGAGTAGAGCGAATGGAATTTTTGACCTGGTCGAATGATTTTTCCCCGCCTTTGTCTTTTTCCACAACTTTAATAATCTGTATTCCGTTGGGTCCGACAATGGGAACGCCCACCTCGCCTGCGGAAATGTCTTTGATGGTAGCAGCCATTTCGGGATTGAGCTCCGAAACCTTGAATACGCCGAGATCTCCCCCCTCATTTGCCCCCGGACCGTTGGAAAACCGCCTGGCCAGTTTTCCGAAATCCTCGCCGGCCTTGATTTTCTGAATGATTTCGCTAGCTTTTTCATTTAATGCACGGGATTCTTCCCGGTCGGCCGGGTCTTCCTGCTTTAGAAAAATCATGGCAAGATGAACTTTTCCTTTGGTGCTGAATTCATCTTTATGCGCCTCATAATACTCTTTTATTTCTTCCTCTCTGATGATAATCTTACTTGTGACTTCATAATTGACCAGGCGTCTCCGTTCAAGCTCTGTTTTGAGCATTTTTCGATACTGGTCATAAGTCTGCCCTTGCTCTTTGAGCGCAGCAACCAGTCCTTCCTGAGTCAAGTTGTTGTCCACTTTGACCTTTTCGATGGTCGCGTCCACTTCTTTCTGCGGCACCTTGATCTTCAATTCCTGAATCTTCTCACGGGCAATTTTTTCTTCGATCAGCATTTCAAGAAATTTTCTGCGCGTCTTAAGGTACTGACTTTCGGATTTTCTTTTGAGCGCTTCAGGGGTCATTCCCGTCATTTCCGTCATACGCGTATTGAGTTCATATAATGTAACCACATCCGCATTAACAATGGCCACCACGCGATTGTAAATTTCGCCGAAAGCCTTTCCTTGGAGAAAAGTGTTCCCCCAAAGAAAAAAGAGCATCAAGATGAGAAGGGTCGATTTTTTCATTCAGGAAAACTCCAATTTGTCGATTGCTTTTTGATTGATTCTGACCCTGATGTCACCATGAAGGCTTTGAAGCCAGTTTCTGCAAAAAGATGCCCGCCTTTGCTGGGCAAGTTCTTGCTCTATGTCGCCAATGACCTCCGAAAATTTCTGAAATCCTCCGGGACTGCGGGATATGACCTCAAAAATATGGTATCCCGAAGCACCTTTCGTCACCGGGCTGACGTCACCGGGAGCCATTGAAAAAAGCGTTTTGTCAAGGGTTTCAGCTAATGCGCCTTGGGGCACCCAACCCACTTCACCGCCATTTTCAGCCTCAGGGCCCACGGAGTATTCCCGGGCCAGATCAGCCAGATTCTCACCCGCACGAATTCTTGCATGGAGTTGCCTAGCCTGCTTTCGGATTGGGCAGACAATTTGCCTGAATTTAACCTTTTCCGGAGCTTTGAAACGGTTTGGGCCTGATTCAAAATAGGCCTTTATTTCTTTGTAATCAGGTGGCGCAATGTCCTTGGTAACCGATTCGATAACCTTCTCAATGATAAGCTGCTCCTTAAGTCGTTTTGCCCAGGTGCCGGGATCCCCGGATTTTCGAAGCAGCACCTGTTCAAAGCCGGCGTCTGTATATCCCTTTTTGATTTCGCTCAATTGCGTCTGAAACTCTTCCCCTGTAACTTCAATGCCGTGCTGCCTCGCGTATTCCAACATCAGGTATCGGTCTATGATATGATCAAGCAAGCGGGTTTTGATCTCTTTTGCATCCTGGGCCGAAATGGGCAAATCTTCGCCCGCAAAAACCATGTCCTGTTTCAGATCATCGGCCGTAAGCTGTTGATTTCCAATAACCATAATGACCGTGCTGGGGGTCATCAGCCCAAGGCGGTCGCAACCGGTAATAAAAAAAGGGCCGGCGCCCCCCAGAAGCAGGAAAAGGACCGAATAAAAAACGGTTGAGCTGCGTTTAAAAATAGTCCGATGGTTCATTTGTCTAGTGACGTTTGGTCACAGGGAAAATAAGGCACTGATAAATAAAATCTTCGAACCTTTTAGAGTAGCAAGCACGCGGGAAAAAGCAAGCATATTTTTTTAATGAAACCATCAAGTCTGGAAAAGCTGGCCATTCAAGGATTGAGCTGATCCAAGATTTGTTCAACTTTTTGAAGATCTTTCGGAAATGTGGCCGGTCCCGTATGGATCGCGAGCCTATTGTCAGGAAGGAACCGGAATCGGTTGGGGCGCTCATTTGCCAGGTTTACCAGATGTTCCCTGTTCTGGATACCGTCCTTCAGAAAAGTAAGCATCAGCTTGTTTTTTCCCATATCCAACTTGTTGATACGAAGCTGCTTCAGGCGCAAACGGATGGACATCAAAGCCAGAAGATTCTTGACCTCAGGAGGCGGGTTTCCAAAGCGATCATGGATTTCCTGTATCATTTCCTCCAGTTCAGAATTTTCGATCAGTGCGGAAAGACGGCGATAGAGATTTAACCTCATATCCGTATCCAGTATGTAGTCGCCGGGCAGAAATGCCGGAATATTGATATTAATTTCGGGATTCACCTCGTCCTGCCATTGCTCCCCTTTTAATTCCGTGACAGTCCGTTCAATCAGTTTGAGGTAAAGTTCGTATCCCACCGCCGAAATATGTCCAGACTGGGAAAAACCAAGGATATTGCCACCACCCCTGATTTTCAAGTCATGCATGGCAAGGTGCAGCCCGGCGCCCAGATTGGAAAAATCCATGAGTGCCTTCAGTCGTTTTTCCGCATCCCTGGTGAGCGTGGAATCCCTGGAGATCAGCAGGTAAGCGTAGGCCTTTTCCCTGGCGCGTCCCACCCGGCCCCGCAGCTGATAAATCTGGGCCAGGCCCAAACGATCCGCTTCATTGATAATAATGGTGTTGGCCGAAGGAATGTCCAGTCCCGATTCAATAATGGTGGTGCAAACAAGGACGTCGATTTCCCTGCCCAGGAATCGCATCATGGTGTTTTCAAGCTCCCTTGGCTTCATCTGGCCGTGGGCCACCGCAAAATTGGCTTTCGGGACCAGTTCTCTTAACTGATCGGCCATGTGAACGATGCTTTTCACTCTGTTGTGTACAAAAAAGGTTTGTCCACCCCTTTCCACTTCATTGTGAATGGCCCTTGTAATGGTTGCTTCGTCATAGGGCGAAAGATAGGTTTCAATGGTCAGCCTGTCTCTGGGGGGTGTTTCGATGACGCTCAGATCTCTGACACCCATCATGGACATTTGAAGTGTTCTGGGAACCGGGGTGGCGGTAATGGCCAGCACATCCACCAGGGCACGATATTTTTTGAGGGCTTCTTTCTGTTTGACACCGAAGCGCTGCTCTTCATCAATAATGACGAGCCCCAGATCCGCGAATGACACATCTTTTTGGAGTATTCTGTGTGTACCAATCAGTATGCTGATTTTTCCGGATCGGACTTCTGCAACGGTCTTTGCTTGTTCCGCCCTGGTTTTGAATCGGCTGAGGATCCCCAGGCTGACGGCATGGGGGGCCATGCGCTTCTTAAAGGTTTCATAATGCTGTTCCGCCAGAACCGTCGTGGGCACCAGAAAAGCCACCTGTTTTCCATCGGATACCGCCTTGAACGCGGCCCGAATGGCAATTTCCGTTTTTCCGAAACCCACATCCCCACAGATGAGGCGATCCATGGTTTTGTCCGATGAAAGATCTGCCAACACATCATCAATGGCCTTGCTCTGATCATCCGTTTCCTCATGTTCAAAGCCTGCTTCGAATTCACGAAAATAGTGATCGGGCGGCGAAAACCTGAATCCCTTTTGGTATTTTCTGAGGGCGTAGAGTTCTACCAGCTGTTTGGCAATCTTTTTGACGGAGTTTTTGGCTTTCTGTTTGGCCAGGGTCCAAGCGTGCCCCCCCAGCTGGTCCAGTTTCGGACTTTTTTCCTCAGCCCCGGCATACTTCTGCAGAACACTGACCCGGTCGGCCGGAAGATACAACTTGGATTTGACTGCATATTCAACAATAATAAAGTCATGGGTGCGTTGTGCGATCTCCATGGTGGAAAGGCCCAAATAGCGGCCGATACCGTGCTCCTCGTGGACCACCAGATCGCCGGCCTTCAACTGGCTGAAAGCGGACCAGGAAAGTCCCTGACGGCGCTTTTTCTTATCACGCCTCAGACCGGCCCGTCTCGTACCAAAAATCTCATCTTCACTGACCACATAAAGGCCCAGCTCCGGCCAGGCAAAGCCCCTGGCCAGGCGATCCAGGCAAACGGTGAGTCCGCGACCTTTCTCCACTTCATGCCAGCCCTGAACCACCCGATCCACGATAACATCATAATTACCAAGGATTTCCCTCAACCGGTTGGCCTGCTGCAAAGTACTGCACGTCACCACTACCTGTGCGCCTGAATCGATCCAGGCATCTAATTTGTGAGCAAAAGGCGCCATGGAAACCCTGCCTTTGGCAGCAAGCCGGATTTCCAGATCATCTTCAATTTCAAAGCGCCCTTCAAACACCAAAGCTTTTTCGGCGCTTTTTTCAGGGCCCAAATTCAGTTCGAAGAACTCAATTTTCTGATATTTCGCTGTGAGCTCCGTGATGTTTGTAAACGGAACAAAAAGACCTTCAATATCCGGGAAAGGTTCTCCCCTGGCTGCGGATTCCTCCCGGTATTTCTGGATATCCTTCTCGAATTTTTTTTCTATTTTTCGACCCTTGGGTTCTAGCAAACCGGGTTCCACCAGCGTCAGTAAGCTTTCCTCCGACAAATATCCGATCAATGTGTCAGGGCTTTCATAGAAATGGTTCAACCAGGCTTCCTGACCCGGAAAACCGCTGATAGCGTTGTAATGGCCGGGGAGTCGGCCCATGGACCTGGCCCGTTTGATGTTTTTCTTGCCCTTGATGATTTCGCAGGCGGGCAGCAGGATCAACTCATGAAGGCTGTTTTCGGACCGTTGACTCATGGGATCAAATTGACGGATGGATTCCAGCCGATCTCCCCAGAACTCCAGGCGCACCGGCAACGGATACAGGGGGGAAAATACATCAACCACCCCCCCCCTGACGGAATAGTCGCCCCTCTCTTCCACCATTGAAGTGTGTTGGTAACCATTTATTTCGAGGGTTTTGATCAGGTCTTCCCGATCCACTTCTTCCCCTTCTTCCAGGTATTCCAGGGCATCAATGAGCGCTCTTTTGGGCATGACTCTGTAGCAAAGTGCTTCAAGGGAGGTGACCACCACAGGGTTCGGTTCTGTAATGAGTGCATAAAGCGCGTTGATTCGCTCGGTGATCAGTTGACTGTGAGGACTGAGGCCTGTCAGGGGTGACATGTCGTAGGGCGGAAATCGATAAAGGCGCATGGCGGCGCCATGGCTCCCATTTTTTGGGGAGCCCATGAAAAACCTGACTTCACGGTAAAAGCGTTCAGCTCTTTTCTTTTCTGGAAAAACGACCAGGCAGGGCTTATTCAGATTGTCCAGGAACCGGGCAAAGCCGTAGGCGCGGGCAACCCCTGAAAGACCCGCGATCCTCATGGTCCGGCAACCGTCCTCAACCCAATGGTTCAATTGGGACAACGGATTTTGTGCTGCACCTGAAACGGCGTTGAAATTTAACGGAGAATTTTTTGATTCCAATGGATTTTTCGTGCCTTATGGAAGTTCAGCAGTTTCAAAAAATCTCTGAAGTCTTGCGGTAAGTGGATCGTATCCATAAAGCATCTGCCTCATCATTTCGACACAGTATATCCGTTCAACGGGAGTTTTTGACAACCAGTACTGTTTTTCGTCAGGCTCATCATCAAGAGAAGCTGTCGAAAACGCTGTTTTATCCATTCTGACACTATTTAATGACTGAATTTTTTGCATAAGTTTATCACCTGGATTATGTTGGCTAAACAGATCTCTCGTTCCCACGCAGAGCATGGGAACGAGGAATGAAAGTAATTCAATATCTTCAATAGCTTCTGGGGACCATACTACTTTGTAGATCATCTGATGAATCTCTTCTCTACTTCTTCTTGGCTCATCGTTCCCTTTCCGACTGATTACATGCATATATAGGCATCCTTCATTTGCCGGTTTACATTTTTTTGCTGCGTAGTTTGTAATATTGGATTGAAAGTCGAATATCGAGACTGAAAATCGGATGCTGAAAATCGAAATTTGAAATTGGATAACAGATCAGAACTATTGCGTGTGTTCTAATTTCCAATTTCAAGTTTCAAATTTCTCTTCAAAACAACGAGCGGCTATTCCCAGTCAAGTGGACCCGATTGTTCGAATCTTCGATTTTTCCAATAGTTTGGATCTCTGTGAAGGTGCATAACAGCCATGACCTCGATTCGGTCGTGCTTGTCCCGAAATAGGACGCCGAAAGGAAACGTCTTGGTTAGGCAACGATGAACATCACTTTCGATAAACGGATATAGATTGGGATGAAGTTTCACTCGGTTGATGGCGTCTTGAACGGAAGCGAGAAAACGTTTGCCGAGACTCGTTTGTTGGGTTTCGTACCATGCCGCCGCATCAATCATCTCAGATTCGGCATCAGGGTGAAAATAGGTGGGTTTCATTCAAGAACCGCATATGCTTTGGTAAACACGTCAGCGGCAGCACGAAGTTCAACGACACCCTCATCCACCTCTCGACAACGCTTTCGTATCTCTACGCACCAACTAGAAGAAAGTTTTTCTCCAGGTAAAGCGTCGAGACTCGCAATTAGCTGTTCAGCTACGAATGCCCTAGCCTGAGGTGTAAGGGCAAGGGCCTCAATTACAATTTTATCTGCTGTCATAGTCATGTTTTAATGATACCTTCTTCAGGTTCAGTTGTCAACTCTGTGATTCCAACGCCAAGCTCACGAGCGCCTCTACCTCACTCCGCCAGGACCGCCTAGGTTTCAGGCGTCTGGTGGAGCGTTCTGTTATGCGAAAATGTCCATTGTCAAGGGCTGACCCCATTTCCCCCGTAAACGGGTTCTCAAGCAGGAGGGATTGGTTCAAATAACAGCTGATTCCAGAAAAGACAGTGCCATGACGTCGGTATCCAGTTCGGCCGAAATACCTAAAGGGAGGGTTGTATTTTCCGGGCCGTGCCCCAGGGGAAATCCAGCTGCGACGGGAATATTCATGGGTGTAAACCGTTCTTTTATGAGGCGGTCAATGGCGACCGTCTCTCCGCAGTCTATAAACTGACCCGTAATCAGGCCTTTTATCCCTTCAAGACTCCCCGAAAGGGTCAGGTGGGTGAGCATTCGATCCAGCCGATAAAGCGCCTCCCCCCTGTCTTCAATAAACAGGATGCAACCCGCCAGGCTTGGCATAAAAGGGGTTCCCAGAAGCCGGCAGATGAGGGACAGGTTGCCGCCCATGATGGGCCCTGTCGCTTTACCGCCCCGAAGGGGGTACCCCCCCATGGGGCTGAAGGACGCGGGTTGTTCAGAAGAAATCATTTGGGCCAGGTTTCGCCATGCCATTTCGGGAAGTGATGAAAGGCCTTTCACCATGGGGCCATGAAATGTAATCAGGCCGGTCTTTTTGAAAATGGCTGTCAAAAGCGCCGTCATATCACTGTATCCCACAATGATCTTCGGGTTTTTCCGGATCAGGTCGTAATCAATCCGGTCCAGTAGCCTCAGGCTGCCATATCCGCCACGGGAACAGAAAATCGCTTTGATTTCGGTATTTCGGAACATGTCCTGAAGATCCGAAAGACGATCCTCGTCATTACCGGCCAGGTATTCCTGCCGATCGTACACATGCGGCGCCACATGAACGGTAAACCCTTTGGCTTTCAGGAAATGAAAGCCTGCTTCCAGGTCTGACGGGTTGACGGGCCCGGCCGGCGATACAACGCCCACGGCATCGCCAGGTTTCAGTTTCGATGGTTTGATCATGGCGTTCACTCTTGTGGCGGGGGTTATCGGTCGTTTTTGTTAAAGAGGATGATCAGGCCATGCAGAGTTAAGAACTCTTCAACACCGTGGATCGTCTCCGAAACTTCAGAGATAAGGGGCGCCAGACCTCCCGTGGCGATGACTCTGGCACCTTCCCCCGACTCTTGCATCATGCGGTTTACAATGCCGTCCACCAATCCGGCATAACCATAGATAATGCCGGCATTCATACTGCTGATGGTATCCTTGGCAATCACGGAAGATGGTCTTGAAAAAATCTCCACCCTCGGCAGTTTCGAGGCCTCCTGAAAAAGGGCTTCGCAGCTGATGGTGACTCCCGGAGCGATGGCGCCCCCCATATAATCGCCCTCCCGGGAGATATAATCAAAGGTTGTGGCGGTCCCAAAATCCACCACGATCAACGCCGCCCTGTATTTTTCATAGGCGGCAACGGCATTGACGATCCTGTCAGCACCCACCTCTTTGGGATTATCGTATTTGATGGGCATGCCGGTTTTAAGTCCCGGTCCCACAATAACCGGTTCCACATGGAAATAACGACGCGAAAAATCCTCCACCGTGTTGAGCAGGGGGGGTACCACGCAGGATACAATGGTGTTTTTAATATCTTTAAAGCCAAGGCCTTCCCACTGGAAAAAATTCCCCACCAGAATACCCAGCTCATCCGCTGTAATCTCCTTTTCAGTGCGGATTCTCCAGTGATGAAGAATTTGATCTTTCCGGGTTACCCCCAGAACAATGTTTGTATTTCCGATGTCAATGCAGAACAGCATATGATGTCACCTCAGGCGAGAACACCCTCGCTTACGCGCTCTCTTCTAATCGCGTCAATAACCTTGATGGTTTCCGCAGCCATTTTAACGTTGTGCGCCCTGATCATATGGGCCCCGTTCATCACACAGGCGGCCACCGCGGCCATGGTGCCCGTATCTCTGTCGTGGGCCTCTCTGTTCAGAATATGACCGATAAAGGCCTTGTTTGAAGGGCCAACCAGCAGCGGTTTTTTGAGTGCTTGAAATTTTTCCAGATGATGGATAACGCTTAGATTGTGATCAAAAGTTTTACCAAAGCCGATCCCGGGATCGAGAATGATCCGGTTTTCTTTAATCCCGACCGATTTGCAACGCGCTACAGCGCCTTTGAGAAAAGCCATTATTTCCGGTATCAGATTATCATACACGGGGTGAAGCTGCATGCTCTCGGGGGTTCCCTGCATGTGCATCAGTATCACGGGAACGTTCGCTTCCGCAGCCACTGTGGCCATTTGAGGATCCAACCGCAGCGCACTGATATCGTTAATCATCGAAGCCCCGGCATTCATTGCTTCCAGGGCCACCTTCGACTTGTAGGTATCGATGCTGATGGGGACAGGGATTTCCTTGCTCAATGCGCTAATGACCGGTATGACGCGATCCATCTCTTCATCTGCGGAGAGTCTGCGGGAATAGGGACGGGTTGATTCGCCCCCTATGTCTATGATGTCGGCGCCGTCTTGCGCCATGGCAATGCCGTGCGTCACGGCCTCGGCCTTGGAGAAATGCCTGCCGCCATCTGAAAACGAATCGGGGGTAACATTCAGAACGCCCATGAGGTGGGTTCTGGCCCCCAGGTTCAGGCAGTACTTATTCCATTTCAGAGAAAAATCCATGAAATCTATGAGCCTCTGAAATACTACACCTGGGAATCTGTTGACGCTTCCTGGGAATCAGCTTCGTTCTCGGACGGGGCATTCTTGCGGGCCCATTTCTTGTCGCCGGCCATGATTTCATCAATGTCCTTACCGTCTAAGGTTTCCTTTTCCAGCAGAGCGTTGGCCATGTTATGGATGGTGTCCAGGTTGTCTTCTATAAGCCGACAGGTTGTATCATAGCCGTTCGTAACAATTCGCCTGACTTCCTCATCAATCTTTCTAGCGGTATCTTCACCATAGTCCCTATGTTGTGAAAGCTCTCTGCCCAGAAAAATCTGTTCCTCTTTCTTCCCAAAGCTCAACGGGCCTAACTCTTCGCTCATGCCGAAATCGCAGACCATCTTGCGGGCCAACTCCGAGGCCCGTTCAATATCGTTTCCCGCGCCGGTGGTTTCCGTGCCCAGAACAATTTTTTCAGCGGCCCGGCCCCCCATTAATATGGCAATGTTGCTGAGCAGGTGTTCTTTTGGGTAGGTATGTCTTTCATCCACCGGAAGTTGCTGCGTCAAGCCCAATGCCCTTCCCCTTGGAATGATCGTTACCTTGTGGATCGGGTCCGTATCGGGAAGCAACCGGGCCACCAGGGTGTGCCCGGACTCATGGTAGGCGGTAATCTTTTTTTCCTCCTCACTGATAATCATGCTTTTTCGCTCAGCGCCCATGAGGACTTTGTCTTTGGCATCCTCAAAATCGTCCAATTCAATTTTGTCTTTGCCACGCCTGGCCGCCATGAGGGCCGCTTCGTTGACCATATTTTCAATGTCCGCGCCGGTAAACCCCGGGGTTCCCCTGGCCAGAATGGAAGTATCCAGATTGTCGGCGACCAATTTCTTTTTGAGGTGGACTTTCAAAATGCCTTCACGACCCTTTAAATCCGGAACCGGGACCACCACCTGCCGGTCAAAACGCCCGGGCCTTAAAAGTGCCGGATCCAGTACGTCCGGCCGGTTTGTGGCCGAGATGAGGATGACCCCCTCGTTGGACTCGAACCCGTCCATTTCCACCAGAAGTTGATTCAGCGTCTGCTCCCGCTCATCGTGCCCGCCGCCTAAGCCCGCGCCGCGATGCCGTCCCACGGCGTCAATTTCATCGATAAAAATAATGCATGGGGCATTCTTTTTTCCCTGGTTGAAAAGATCCCTGACCCGGGAAGCACCCACACCCACGAACATTTCCACGAAATCGGAACCGCTGATGGTAAAAAAGGGTACGCCCGCTTCCCCCGCAATGGCGCGGGCCAGAAGGGTTTTACCCGTCCCCGGGGCTCCCACGAGAAGAACGCCTTTCGGGATCCGGCCTCCCAGCCGGGTGAATTTCTTGGGATCGCTGAGAAAGTCCACAATTTCTCCCAGCTCTTCCTTGGCTTCGTCAATGCCTGCCACATCTTCAAAGGTAACCTTTTCCTGCGCATCGGTCATAAGTCTGGCGCGACTTTTCCCGAATGACATTGCTTTTCCGCCACCAGCCTGCATCTGTCGCATGAAAAATATCCATACGCCAATGAGCAACAGCATGGGCACCCAGGACAAAAACACCTGAAACCAGGGTGATTCTTCCATGGGTTTGGCGGTTATGGCAACGCCTTTGCTTCTGAGCATGCTGATCAGTTCAGGATCTTTGGGCGCGTAGGTCTTAAATGGCCCCTGGCCGGACATGCCTGTGATGTTTTCCCCTTGAATGGTAACCTGGTTTACGCCCCCGCTATCCACCATATTCAGAAAATCGCTGTAACTGACATTGACTTTGCTCCTGTCAGGGTGTTTGAACATTTGAAACAGCATGACCATCATTAAACTGATGACGAGCCACAGGGCGAGATTTTTATAGAATGGATTCAATAGTTTGTCACCTCCATGAAAAGACTGCCGATCATTTGAAAATCCCCTCAATCGCCTTTTATTACTCGAGCGCTGACGGGGTTTTTAACACGCAATCTTAACATTATAGTTATAATTTTTTCAAATTCCATAGAAAATCGCCATATCCTTCATTTCTTGGGCCATTTTCTAAAAGGGCTTGTTTGCCCCGCTTGTTCACATGCTAGCCTTTTGATTTTTTTGTTGACATTCGAGCGCCTCCCACAGCATTTTGGTGTGAATCATTGCGTATCAATGTGACAGGGGGTAAAAAGTATGAGCGCGCATCTGTTCAACAAAGATGATATTCAACAGATAAACGGGCACGGAATCTCCCTGGAAGAGACGGAAAGACAGGTGGCCCTTTTCAAAACCGCCAGGCCATATCTAAAGCTTGCGGGCCCATGTGTTCCCGGAAAAGGGATCGCTGTTTTCAACCATGAAGAGCGAAAATCCTTTACCACACTTTATGAAAAAGAAAAACAGACGCGTTCCTTTACCAAATTCGTCCCTGCTTCAGGAGCGGCTTCCAGAATGTTCAAGGTACTTCTGGGCTATTTGAACCAGCCCGGGGAGATTGAACAAAATACGGTGAACCGAGATGCTAAAGCCGGTCGGGCACCTGCCCCAAATCCCCAAATAATTAGAACGGGGGAACGGGCGTTGTTGGTTTTCATGGAAGGTGTCTCCAGATTTGCTTTTTTCCAAGACCTGTCATTGACGCTCTCCAAAAATGGCATGTCCATGGCGGAGTTGTTGAGCAAAGGCCTTTTCAGAGACATCATTTCATTGCTGTTGGAGGAAGAGGGTCTCGGTTATGCGGCTTTACCCAAAGGACTCCTCCTCTTTCACGGGTATCCGGAAGGGAACCGCACCGCGTTTGAAGAACACCTGGTGGAAGCAGTTTCATACGCCTGTGATGCCGCAAACCGTTGTTCCCTGCATTTCACTGTCTCCCCCGAACATCTAAAACGATTTCAGGCCTGTTTGAAAAAGGTTGGGCCCGTTCATGAAAAGCAGTTTGGAATCCACTACGAGTTAGGGTTTTCCATGCAAAAAGCCTCAACAGATACCCTTGCGGTGGACCTCGACAACAGGCCATTTCGCCAGGTAGGCGGTCGGCTGCTGTTTCGGCCGGGAGGACACGGGGCACTCCTTGAAAACCTGAATGATCTTCAGGGTGACATTGTTTTTATCAAAAACATTGATAACGTTGTTCCTGATTATCTCAAAGGCGAAACCACCGCATGGAAAAAGATTGCGGGGGGCTATCTGATTTCCATACAGAACCGGATCGGCCACTATATGAAGGAACTGGCCACAGAATCAACAGCCTCAGAGGTTCTGGACGAGGCAGCCGCTTTTCTGAAGAAAGATCTCCTGGTTGCCATGCCCCCTGTGGTGGAAACAGCAGGTCCTGAAGAGAGGAGACGCTGGGTCATGCGCCGACTCAATCGCCCCGTTCGTGTCTGCGGTATGGTAAAGAACACGGGCGAACCGGGCGGCGGTCCTTTCTGGGTGGAAGGCAAATCGGGCGAGACATCTCTTCAGATCGTTGAAACAGCCCAGATTGACCCGGACGACAAGGAGCAGCAAGCCATGCTGGCTGGGGCCACCCATTTCAATCCCGTGGACCTGGTGTGCGGGGTTCGGGACTGGCGGGGGGAACCGTTTGAT
>Ga0233437_1004593_pt1 | contig 16057 bp, 5 predicted proteins | sample SI_122_August201_FD_182714 | JGI IMG/M metagenome (GOLD analysis project Ga0233437, IMG submission 182714) | Seawater microbial communities from Saanich Inlet, British Columbia, Canada - SI_122_August2016_200_MG | ecosystem: Environmental > Aquatic > Marine > Inlet | place: Canada: British... | reverse complement strand
CGGGGTTAAAAAAAAACTTCTTTTCGCAGGAATTAACACAACATTAACACAAGCGATTAACTCAATACAACAATTTACTTCGCTACCCGAAATCTTCCAATTACCAAGCACATCAATCCCACCGACAAATATATTCACTCAAGCACTTAGTTCGATACAATCCCTAACCATCCAAGCACCTGCTAATTTTGAAGACGAACCAGTAACAATGACAATAACCTTCAAACCAGAACCTGCAACCGAAGCACAAACAGTTACTGGCGAAAAAATACCTAGCGAAATTACTTTACCATACTCTGCAAAAACACCAATTATTGCATGGAAAGCATTAATTGAAAAAAGTGAAGAGTCACCTTTACCCCCGAACACAGAATTAATTATCGAGGGACCTGAAAACATAAGGATTTCATACGAAAAAATAACAACTAACGACGCCAGCAAAAATATTTACCAAATCAGTTTAGTTATAGATACTCGAAATTATTATTCATTCGAAGACAAAGAAACAATCTATTTCAAACACGCAGGCATCCTTCTTTCAATACCCGAAAAAATGGAAATTACTTTTGTTAATAATCCGTGCACAACAAGAATCATAACCGAATACGAAAAATTACCCGCGCAAGAATCAGAATACGAAAACGCATTATATGAGCTTCTTGCATGCACTGATGCAAAAGCAGAAGAAGCGATTGTAGAACTGTTAAAACAAAGAACACTATTTGAAGAAGGCGAAATAGCAGAAGCAGAAAAAATATTAAACGTAGAACTAGATCAAGCAAATATCGCTAGTGCAAATCCAAATTTTGCACAAATGACCAAAAAACTAGACAACGCAATCGCTTCAAGTTATCGTTCAAAAGCAGAAAACTACACGAATACAAATACAAAATTAAAAGAACTAACTGATAAATATACTTCAATTCTTAGAACAAAGCTTGATGTACTTTATACATTACAAGAGAAAACTACAAAAGAACGAACAAAAGATTTAGCAGACGCATTAATCAAAAAATACGAACTCGACATTGCAGAAAAAGAATTTGTTCTCGATCCAACTGACTGGCGAGCGTTTGAAGAAATAGTCAGACAAAAAATGTTTTATTTACATGAATTTAATCCTAATCTTACAATGGCGTCAACCGAGTGGGAAAACATTGAAAATGATATCCGAAAAGACTATCTAGAAAAGTATAGCATGAATAGTTTTTCATCATGGGAATATTCGCCCATATTATTAGTTAACCAAAAACTAGTTGAAATAGACAAACAGATCGATGCTATAGAAGAACAACTCGTTGTTTTAGTAAGCAAATGTGATGAGAAAGACGATTATGAAACCAAGTGGAAAGGGATTTGCAAAAACTTTGTTCACCAATTAGCAACAGCAGACATAAGTGACGAATCATTTAGTTCGATAAAGGCGCGAGTTGATGGGATAGGACAGAATTTTTATACGTCCTATTTCGACACGGTTGCACGAGAAAAAGGGTTAATGATTCTTGGTCAAGACCGAGACACACAAGCAACTATTGATATTTTAAAAACCCAGATTGTTAGATTAGTAAAACAAAGAACCGGTTTACGTTTAATCGGAAAACAATTACTTACTCCAAGAGAAGAAGGACGTATAGAAGAGGTAAGTTATGAACCAAGCACGCTTGCTTTGTCTTATGATGAAAGAGAAAACCAACTACCCCAAGGACATTACATTCCGACATACGAAATTTCTATTCCCGAAAGACTTGCCTTTGCAAATGGAGAAAAAACATTACTTGAGATTTATGAACAATTATATAGCGACGACGTTAGCGATTGGTTTGTAAATGACATTGCATCAGTAAAAAAAAGCACGAGTACAAAAGCTAGTTTTGCAGCAATGCCTATTTGGGATCAACCAAATGACCCCGAAATAAAATATGCTCGCGAATGTGTGAGTGAAGCTTTTGCTGGACCACTCAGATCTGAAATCGAAGCAATAAAACACTTCAAATTCCTACCGTTTATTCTGACTATGACACAAGCCGCTAGTTTACAACACGAAATAGATTTTGTTGAATATGTTTATGGTGTTGAAAACAATTTAGCAGCAATACGCATGGCCAAAGTTAAAAAACAAGCCAATCTAAATTATTTTTTCTCATATGTCGTGAGTAGTGGATTTGGTGTTACTCCATATAATCCTGCAAATCAAAACGAACGCAGCTATCTTACAATGGAAGGACTCGAACTAATCAAACCACAATTATTAGAAGGAAAATCTTTTTTAGAAATACAACACGCATCAACACAAGTTATTGAAAAAAAATTCGGTCCACAACCAAAAGCAATTACATATTCAATCCAAGGTGATTTGGGCGGAGAACATGGCCAAATAAACAGCACATATACAAATGAAGTCGAAACAACAGCTTGGAACGCAGATGTCATTAATCATGGCGGAGACGAAGGATTAATGTGGCTTGCATTTACTCAACCAATAATGGAAATTGAATTAGAAAAAGCCAGATTAATTGCAAAAAACAAACAAACAAAACGCGATGCTATTACACAAGCGTATGAAGATAATGATGTCTGGACAATTCGAGAATTAGTATTACCAACAGAAGATGCGGCAAGATTCCAAATGGACGTTGCAAATTTTTATTACAATAATGAATTATATGACGAAGCAATACAACAATATATTTCAATTCTTGTTGATTATAAAACCCAAGTTTCTACGTATCCAGCACTTGCAGAGATTCTACAAACGGCAGAAGCAAGAACTTCTTCAACCGTTCCCACAATACTCTTTGGATCCCGTGCCAAAGAATTTTGGAGCAAGATGGGTAGCACTGCACGCGAAATCACAAGTGTCGAATCAATTGCATATATAATTACCGTCCATGGATTTATGAGCAAAGTAATGTTCCAAATGCAATTAGAATCAACTTTGGGGCAAGGCGTTGCAAATGCCGCAACCCCACAAGTCACTAGTGGTTTGACATCAGCCACATCAAGTGACTCTGTTTTTACAGTTGTAAATGGTTCTAATCTAACAACATTAAGCAATACAAGTAATGCGATTGCTGTTGCACAAACACCTAGTCGGCTTGCAAAAATATTTACATCAGTTAAACGAGTTTTAACAAAACCAATTGGAAAAGTAAAACCACCTTCGGCAGCACAACTAAAAAGAATGAAACAATTACAAGACGCATACAATAAAGGATATTCACAAGAACTTTGTCGCCGCTTAAAACTAAAAAGCATTGCAGAATTACAAATTCACGGTGCAGAATCCACAATGTCAACAACAAGTTATACAATCTGGGAACACGATTATAGAACAACCCTTGCTAATTTGCCAGATAATGAAATACAAAGTTTAATGAGAGCTTACCAACAAGGCACATTATCTTCCACACATCCATATTACAAAATGGTACACGAAGCAAATCTTTATGCCAAAGATGTTATGACTGGAAAAAATACAGAATTTGAATCTTTGCTAAGAGGAGCAAACAAACCAACGAGCAGATTAATAGCTGAATCAAGAGCAGAAGTATCTTTCTATAACAATCAAATATTATCGCTTGAAAACGAGCTTGCTGCACTTCAAGCTAGCTCAACACTTTCACCCAATGCGATTCAAGTAACAACTGCAAACTTGAGACAAGAAATTTCCGCATTGAGAGCAGGAATTGAATCAAGAAGTCCGGTTACAATCACATGTAATAGTTGTTTATTTAGTCCAACACCACAACCAACCGTAACAACAGGAACTACTACTGCTCCAAGCGAATTCGAACAATTATTACAAAGACAAATGGCAACAAGAACCGTTTCATTACCAACTAATGTAATTAATGTTTCGGGCGGATCAACTGTTTTTAATTCACCATTAACAAAAATCATTGTAGAACAAGCAGTAACAACAGGGATTACTGCTCCGCTTGTAACCGCAACACCGCTTGCAAGTGGTGTGATGAAATTACTTGTAGTAACTGCGACACCCGTTACCGTTTTACCAGTTACAGAAATGCCTGAAGAAACAAATGACGATATTGTTCGAATAGTTGTGCCAACAAATGTTTCAGTTAGCACTTCAACAGAACCCGAACAAACTTTAAACAACACACCAAATTCAATACCTCCTGGTTTTTCTTTCACTGAAACCCCTGGTGAACTAAATTCGTTAAATCTTTTGGACGCACAAGGAAACAGAGTTGCATTTGTTGAATTCATGCCCACTTCAACCCTTTCACAAACCAAGTATTATCCCTTTCCAAAAGAAGGCGTTGTTGTTGAAATAATGCGTGCTGACGTTGAAGGGCTTGGATATGGACAAATGGTTTTTGAAGAATTAATACGCAGAAAAAGAATTGTTTACACTGGATATACTGAACTCGATGGCACAAATGGGGGCACATCACATAGTGCGGGCCGAATGCTCAAAAGGGTTATGGACACCGGAAAATTCCTTTTTGAAGTACCAGGCATTCCATCAAAAATAAATAATTCAGGCGATATGCTTCGCGACACCTCTATTGGCGATGGCCTCCCCCTTAATGAGTTTTACAAAGTAACCGTTATACCTGCAGATAAAATCGGAAAAGTACAAAACTACGTTTCACGACCGGGCACACCCGATGAAGTTGTTGTCGTTGGCCCAGCAATAGTTAGCGAAGATATCGCTAAATTACTTACCGCGGGTCGAAGAGTTTATTTAGAATTTGTACGACTAGATCGCGGCGAAGGTGACGATATCCCAGAAGCCACTGATGAAACACTGGATGCACTCCAGTTAGAAATTGAGACACGTATCGCCACATTAGTTGAAATGGGCTTAGAACAAAGGTTTGTAGAAGATGTATTATCTGGAAGTGCAGAAATGCCTAAAACCGCTAAATCAACACCCGATTTTGCAAACATTGAAAATAAAATTCGTGCCGTGCGAGAAGAGGGCAAACAACTAGGGACGGGAAATACACAGGGCCCAGTTGTTGAGTTAGACGGAGTGCCATGGACTATGCAACAACAACCGTATGTTGGAAGTGCAATGATACACATCTTAACCAACACAAACACTGGAGAAAAGTTTATAGTAAAACACAATGGAGTCGAACACAAATCTGGGCGAGACCGAGAAGAATTCAGATTTAATCCTCGAACAGAATATGCAAGAGCAATTGAAATCCCAACCGAACTAGTAGAACAAGGATTTTACAACCCGCCAATTTACACCGCAACCGACGATTCGTTTAATATAAGTCGATTTATTGAAGGAGGCGAAATGGAAGAAGGACTAGCACAATATTCATCTCAAACAAAAGCCGGGGCATCATTAGCTGAATTAGCTTTTGCGTGTGTTTCAAATCACGTTGTGACTCCAGACGTTAGTTTCCTTGGTTTACATAACATAATACGCAATAATGAAAACGGAAAACCAGTTCTTTTCGATCACGGTGCACAATATTATGATCCTTCAAGAAGCACACAAGAATTAGCTGAAGAATTGTTGTTTGATGCATTTAATCGATCAAAACTTTCAAGTAAAAATGTTACGATTGTTTCTGAAGGCGAGGCGCCCACATTAACTTCCCAAGGAAGAGATATGCTTGTCCGAGGATACGTGTTTATTCGAGAACTCGCTCAAAGAACAGGCGTACAGCACATGCCTACTTCCCAAGAACGCTCTAAAAAATCTGTAATTAGTCCAGATGGGAGCGAAACACATTTTATTGCTTTTACACACAGCGAGTATATACCAATACCACAAACATTCGAAGAATACATAGATTATTTAATTACTAATTTACCAAACCAAATATATCTTCGACCAACCCAAGTTAATAATGCAGAGTTAACACAACTTCTCGAATCACAAAAAGGATCGTTTACTTATACTCCTCAAACAAATACTGGTGCCACAGGAACACCAAAAACGGTTTCTCTTCCGGTATCTGGAACTGATTGTGTGAATGGTTGTGTTGCTAGCGTACAAGCAAGCGCACTTGTTGAAGACCCCACACAAGCAAATCTTGCAGAACAAACCGGAACAGCTATTGTAGTAGGCGATATGACGAGAGTTGAAAGGGTTACATTCGATACTGACTCCCTGTCACCTATAGACCCCGAACTAGCGCAACTAATTAGCGACCATAGCCTTCCAACTAACCTTGAAAATCCATCACAGTTAAAACGATATTCAAACCTACGTACTACTTTTTTAGATGGTAAAATTAGTATAACGCAAATGGGCAAATATTTAGATTATATAATCAAAAAAGAAACTAGTATATTAGCAGGATATATTCTCGAATATAGAAAAGAGTTTGCACTAGAAACAGATTCTGAAAAATTACAGAGATTAACCAATAATATTGCTAGTGCCAAACAAGAGCAGGCTGATTGGGTAGACGCTAAAGATGAAATACTCAGTTTTTTAACACGCCCACAAGACCGAGCTGCTTTTGATAGAGCACTCGCCACAGTTTTAGAAGACCCGTCCCTTTCAAAAAATTGGGGCGCTGTTTACCTTGCCGCATCAGAAGAAGGCATTGTTTTCTCGGATGAAGAACTAACCTCACTCTTGGACGCTTTTGGTAGAACAAACGCCACTGCAGAAGCAATTCCTGAAGAAGTAGTTGTTCCAAATAACGCTATGACCAAACTTAATATGTTTACACAAAATACCCAACAATTCGAAACTCGCCCAAAAAATATTGTAAACATATCGAAAACTATGCAAGGAATATTTGAGACCGCAAGCGATCGACTTGAGCCTATTTTAAGTGCGTGGGCAACTAATAAAATTGCCACGGGAGGGGGAATAGTTGGAGAAGCTCAAGTTGTAAGAGGTAATGTTGGAGAACTACCTTCCGGAATTAGAGGAATTCTTACAAATCCAGAAAAAACCTCGGCACTCGCAGAAGTCTTGAGCACATCACGAGTGGTTTTTGGAGAAAACTTAGGACAAACAAAATTGGCTTCAAATGCAGTAGCCATAAGCTTGGGGGGCAATGTATTTGTTAGAGTTGATTCGTCATCATTTAGAAGACACATTTTGTATGAAACTGATGCCGTGGGAGAAGTACTTGGTTCATATGACCTAAAAATTCCAGGCGCCCATAAACACAAGATTGAAGTTGCACTCGAAGATTTTGATGTCTCTAATTCACTAGGTCCAATATTTGGCGACACAGTTCAAAGAGGAATTGCTGTGTTAGAATACCCCGCTGGAGATTATCGGCTTTATGGCCAAACAATGAATTTTGGAAGAAAAATCCCATTTAGGATAAGTGTTTCAAGTTACGATATCGCAACACATGAAACAACTAACAGATTAAATGATTACTTGTCAAAGAATCGAATTACTGAAAGCGAAGCTGCCTCAATTGAGGCCCAAGTTAATGGCATTCTTGAAAAAGTTGAGGGTTCTGGCTGGGTTGGGCGCGCAGACTTATCTACCTTACAGAATTTGGGAATAAGAAACCTTCCAAATGGACAAATAGAAATCTATCTTGTAAACGATTTTGCAGATTATACCTTGGCAAGTACTCTTACTCCAGAAGAGGCAGCCAAGTCCTTACGACAATCTTTCAGAAAGATTCGTGGAGCGTTAAAAAGTAGTATTAGATTAACAAAAAAAGAAATAACTTTTACTTGTAACTCTCCTTGCGAATGGGATTCAACCGGGCACCGCGTAAAAGTTGTTGAAGGAACAAATGTAGAAATTACTGGCGAGTTTGATGAAGGACACATCGCAGAAGTTAAAGCAAAAAGATATAACAAAGATGCGCCAAATACCCAAGAAGCAACTGCTGGTTTAGATGCAGAAGAAACAGAACAAGCCGCGGGCGGATTTGACGAAGGAAAAACCGTTGCAATTATTTCGGATACAACTAGTGGGAAACAAAAAATTGTTGTGCATATTCCTAAAGCTGCAACCGATTTATCTCAACCACAAGTTGGTCAACAAAAATTGCTTGAATTAAAAAATTATTTAGAAATCGATTCAAGCTCTGGTCTTCCAGGCGGATTTAGCTTGAATGATTATGGTTTACCTGCGTTTTGGTATGCTTTAGAAAATGATTCCGCGTTTTACACGGCAATGGAACAAAAAGCCTTTGGAAGTTTAACAAAAAACCCACGTAACCGAGGCACCGTTCTTCAAAAAATATCAATAAATATTACGGATTCAGAAAAAAAACAACTCGGTCTAAACTGGATTAAAACATCAAACAGCGAAATGCTAGATGAATTTAGACAACAACTAGCCGACGGATTAGAACAAGGCGGCAATTATGTAACTCTTGGAGCACAATCATTAACAGAACCCGCCATATTAAACCAACCCGGCTACGAGATACTTAAATATACTGGAGAAGTAAATAATCAACTATTAATACATTTTACAGATGGATCAGAATTAGACGCTTACAATCAAGGATTTAATTTTGGATACCCGCATCTAAACGGACTTGGTTTGACAAGATTAATACCTTTATCACAAAGAACTCAAGAACCAGGATATAATTTTGCATTTGAAGCAACCGATCCAAATCTTAGATTGTACACATATAAATACAGTGAAGGCGCAGGAAAAGCCGTTGTATTTGTAGGTGACGGAATAAAAATTTATCATACCGGAGATAAAGAAGAACAAGTAATATTTTGGGGACAAGACATTCAACAAGAAAATATGATTCCGATTCACCAAGATGCTGAGGGTTGGCATATTTCAATACCCGGAAACGAACAATTAATCGGAAAAAATATTAACGAAGCAATTGAATGGATTCAACAAAATAGCACATTAACTAATAACCAAATCAAAGACCCAGAATTAGGTATTGATGGAGTTCATTCAACATTAAGTAGAGATAATTTAGACCCGTTTTATCAAGTTGATGCTAGTATGGTGGCAGAGTATGCACCAATTCCAAATCGAATGGATGCAACACAAATTATGAACGGAGTAAAATTTGTTGGGTATCACCACAATGGACAAATCTATATTAAATTTATTACAGATCATCCAAACCAAGACAATACACATACCAAAGTTTTAGAAGCGTTGGTTCACAACGTCAGTGGGCGCACATTTACTACACGCGCAGGTTTACCAAATTCTTTTATCGGACAAATACAAGTACAAAACGACAAATTAGTTGGCGTTCAAATAAGTGGATCAAGATTAACAGAGATCGCAATTGAAAATGGTTATACAATCGACCCAATTTTACTTGAACGATTTAAACAAAGTTTACTTGACAGAATAGAGCCCGAATTAAGCGGGGACTTTACTGCTGATGAAATCTTTGTTCCTGATGGAATTGTTACTGCTCGTGAACAAACAACTATACACCCTGCCGCTGCAGACTTATTAACCGAACTAACTCCGACAACTATTCTCACAGAAAACGATTCATATATCCCCCGAGATATCCTCGAGTATCTTCCAGAAGGATTTAGCGGGCCAATATCAAAAGTCAAAGTAATTGGATTATATGTAAATGGAGAACCACAGGTAAGATTCATAACAAACAACAGATCAATTATTTGGCCGCATGCAAGAGCCTTCTCCGCAATGTTATTAGAAACAAAAAATAAGATCTACACAAGAGAGGATGAAGAAGAATTAGCGAATGCTGCGTTTGACCTTTCATATGTAGACACACCTAATCTAACTAGTGAAGGATATGCAAATGCTTTCAGTGGACAAATACAAATACAAAATGGAAGAGTAGCTGGAATACAAGAGGCTAGTTCAAGCGTGCTTCGCGACATGATAGCCCGCAAGATAATAAACCCAGAAGCACAAGACGCATTAAAAGCAGAGATAATACGAAGAATTTCTCCAGAATTATTACAAGGATTTACTGCAGAAGATATTCGAGTTGATCCTGAAATAGAAACACTTATTCAGAACGCACGAGCCGATTCTGAATTATCCGAAAGCCACCTAACAATGCCAACTGTTGAAAGAATTGTTGAACATTTGGATTTGCAAGGTGTTAAAGTTTATTACGATGTTAAAATGTGGGATCCGACATATGCTTTTGTTGGAGCGTTTGATGAAGAACTTTTTAGACATAATCTTTATTACCGAGATAATGGAAGACTTCATCCTGACCTACGAAAACAAGGATTAACTATTACTGAATGGAAACAAGACATGCATTTAATTGCAAAAGGTTCAGCAGGTTTTGAAGAAGATACTGCCGAAGCAGCACAAACACTAGGAATGAGTTTGGATGAGTTAAAACAAATTATTGGGATGAATCCAACACACCACACAAGAGTAATTGTAATGTCAAGAGACTCTCCTGGAGCTAATTCGGCAATGCAAGAAGTAATTAAAAATCAATTATACTGGACTCTTGTACACGAAACAACTCATGCACGGTTAGATAAAAAGATTTGGTTTGAATTAGAAAGCCCAACACAAGCTGTTGCAGAAAATATAATTGATTTAGTAGCAATTTCTCTCTTTCCAAACGCGTTATTAGAAAACACCAATCCGTCTTATATTGGAAGCGATAAAAAAGAAGCGCTTTGGAACTTATTACGAAAACACGGCGATCCTAACACTGAATTAAAAAAGTGCTTGCAAGGATTACAACTTGAATTGAAAAACAATCCCGAAACACAAGTACTTCTAGCAGATAATATCCGAGAAAAATGGACCGAACAACCAAAACCACAAAGAGCAACCGTGCTTCGACTTGTTGACGAGGTGCTTACATACTATATTGCATCCGAATCCCAAAATAATGGATCAATTCTGCCAACCGAAACACAATAGGCATGACAGCACAATATTTTTATTCTAGCTATGCGTATTATTATCATGGTTGAAACAGGTTCGAATGACGAGATGAAAGACATTCTCAAAGAGCTACGCAAAAAGATGAATGAAATCGATGAAATGACCGAGGATCTTGAAGAAAAACGAAGTGAGTTATTGAAAACAACTCCAAAGAAAACTGCTAGGTTACTAGAAGAAATAAAAGTGCCTGCATTAAGCTTATTGAAATAAAATTACTAGGTGAAAACATGTTAAAGGTTGGAAACAAAACATTGATGAAAAATGTTCGAACTTGTAAGACGTCTTGGCAGAGAATGAAAGGACTCATGTTTGAAGACAAAAAGAAGTTTAATTATGCTCTCGTGTTCGCGTTCCCAAAAGAAAGCAAAATTGGTTCTAGTTTACACATGATCTTTGTGTTCTTTCCAATCGATGTATTGTTTTTGAATTCAAAAAAAGAGGTTGTTGACAAAACAACCTTGCAACCATTTAACCCTAATTACACTCCAAAAAAAGCTGCTAGATACGTTATAGAAATGCCTGCTGGAAAAACAAAGAGTGTTAAACTCAAAGATAAAATAAGTTGGTAATGCTATATCGAGCGAAGCGAAGATATTGCCTCGCTTCCGCTGGGCGAAAGCAGCGATTGGGATGCCACAAGGAAAAGCTAAGGGCGTTAAAATCGGTTCAAAAATTAGTTGGTAGAAATCTAAGTAAATACAAAGAAGAAAGAAAGCGCTAATAAGATGCTTTCTTCCCTCCTTTGCCTTGCCCGCGAAATCGGGCAGCGCTTTGGGCACCGTTGGTAGCCCCACGCCAAACTAAGCCACTTTGCTCTGCTCAGTGACTTTGCCTTCTTGCCTTTACCTATGTATAGAATTTGGGGTGATAACCCGAGTTTAATTATAAGCAAAGTAATATTTAATGGTGAGCGGTTTGAAAAACGAACCTTTCTTTGAAAACAACAAAAATCCATTCGTCGATTGCCTTAATTTTGCTTAGTTTTTTATATGCCACGAGAAGAAAATCTTGCATGAACGAAACAGATTTTTTTGTAACACCAATAGATTATTCCAAGAAAATTGGGCGATGTAGTAGCGGAACGATCGTCGCAAAAAAAGACAAAAAGTATCTGATAATTGATATTCCTGAGTTAACTGATCGCGAAGAAAAGTTTTTTGGTCGTGTTCTAAAAGAATTAAAGTATTCAAAGATAAATATTAACAAAAAATCAGACATCTATTTTTTTCTCAAAGACTTTTGCATTGAAAACGCAACGCTCTTGCGAAAAGATCAACGAGAAAAAATTATTTTATTACTCGAATGGGAGACGCTTGGTGAAAGTATTCTAAAACCATTACTCAAAGATACTAGCTTTGAAGAAATTGTTATCAACGGAATAAACAAACCGATTATGGTTTACCACAACGTATTTGGCTGGTTAACCACAAATGCTTTTTTCACGTCCGAAGAAAAAATCAAAACTTTGTTAAACAAAATGGCTGCACCCTTAGGTAGGCAACTAACATATAACAATCCAATTCTAAATGCGACTCTTAGAAATGGTTCTCGGCTAAATGCTTCGATGGATCCAATTGCTTTTTCAGGAATCAACGCAACTATTAGAAAATTTCGAGAAAATCCTTTTACTCCAATCGACATAATCGAGAAGAAAACAATTAGCAAAGAAGCCATGTGCTTTTTGTGGTTGGCAATGCAAACAAATAGTTCTATTTTGATTTGTGGTAACACGGGTAGCGGAAAAACAACCACACTTAATTCGTTATTTTGTTTTTTGCCAAACGAAGAACGAATTGTTGTTACTGAAGAAACTCCCGAAATTGTTTTGCCACAAGAACACAAGATAAAACTCAATTCGGCAGAACAATTAAAAATCGGTCTTGAAAAATTAATTGAAAATACGTTTAGGATGCGTCCAGATAGAGTAATTGTTGGAGAAGTGCGAAGTAGCGAAGAAGCAAGTGCTTTTGTTAACACAATGCTTGCGGGACAAGCAAAAGGAAGTTACGCAACTTTTCACGCAGAAAGTAGCGAAGAAGCACTTGAACGAATGAAGAGTTTTGGAATCGAAGAAAACGCTTTGTCTTCAATCGATTTAATAATTGTTCAAAAACGACTTGGCAGAATTGATCGAAAAAGTGGTTTACGACACGAAGAACGAAAAGTTTGCGAGATTTGTGAGCTTACAAAAAACGAAAAAGGAGAGGTGAAAATAATAAAATTATTTGTTTTAAATCACAAAACAAATACGCTCAAAAGGGTGAACGAATCAATTAGAATAAAAAAGAAAATAATGCAAACCTTCTCCGCCAACGAAAAAGAGTATTTGAAATTATTGAATGAAAAAAAGAAATTACTTTGCAAACTAAAAGGAGATATTTCTTTTAACGAGTTTTTTGAATTAGTTGAAAAAGAATAACTACTAATAAGATTTTGCTACATAAATAATTTCTTTTGCTTCTTTTCCACAAACAATACACTTACCACTTGCTTTCTCATTAACATCGATTCGAGTTCCACGAATTTCCCCACCAGTTTCTTTCTCTATTTTTGTAGCACATTTTTCTCCATCAAGATTACAAGAACAAAAACTAACTCGAGCAATTCCTTTTCCAACAATCTTTTTCACTTCAGCAATCGATTTACAATCCTTAATAATTCCTTTAAAATTTGTTTCTGCAATCTTCTTTAGATTCTTACTCAAATCTTCTCCGTTTGTAATAACTTCTTTTACAATTGTTTTAATTGAAACCTCTTTTTTCTTTTCAGTATCTCTTCTAAAAAGCAGTGCTTTGTCTTTTGCAATATCGCGTGGACCAACCTCTATTCTCAAAGGAACTCCTTTCATTTCCCAGTAATAATATTTTTCTCCAGGTCGTTTATCAGAGTTATCAATTTCAACCGAAATGTTTTCTGCTTCAAGCTTAGCCTTTATTTTTTCAGCGGCTTTCAAAACCTTTGGTTCTTTATCTGCCAAAATTGGAACAATAATTACTTGTAGTGGAGCAATTTCAAAAGGAAATTTTAGTCCTTTGTCATCCCCATGCGTTAGAACAACTGACGCAAACATTCTTGAAACACAAGGACCATAACAAGTTAAATAAGCTAATTGTTCTTTTTCGTTTTCATCAGTAAACGTAACTCCAAATGGTTTAGAAAAGTTTTGTCCTAGCATATGTGTACTTGGTTGTTGAACTACTCGCCCGGATGGAGTAATTGCATCCGCTCCATATGTATTGTCTGCACCCGGGAACTTATCCCATTGTGGTCGTTTAAACACAAGCGTCGGAACACCATAAATATCAAATACAACTTCTTTTGTTGTCATCATGTCACCTATGACATTGTCATAAGCATCTTTTTCTGTTGCAAATGCACAATGCGTTTCAATCCAGTGGAATTCTCGATCTCTTAAAAATGGACGAGTTGCTTTTGTATCGTAACGAAAAACATTTGCTCGCTGATAAGTTTTAAATGGAAGATCTTTGTATGAGCGGATCCATGTTGAAAACATTGAATAAAACGCAGTTTCGCTTGTTGGACGCAAAGCAAGTTTTTCATCAAACTCTTCATTTCCTGCACCCGTAACCCAAAATACTTCTGGAATAAATCCTTCTACGTGATCACTTTCTAAAGTAAAATTCTTTTCAGGGATTACTGTCGGAAACCAGTATTTTTTATGTCCTCTTGCTTTTAGATTTTTTTCCAGATAAACATACATCTTTTCCATTGATTCTACAGACCAGGGTTGGAATACAAGAAAGCCTTTTACGCCATAACGCACATCAGCTAATTCTGCAGTCTTTATTATTTCAGTAAACCATTCGCTTGGATTTTTGTCCTTACTAACACTAAAAATCTTTTCTACCATAGGAAGAATAATCCTAATTAGCCTTTTAAATCATATGTCGGAGCAGGTTTGGCAATCGACGAGAACCAACCAAGCTTTTTAAATGCTGAAAAAAAGTTTTTATTATGACGCTTAAAAAACCAGTTAAAAAAACTAGAACTCAAAAGAAGAGTTCTTTTCTTGAAAAAAAGATTTCAAAGAAAGCAGATCTACGCAAAAAAGATGTTGTTAAACTAAAAGCGAATTCCTTGAAAATGAGTGTTTTCATTTCGCTCTTTGCTTTGCTTGCATTAGAATTGTTTTTGAAGAACTTGTTGTTAGCTGCAGGATATTCGATTATCGTTTTAGCAATCGTGTTTGTTGTTTTAATGCAAGTCCCCGTAATTAGAATGAAAAAAAGAGTTAAGCGAATGGAAAACGATCTAGCTTATTTTTTACTCGATTTTATAATGGAGTTAAAAGTTGGAAAAGACTTTTTGAGTGCGCTAAGAAAAATTTGTACAGATGAGAACTTTGCCGCAAAAGAATACGCGCTTGCAATAAATGATATAGACAAAGGAAGTTCTATTGTAGAAGCACTTAGAAAAATGAACACGATTATGCAAAGCACAATTGTTCGAAGAGTCAATAGTAATTTAATGACGCTTTATTTGCACGGAAATAGAACTGATAGTGCAAAACGATTTGCGGACGAATTGTTGTTAAAACAACGAATCGAAAGCAAAGAGTTTAGCGGAAAAATGGTTGTCTTTGCGCTTGTGTTTATTGCAGTTTCTGCGATTGTTCCTGCAATGTTTGCTAGCTTCATTTTAATTGGAAGCTATTTTATGAAAATACAATTTACGGCATTGCAAGTATTTGTAATAATTGTAATTGTGTTTCCGATGATAGATGCGATGGTGTTAATGTTAATCAATTCAAAAACTCCTTTGTTTTTGAAACAAGGTTAGGTGGGTGAAGCAATGGATTTAATTAAAATATTTAGGATAGGATTTAATTTTTTCTTTAATGACGAAAAAATAATCGAATTTGAAGAAAAATTGTTGATGAATGATACCCGTGTGAAAAACTTGAATTTGTTTATTTATTACTCGTTGTTTTTTGGAGGCGTTACTTCAATCACCAGCATGCTTGTTTGCTTCTATGCGGGTCTCTCAATGGAAAAATATTTGATTTGCGGAGTAGCGCTTTTTTTTATTCCATTTTTTCTGAACTACTTGTTCTGCGATATTTTATTTGAGAAACGAAAACGAAAAAAAGAAGATTTGTTACCAGAAGTTCTCCTTGAGACGAGTGTTTTTTGTGACGAAACTTCTCTATTAAAAACCATTGAAAGAATTGTTGACTCAGAATTTGATTTGATTAGCAAGGACTTTGAAAAAGCTCTT
>Ga0233437_1004592_pt1 | contig 16061 bp, 21 predicted proteins | sample SI_122_August201_FD_182714 | JGI IMG/M metagenome (GOLD analysis project Ga0233437, IMG submission 182714) | Seawater microbial communities from Saanich Inlet, British Columbia, Canada - SI_122_August2016_200_MG | ecosystem: Environmental > Aquatic > Marine > Inlet | place: Canada: British... | reverse complement strand
AAAGAATCACCTAAATCATGCAAAGCATCTGATAAAATTGCTAGGCTGTTTGTCCAAATTCCTCCCACAATCTCCAAAATTGTGAAAGCTAAATTAAGAAAGAATGCAATTTTTATATTTCCTTGTCTTTCATGATTGTGATCATGATTATGTCCCATATTCTTTCTTTCTTCTTTCGTTAATTATATTCGCTATTATATACCATCGAAAATTTCTTATCAAGGATAGTGCTGATTAAAAAAAATTTGATTTTATGAATTAATTATAAATCATATCAATAATAATTTTTTTGCATTGCAAATTATGATATAATTTATTCATTAAGATAAATACTAAAAGTATTAATATAATATAAAAGGTGGATATAAATATGGATAAGATAATTAAAAATATTGATTTTTCAAAAGCAATAGAGCTTGAATCATTAGTAGAATATCAACAAGGGCAAGTAGTAAGCAGAACATTCGCACAAGGAAAAACACTGAGTTTAACGTTGTTTGCATTCGATAAAGGAGAAGAGATAAGCTCTCATGCTTCTAAAGGAGATGCTATGGTGCATATTTTGGATGGTGAATCTGAAATAACAATAGGTGAAGAAAAATTTGATGTAAAAAAGGGCGATGTGATTGTCATGCCTGCTAACGTATCACATGCATTGCTTGCAACCGAGAAATTTAAGATGATGTTAACGGTTATTTTTGCTTTAAACTAATATAATACAATAATTTATTATATAAAAAAACACCTTGCATAGGTGTTTTTTATTTATCAAATATCTTAATTTCCCCAACCCCTCAATCACGCCCCTGTAACGATAGCAACAGAAGCAGAGCAGCCGATTCTATCAGCGTCGGAATTTATGATTTCATTTGCTTTAGCGGCAGTCTTAATCCCGCCGTCGATTTTAATCTTTACGCTGTTTCCTACAATACTTCTAACAAACTTAACATCATCGGTGCAAGCAGCATTGCCTGTAAGTGCATTAGATATTTTCACATACTCAGCACCGCTGTTTTTAATCATCTCTAAGGTTTTTTTCTTTTCGTCATCTCTCAATAAACCCTGCTCATATATAACTTTGACTTTAGCACGATAACCAGAAGCTTCGATCATCTTTTTAAGCTCCATTGCCGCTTCATCATATTCACCTGATTTAATAGCAACTATATTAAGCGATATATCAAGTTCTGTAGCACCATCGGCAACACATTCCTTTATTTCCGCTAACTTTGCCGCTGTTGATGCTGCGCCGTGCGGGAACCCGACGGGTGCACATATACCGACATTACAAGTTTTTAAAATTTCAGCAGCCTCTGCCACAAAATATGGAGTAACGCACACATTAGCAAACTTATATTGTTTTGCAAGCGCACATTCTTTCCTTATTTTATCCCTTGTCATATCAGGGTTTAATATTGAATGTTCAATATATTTTGCCAGGTTAGCAGACGAAGAATTAAACCCTGGCGTGCCTGCACTTGCCGCAGCAGATTTAGTATCGCCCATTTTTTCATACACTTCTTTTTTAACCTTTGCAACAATCTCATTTATGTCCAAATTTTCCACCGTCCTTAATTTTGAATAAAAAAATCTCCAGATACGATTTTAAAACACTCTGTTTTCGCCGTCATATCCAATATGGTCTATAACCCCGCAAATAGTAAGGTCTGCAATAATCTCTTTATCCTCAAGGATAATCTTTGCCGCACCGCCATCAACGTTGATAAGAACAAAATCTCCAACACCGGCATTAGCCCCATCAAAAGCAATTTGTCTTGCTCCATCCGGCTTACCGTTTTGGTCTAAATATTCAATTATCATAAGCTTATATGAGCTATGCGTGGTTTCTTTTACCGTAGCCACAACATTGCCCACAACTCTTGCTAGTTTCATTTTTACATTCCTCTATTCAACCTATTTAGCTGGTAAAATCGCTTCAACGTCAGCGTGAGGTCTTGGGATTACATGCACACTCACAAGTTCTCCAACTCTCTTCGCAGCAGCAGCTCCAGCATCTACACTAGCTTTAACAGCGCCAACATCGCCTCTAACCATAATGGTAACAAGCCCTGACCCTATTTTTTCTTTTCCCACTAAAGTTACATTAGCAGCTTTCACCATTGCATCTGCTGCTTCGATTGCGCCTACTAATCCTTTTGTTTCTACCATTCCTAAAGCTTCTTTCATTTTTAATTATCTCCTTTTAATTATTCACTTTCATAATATGCATCAATAAATCCTGCTATTGCAGCATCTACGGGTGTTAATTTTTGTCTAAAAAGCAAAGCTGCTTCTTTTGAGCCGATAAGATACACAAAATCTCCTACTCCGGCTTGTCTTGTTGCGTCTGCCGCAACAATAACCTTCGCAGGCTTCCCGTTTTCTATAGTCTCAACGATCATAAGCTTTATACTTTTTAGCGATTCACATTTAACTGTGGATACGACAGTACCTATTACCTTGCCGGTATACATACTTTTTTACCTCCGGCTTTTATCCTATTTTATTATCTACTGCTTCTTGTGTTCTCTCTAAAGTCTTTTTCATCACTCTTTTTTTAGCATTAACCTGCATAACCTCAGGCAAAGCTTCATCTATGCCCTCAGCAGGACGAGGAATTACATGAACAGAGAATAATTCACCGACTCTTTTTGCCGCTGCTGCACCGGCGTCCACTGCCGCTTTTACAGCGCCGACATCACCTCGAACCATAACCGTCACCAGCCCTGACCCTATATTTTCACGTCCAATCAAAGTTACGTTTGCTGCTTTAACCATAGCATCAGCAGCTTCAATGGCTCCGATAAACCCTCTTGTTTCTACCATTCCCAATGCTTCTTTCATAACTATTCTCCTTAAAGACAATATTAATATATTACGTCCATTATATCAGGATGCGGTGATGCTATAATCACACTGCTTGCAAGCATCCCTTGTGCTTCTTCCATATTCTCTGCTGCTCGTATGGCCGCCCCGCAAGCAGACACATCTCCTGTTAACGTCACAAAAGATTTCCCGCCTAATCCTCGACCCAGCCTTACTTCGATCAACTGTATGTTTGCAGCTTTTATAGCCGCATCAGCAACTAATACTGCTGCACAAAGTGAAAATGTTTCCATTATTCCGAGTGCCGTTGGGTTTTCTATGTTGCTGCTCGCAACGATTGCTTTAAAAACGTCATCATGTACACTTGGGATAGTCAGGCTATCTACCAGCGTTTCTTCGCATATATTAAGCCCGGCTTCTACTGCCGATTTAACCGCAGCAACAGCACCGGAAATTAACACAATATATTTTCCTGCGCATACCGCTTGTGCTGTTACTAACTCTACGTCAGCAGCTTTCAGCATAGCATCTGCTCCTTCTATGCCTTTTGGTATGCTCAAAGTCTCTATCATTCCAAGCGCCTTCATACTATCCTCCTAAAGTGCAATCTCGATATAGCTATCTGTAATTTCGTTTATTGTTCCGTTTATGCTGGCATGCACTTTTGCACCCAATTTATCCTTTGGTATTTCACCAATCAAATCGCCGACTTTTACTTTATCGCCTTTGCCTACTGTTGGTTCTGCCGGCATCCCTATATGCATTCTAAGCGGAATTTTAACCATATCTATAGGGAAGTTTTCGTCTATCAATGGTGTTTCTTTATCATATTTCTTAACACCTAATCTAGACATCAGTCTAGACACGGGTACTTTCTTCAAATCTATATTGGTATCTGTTTTTCTAAACACTTCTTTTCTGGGTTTTACTCCTGCTTGTGCTAATCCATTTTTCATCCTTGTCATCATTTTTGATGGATTAAGCCCAAAGTTACATGCATAATATGTGCAAAGTCCACAATCACAACATGAGAAAATTCCGTTAATATCGCCGAGCAGTTTACCATCCCCATTAGCTGCTGCACGCATCGCTTTATGCGGCAAAACGTTTAAGCCCAAAGAGTTCCTAGGACACATCTGTGTGCATAAAGAACATTGACAGCAGACCGCTTTTGCAAGTTTAATATCTTTTGCTACATCATCTTCTTTTCTTTCAAGCAAAGGATGCTCATCTTTTAAAACAATGATGCCTCCCATTGTTTTCGTAACAGGCTCATTCCAGTCTTTCGTTGATCTGCCCATGCAAGGACCTCCGATGACAACCGTATATCCTTTTGCATTTATCGGACCCCCAGCTGCTTTTATTAACTCGCTTATCGGCGTTCCAATCGGCGCTTTTATTGTAATCGGTTTTTCAATCTCACCGCCGAGTGTCACATATTTATCCACTACAGGTATGTCTCTTAATGCATTCGCAACATTTACAAGTGTGCTTACATTTAAAACGACAGCACCAACATCAAGCGGCAATCCCCCGGTCGGCACAACTTTACCTGTAACCTCATAAACCATCTGTTGTTCATCCCCGGCAGGATAAAAGCTGTCGAACAGCATTAACCTTATATTACTCTTTCTCTTCATCTCACCATTTAGAGCTTTAACTGCCTCATGGTAATGTTTTTTAAGACAGATAACGCCTTCGTCTGCACCGGTCTGTTCCATCACAGCCACCATGCCGTCCACGATTTCAGATGCAAATTTGTTCATCACAAGCTGATCAACCTTTAATATCGGCTCACATTCAGCACCGTTAGCAATAACCACATCTGCTTTACAGTTGACTTTTACATGAGTAGGGAAGCCGGCACCGCCAGCGCCAACTATACCTGCATTTTTTATTTTTTCAGCTATATTCATAATGCCTAATTCTTTCTAAACTATTCTAAAATCGCCATGCAGCACGCATCTTCTTGCTCTGGTAAACGATTTTGCACTCGTTAATCCTTCGCCTGTTGGTGTTGCAATCGTCAATGTCGTATATCCTTCTCCTGTAAATCCTAACCCTGCATAAGAAGGTGCATTTTTTACAAACACAGTTGTATTAAGTGCAGTCGCTGCAAACGACAAGTTTTTGATGTTTGTCGAATGTATCATAGCCGAATGCTGACATCCTTGCTCTGCTGATATCGCTTCGAACACTGCTTCGTTTATATCGTTTACTCGGACTATTCCAAGCACAGGCATTAGCATTTCTGTCCTTATGAATGGGTGATCTTTTTTAACTTCTGCTATTATTAACCTTGGGTCGCCAGTAAATGCAATTCCGCTGTCTTTTAAAATTACAGCAGCATCTCTGCCCACATATTTTCTATTTATTACGTAAGCACCGTCTTTCTTAACCAGCACAGTGCTTATGATTTTATCTATATCTGCTCCGCTCACTTTATATGCACCGTTTGCCTGCATATTATCTATCAGCTTATCTGCTATATTTGAAAATGCAAAAACTTCTTTTTCTGCGATGCATACAACATTGTTGTCAAAGCTTGCACCATCTACGATGTCTTTTGCTGCTTTTGCAATGTCTGCCGTATCATCCACGATAACAGGAGGGTTGCCTGGCCCGGCAGCTATTACTTTTTTGCCTGTTCTCATAGCAATATTTACAACAGCTTCTCCGCCTGTGATTGATAAAATCGGGACATCACAGCTTTCCATGATTACCTTGCCCGATTCTAAAGTCGGCTCTTTAACTGTTGTTATCAACGTTTTAGGTCCGCCGGCTGCTTCAATCGCTTCGTTTAAAACTCTCATGCTTTCCTGAGATGCTCTTTTTGCCGCTGGATGCGGGTTATATACAACAGCATTTCCAGCTGCTATCATACTTATCGAGTTATTTATTACTGTTGAAGTCGGGTTAGTGGATGGTGTAATAGATCCTACAACGCCGTACGGTGCTGCTTCAACAAGCGTTAATCCATAATCACCCGTATATGCTTTTGCTTCTAAATCTTCAATCCCGGGTGTCTTTTCTGCTGCTAGGATGTTTTTTGCTATCTTATCTTTTACTCTTCCATATCCTGTTTCTTCATTAGCAAGCTTTGCTAAATATTCAGCGTTTTCAAGCGATGCTCTTCTCATAGCATCAATCAATGTTCCTCTTTTTTCAAGAGTCATTTTAGACAGCATTTTTTGTGCTGATGATGCAGCCCTTATCGCTTCTTCGGCCGTATCACAAAGCCAAACTCCGCTGTTTGCTATTTTAACATCTTTATTACTCAGCTCAGATATTGCTCCGGCTATAATTTGCTCTATTTGTACATCTGTAAGCGCCATTATTCATCCTCCTTTATCCTTCTTGATAAATAACTATATCGGTTAAATCTTTATTCGAACTTTTCAAATACTTTCTTGCCTCTAAGATCGATAGAATCTACAATCGCTACAATAGCCAAGTCGCTTGGCTTCCCGTCAGTAAACGAGGTTTGTCTTGATGAGCTTCCGCTGACGCACATAACAACCTCTCCTTCGCCTGCTCCTACCGCATCTATTGCAACCAAAGGTGCTCCTTTTTCTTCCATCGTATCTAAATCTATCGGCACAATTATGAGCAGCTTTAACCCATGCAGTGTTTCTGATTTATTCGTACTTACTACGTTTCCTTTTACTTTGCCAATAATCATTTTAATCTCTCCTTAATTTCGAGATAATTTCTATTCAATATTTATCTTTAACTCGTTTGCCTTGTCTCGTGCTAACGGAGTAATAATTGCGTCATTTTCAGATGAGATCGTTTTTCTGCCGGCATTATATGCATCTATGACTTCAACTTCTGTTATCAGTGAAACTTTTTTCTCTGCGCTTTCTCCGGCGATTTTATACATCAAAACTTTTATGCCCATAGATGTGAGTGCATCTATGCTTAAAACAATATTTTCAAAAAAACTGCCTCGTCTGAACTTTGGAGGTTCAAAGTCTAGGACAACTTTTACTTCTCTTCCCCACAATATCGAGCGCAAGATTGCACCTTCGACAAACCCTTCATCGTTTCCTTGACCAATACTTTTAAGCATCCCCACGCTTGGGGTTAAAAGGACTATTGTTTTTGCCATTACAAGCCTTTCCATAAGCTTGCTTTTTTCTTCATTTGTGCTTATTTTTTTTACATTGAAATTTGGTAAATTCAACTCTAATCCATTAAACGTTACAAGCTCTGCATCTTCTCCAAGTTTTTGCTGTATAAACTCAAACGCTTTGCTTGGTGATGGTACAAAAGCTGGAATTAAAACAACTGTACCGAATACTTCATCTTTCGCTACTCCCTTTTGTTCTATCACAACTTTATTTACTTCGTTCTTGATCTTTTCAACCAAAAACGCCATGTCTTTCTCGCTTAACTGCATATATCCCTCTATTTTATATCAACTAGTTCCAGTAAATCTCCGTTTTTAATCACACCTGCATTCGCCTCTTCTATATCTAAATGCAGCTCTAAGCTATGTCCCTCGCCACATCTTACCGGTATGTTCTCCAGCACCAATGCTCTTGCCCCGTCTTTTCTTACCGAGATAATATCTCCGTTTTTTAGACCGAACCAATTTGACTGTTCATTCGAAATATGCAGGTGTCTTGCTGCTACAATCACGCCGCTTGTTAATTCTGCTTCGCCGTTTGGTCCGATTAGTTTTGCTCCTGGTGTTCCAAAAATGTCTCCGGACATCTTTATGACCGGTTTTATTCCTAGTTTATATGAATCTGCATAAAATATTTCTACTTGCGTTTCTTTTCGCTCCGGTCCTAAAACACGCACCCCTTTTATTGTTCCTTTAGGTCCTGCTATATCGACTGTTTCTTTTGCGGCATACTGGCCTGGTTGGCTTAACGGCTTGAACTCGTTTAGCTTATATCCTGCCCCGAATAATCTGTCTATCTCTTCTCTAGCTAGGTGCATATGCCTGTTGGATGCAGCAGCAGGGATAAATCTCTTGTTCGTTTCTTTATATATCTCTTCTACGACTCTTAATGAGACTATCCTAGCTACACATTGCTTATCCATTCTCTTTTGCTCCCTTTGCTTTTATAATCACTGTTCATGTTTCTTCAAATTAAAATAATTTTTATACATCATAATACTGACCCGCATAAATTGAGTGACTTTAAGAAGTTTGCGCTTATTTAATAATTAAAACTGTTTCAACATCGTCGTGTGGTCTCGGAATAACATGTACAGAATATAATTCTCCTACTCTTTTAGCAGCAGCTGCACCAGCATCTACAGCAGCTTTAACAGCTCCAACGTCTCCACGAACCATAACAGTTACAAGACCAGATCCTATCTTTTCTTTTCCTACTAAAGTTACATTTGCAGCTTTAACCATTGCATCAGCAGCCTCTACAGCTCCGACTAATCCTTTTGTTTCTACCATTCCTAATGCTTGCTTTTCCATTTTTCTGCCTCCGTTTTTATTATATTATTTATTATTTACATTTATATACTTAAACATAGTTGCTTATTATACCCATCAACTTTAAGCGATATATTAATATGCTTGTTGAAGAATTCTTACGTTGTTAGAAGGACACTTAGCATCACATTTGCCGCAATTGATGCATTGATGTTCATCAACACTTCCATTAGCAATCGCAATACCTGAGCTTGTTCCAAGTCTAGTTGCTCCTTTTGCTATCATGTTTTCAGCATCTGCTTTTGTTTTAACTCCGCCAGAAGCTTTAACGCCCATCACATCTCCAACTGTTTTGCGCATCAATGCAACATCATCTTCCGTTGCTCCACCAGTAGAGAATCCTGTTGATGTTTTTACAAAATCAGCACCCGCAAGTTTAGCACAAACACACGCTTTTACTTTTTCCTCATCGGTTAAAAGACACGTTTCAATAATAACTTTAACAAGAGCTCTTCCTCTAGATGCCTTTACAACAGCTCCAATATCCTCTTTAACAAGATTCCATTCACCGTTTTTTATTGCCCCGATATTTATTACCATATCAATTTCTTTTGCGCCAACTTCTATGCACGATTCAGTTTCAAAAGCCTTAACTTTTGGCATTGTTGCTCCTAAAGGAAACCCCACAACGCAGCAAGGTGCAACGCTTGAGCCTTCTAATTCTTTAGCCACATATCCAATATAAGATGGATTTACACAAACACTTGCGAATCTGTTTTCTTTGGCTTCATCACAAACTTTTTTCACAGCAGCAAGACCAGCATCCGGCTTTAAGATTGTATGGTCTACATAAGAAGCAAGGCCTTTAGTACCGCCTTGAAAGCTGTAACCATTAAGCACCTCTTGGGTTACTTGTTGAATAATTTTATCAATATCCATATTTATTCTCCTTAAATTATTTTCATTTTTAAATATGTTTTTTAATTCTATATTTTTATAGATTATCCCATATTTATACTAATCTAATTTTTCTAACGTATTCTTTTTTTCAAAAGTGTCTATCATATTCTATATCTCTTAACGAATAAATTCAAATAAACTTTTATATTAAACAGTAAAGTTTATTTTATATTGCCGGATTACTTCTTTTGCTGTTATTTCATCAGTATAAAAGCTGCTTATAATGCCACTTCTTAAAGCTCCAATAATCGCTTTAGCTTTATGTTCACCAATTGCAATAGCTATTCTATTCTGTTTCTTCATCAAATCATCAAATGAAATTCCTATAGTGCGTTCATTCAAATCTTTATCAACTAAGTTTCCGTTAACATCAAAATATCTTGAACACACATCTCCAACTGCACCGATTCCCGATAATTCTCTAAATTGTTCTTTTGATATAACTCCTCTTTCAATTAAAACAGACTGTGATGAAACGTGTCCGATACTAAAAATAGCCAACTGAGATTTTTTTGCCATTTGCATCACCATATTGATTTGAGAATCACTCATTATCGCTTCAGCAATTTTTTTATCATCTACAACAACAGGAACAGGCAATAAATAACCGGTACCGCTGTATGCATCTGAAAATTTTTCAACAATACTTACCGATTTTGTTGATATAATATTGATTGCAACAGATCCATTTAGCTGAACTACTCTAATGTTCTTTTTTGGCGGATTTATTGCCATAAGATTATTAGACAAACAATCCATTGTTCTTCCCCATGAAACACTTATTATTTCGTCATCTTTTATCAATGCTAATATATCTTGTGCTAAAACCTTGCATGCATCATTCATCCTTAAAGAATAATCATCAACAAAAGAAGGAACAATAAATATTTTCTTGATATCAAAGTACTTTAAAAACTCATTTTCTAACTCTTTTAGCGATTCAAGCGGATAATTAATATCAAATTTTACATACCCTTTTGCAACTGCTTTTTTCAAAATTCTGCTTACAGATGATTTTGAAATATTTTCACTTTTCGATATCTGCTCTTGACTATGATTTAATTCATAATAGAGCTTTGCGACCTTAATCATTAAATTTATTTCATAAATCTCCATTTAAAACCCTATTTCCTGTAAAATTACTAAAACAGTTATATAAAATAATCTAGTGTTGCAATTTATTTCATGGTGTGAAATTAATCTTATTATACTAAATTTATGATGCAGCTGTCAAGTTTCCTTCTTTTTAAAGGCTGAAACTTTTCCCTAATTTTTTTATGATTATGAATATAATTTCTTTAATCTAAAAAAACACCTAAAATCAATTAGATGTTTATATTGTCTTTATTAGTTTAGGTTATCTTTAACTTGAGCTCTATATCAATTATTTTTCTTTTTCTTCCATTAATCCCATCATAGCTTGAGTTGTTTCACTCCCAGAATTCTGGTTTTGTCCTGTAACGATATTCCCGTCTACAACTGTCAGAGTAGCAAATAAATCTTTAAATGCTGAGTTGCTCTTATAGTTTGCACCAAGTTTTCTAAGTTCTGTCTCTGGATGCAACGGAGTTTTAGTGATTCCTAGTTCCTTAATCTGTTTATCTGTTACAGCAGTCATTTTCTTGCCTTCCATTAAAGGTTTCCCATCAATCTCTTTCGCTTTTACAAAACCAAGTGCCCCATGACAAACTGATCCTATAATTTTGCCCTCTGCATTCGCTTGTGTTATCTTTTCGCCCAAAATTTCACTCTGTCCAAGGTCATATGCTGCGCCCCAGCCGCCAGACATAAAGACTAAATCATATTCAGAAATATCCACATCTTCGATTTTAATTGAATTTTTTACTTTATATTTAAATTCATCATCTTTTAAATATCTTTTTTCGTCCGCTGTTGCTATTGGATACTTTAGGCTTATAGGTTCGATTGGTATTTTCCCTCCTTTAATAGAGGCTATATCCACCGCTATATTTGCATCCAAAAACTCATAGTACGGCACAGTCATTTCAGAGGCATAAACTCCTGTTGCTTTTCCATCATCGCCAAGTGTGCCTTGGCTTGTTGTGATAATTAATGCTTTTTTTCCAGTTAAATCATAGTCTTTTCCTTCATAATGAGCATGCAGACCCATACGGTTCAATATTTTGGGTAGCAATACTAAAAATACGGCTACAGCGAACATTATACTTACAACAACTATTACTGTGTTATTCATAATACTCTCCTTACTATTTTTCGATATAATTCGCTTTAGACTTTTTAAACATTACAATTATACCAATAATAAATGAAACAATACATACTCCCATATAAGGGATCATTAGTGCAATTCCACCCCAGTCAGCTTGTGTATCCGCATAACCTGCCATGTTTATTTTCATAGCAATCATGCTTAGCCCATATACCACGGGAATAAGCCCGAGAATATGCAGCGATATATTCTTTGCTTTAAGTCCAATTAAAATATATGTTATGCCTGTTATCCAATTCGAAATGCCGAATGTACCTAATAATCTTAGTTGATCAGATGCAGCAACTGTTAAATCTAACCCGGCAATATTTAGTGCTGCATATTCTAAGAGTACTGTGTGCATAAAACCGCGCATCAAATCAATACAACCCAGCACAATAAGTACTATCCATACGAATTTTGGTATTTGTATTTTAGTTTTATCCATTTTTATCTCCTTGTGTTTTTGCTTTTTATCTTAGATAAGCATTGAGACATTTTAATATAAGATATTCAACAGAAATGTCAGATTTCAAGCCCCTGCCCTTTTCGCCCATAATCATCTTCGTGTCTAATTTGGTCTCCTGCACTCCACTCACCAAAGCAGACAACGAGCATTCTAAAATCACTTTCAACAGCCCAAAATCTATGTTTAGTACCAGGCTCAATTAGAAACTCATCATGTGCTTTCGGTCTGATAATCTTGCCGTCTAGTTCAAGATATGCATTATCATCCATAAAATGAAATAATTCATATCGAATATTATGCGAATGCAGGCTTGCCCTATGTCCAGGTCTTATATGAGTTAGATCAACTGAACAGCGTTGATTTCGAACAACCATATAAATATCACCCCATGGTCTTTCTGATTTTATGGTTTTTTGTCCCTTACGTGGATTAGAATCATTCATTTATGGTGTCTCCATTCTTATATTAACTATTTTTCATTTATGTTTTTTTACATAAGTTCGATATAAACTTAGTTTATTCAAAAATGCAAAATTGTTCCTATCTTCTAGCTCATCTGCTGTCCGCCTGTCACGTTTAGTGCCTGTCCTGTTATATAGTCTGCTTCATCACTTGCTAAAAATACAAGAAGATTTGTCACGTCATCATAGCTGCACCCTCTTTTTAATGGTACCAGATCGATATAATTTTGCCGTACTTCATCCTCACTAATGCCCCGATTCTTGGCGTATTGCTTATAAAGGCTATTTATATATAGCGGTGAATCAAGCAGGTTTCCCGGACAAATCGCATTGACACGAATCTGATCCGATGCTAGCTCAAGAGCTAAACTTTGTACAAGCCCTATACCGCCAAACTTTGAAGCAGCATACGCAGAATTTTTAAACGAACCCTTTTTGCCTGATTTTGAGTTGATTTGAATTATCACTCCACCATTTTCTTTCATGTAAGGTATAAACGCTTTTGCTGTATTGTAAAATCCACAAAGATTAACATCTATGACTTGCTTCCATTTTTCTGCTGTAAGGTCTTCTATTGCTCCCGAGATCACTATTGCGGCGTTACAAACGAGTATATCTATTTTGCCGTATTTATTTTTTGCTGCTCTTGCCATCTTTTCACATTCTTCATATTTAGTTATATCAACTTTTACAGCTATCGCTTCAGTTAGTTTTTCTGCAGTCGTACTTGCACCATCCAAATTTTTATCACAAACTACAACATTTGCACCTTCATCAGATAACCTTATGGCAATCGCTTCTCCTAATCCTTGTGCCGCACCAGTGATTACTGCTGTTTTCCCTTCGATCCTTTTGCTTTTTTTATCTGCCCTCATATAAACCTCCATATTCAAAAATCAAATTTATCTAATTGATAATTTGGCGTTGTCAATCAAGCTTTATCCATTTTTTATCCTCGGCAGATTCATATGCCTTTTCCATTACATATTGAACATAAGCTCCATCCTCAAACGATGGTTTAGCTTTAATTTTTTTATCTACACAATCCAAAAAGTTAAAAAGACTGTGTACATGTGATCTTATCCATCCAATCGAGAATTTTGGTGAAGGAAATCCTCCTCCTGGCTTTTTAAACCTTTGTACACATTCAATTTTTACAAAACCCTTATTTCCACCATAATGTTCTTCATCAATTGTATCGTCATAATATTCTAAATAATTTGGCTCCATCAAGTTAAATCTTATTGCTCCCTTGTCCCCATGAATCTCAACCCGCATTTCATCATTTGTACCGGTTGCAATTTTAGAAGCTTCTATGGTTCCTTTTCCTCCGTTTTTCATTTCAGCAATCATTAACGTCATATCATCGCCTTCAACTTTTACCATCTTGCCTGTTTTATCTGGTCTTTCATTATAAAGTATGGTGGTGTCTGCAAATATTGATTCATATTCTCCAAGCAGATAGTACATTAAGTCCAATACATGTGAACCCATATCTAACATAACTCCGCCGCCGCCGAAAGCTTTATCCTGTTTCCATCCCATCGGTTTGCCAGGATCTATTGAACCAGAATGGAAAAAACCACTTCTAAAGGATAATATATTCCCTAGCGCCCCCTCTTCAATAAGCTCCTTAGCCCTCATCGAAACAGGAAAAAACCTATACTGCAGTGCCATTTGGGTTGTAAGATTATAATTTTTCATCAGCTCAATTATTTCATTCGACTCTTCTAAACTTGATGCAAGCGGTTTATCACAATACACATGCTTCCCGGCCTCTAGCGCTTTTAAAACCGCTTGTTTATGGTAAATATTCGGTGTGCATATATTCACTACATCTATATTAGGACAATTAAAAATATCGTCTGGGTTTGTAGTTGCAAACTCAAATCCATGCATCTGTTTTGCATACTCTGCTTTTTCTAACGTCCTGTTACATACACCAACCAGCCTGATTTTATATGGCAGGTTTTCATAATATAGAGGAATAGTCTTATATCCAAACGTGTGTGTTTTCCCCATAAACCCAAAGCCAATAATTCCGACTCCAATTTCTTTCATGCTTTATTCTCCCTCTGGTTTCATATTAGTATTTTTCCTTAACACTAATATCCAAGTTCTCTTTCAGTTTCAAATATAGCTTCATCTATAATATCCATTCCTTTTATCGCCATGTCGTCTTCCATAATCATTGGAGGCGACATTCTGAGTATATGTCCTGCTGGTATCCATGCAAGACCTTTTTTAAAGGCTTTTTGATACACCATCTTACCCGCTTCATCAAAAGGCTCTTTTGTGTCTTTATCTTTAACAAGCTCAATACCCAGCAAACATCCCTTTCCTCTTACATCGCCTATAATTTTATGTTCCTCTTTCATCTTCTCCATTTTTTTATTAAATAAATTCCCAAGATGTGATGATCTTTCACATATGTTTTCTTCCTCTATTACTTCTATAGAAGCTAAAGCAGCAGCACATGCCATAGGATTGCCCCCATAACTTGAAGAAGCAGAAATCTGTTCTAATGCTTCCTTATATTTGTCGCTGACGCACATTGCAGTAACCGGAAACCCGTTTCCGAATCCTTTACCAAGCGTCATTATGTCTGGAATTGTATCCCAATGTTCCATAGCAAACATTGTGCCTGTTCTTGCCATACCTGTTAAAACCTCATCAGCAAATAGCAAAACATCGAGTTTATCACAAAGCTTTCTTAATCTCGGCATGAAATCATCAGGAGGGAATATCGAGCCTCCCCATCCTTGAATCGGCTCTAAAACTACAGCAGCAACCTGTCCTGTAGTTTCGTTTTTTATTGACTGTTCTAAAAAGTCTATACAATAACAGTCACATTCAGATTGTTTCATCTTAAAAGGACAGCGATAGCAGTTTGGTCTTGGCGCTAAGAAGAAGCCAGGAGCCCTTAATCCTTGCGATGAGTTTGAAACGGCTAAAGCTATAGACCCCATCGTTTTACCGTGAAAATCCCTCCAAAATGATACAAATTCTTGTTTTCCTGTTGCAGCACGGGCACATCTTAAACCTGCTTCCACTGCTGTTGTGCCCGAATCATAAAGCTGTATACCATTAAGGTCTCCCATTGTTATGCTTGCCAATTTTTCTAACAATTTCATCTTTATCTTAGTGGTAAAATCATGACAGTTCATCAGTTGGTTAGCATATTTTGAAACTGCCTCGCTTACTTTCGGATGACAATGACCAAGCCCAGTAACATAAATGCCTGATGAAAAATCAATATAATCGTTCCCATCAGCATCAGTGATAACACATCCCTTTCCTGATTCGAAAACCACAGGAAACAACTTAACCTGACCAGAATAACCTTTCATTATTTTCGCTGCTCTATCATGATATTCTTTAGATTTCGGACCCGGTAATTCTGTCTTAATATTTGGCAAATTAGCAAGGTCCACCTTTGCCCAGTCTTTATTATACATTTTAATTCTCCTTCGCATCCCTTTTCTTTGCTTTTATTTTATTATATGTTGTATTTGTATTTGATTCAATGGCATTTATAATAATCTGCTTAAATTTCATTAATTCTTCGCTAAATTCAAGAGAGCAGCTCTTAAAAAATTGTTTAAAACTCAATTCTTTATAAAATAAAGGGCACAAAAACTAAATTCTGTGCCCTTTTTACATTTCTATTTATTTTTTTATTTATCCGCTTCTTGAATCAAACTGCTGCTA
>Ga0233437_1004591_pt1 | contig 16061 bp, 12 predicted proteins | sample SI_122_August201_FD_182714 | JGI IMG/M metagenome (GOLD analysis project Ga0233437, IMG submission 182714) | Seawater microbial communities from Saanich Inlet, British Columbia, Canada - SI_122_August2016_200_MG | ecosystem: Environmental > Aquatic > Marine > Inlet | place: Canada: British... | reverse complement strand
AGTCTTGATCTTTGATTTAATCGCAGTCTTGAAGTTGGTTGTAATGCCTTTTTTAAGCCTAAGGTTGAGGTTTTCAAAGGTGAAAGTATCTCTGTCAATCAGGTAGTCAATATGTTTTCTGATGCCTAAAAAACCTGTTTGGATTTTGCTCCTTGCCGATTTGGTTGCCTCCCTTGTTTTCTTTGGATCGGTAACGTTTTTCCATTCCTGCTCCATGAGATCAATTCCAGAAGTGTAATACCTCTGCTTTCTCAGGAATGTAATTCTGTATTTTATGGGATATGTGCCTTTGGCTTTTTCCCTTCTGGTGTCCTGTATGCTCGCAAGGTGAATCCCTGCCCTTGAATAAGTAAACATTGTATGCAAAATTATTGATTAGAAATACTATTTGCATACAAATATAGGAAAAGTAGGAAAAGGTAGGAACAGAAATGAAAATATGTTTATAACTTAGGTGTTGAAATTCAGGAAATTAATGTGGATAGTGAATATCGGTGAAAAAGTAAGAAACACTATCGCTTATGATTCATAATCATGAGGTCGGGCGTTCAAGTCGCCCTCTCGCTACATAAAGGGGTGAAGATTTATCTTTACCCCTTTTTTCATGGTTTTAAAAGCCCAAATCTTTTGTGACCACTATGGATTCTTATTACCTCTATATCCTTTATTCAGAGAAGCTTGATCGATATTATACTGGCAGTGCTGCCGATCCTCATAAGCGTTTATTACGCCATAATGAAGGAGCAACAAAGTCGACCAAGCCAGGTCGCCCATGGAAGATTGTCTATCATGAGGAATATCCCTCACGAAGTGAAGCTGTAAAACGTGAAAACTATATAAAGCGGATGAAGAGTAGAAAATTCATCATGAGCCTTATTGCAAAAGATACAGAGGCCTAGAGCGTCCCGATGAAATCGGGAAGGTCGGGCGTTCAAGTCGCCCTCTCGCTACATAAAGGGGTGAAGATTTATCTTTACCCCTTTTTTCATGGTTTAAAAAGCCAATTCTTTGCGACCACTATGGATTCTTATTACCTCTATATCCTTTATTCAGAGAAGCTTGATCTCTTAAGATAGAAAATTGTAATTTATATTTCTAATTCGAAAAACAATAGTACAGGGTTGCTGTTCTCATTAAATTCAAATTTTGTCCTAACCAGTTCTTTGTAAACAAAAGATTTATGGTCTAAGTCCAACAGTTCAAAGGCATGAACCACAATGAGAAGAGAGTTATTATGCAGGTAGCATGAATGATATTCCAACGGGACATTAAGAATAGTGGTGGATTCTAAGGTAAAATCTACAGACGATCCCGTTTTTCTGTCAAATAAGAAGTGGTTGTTTGGTGAACCATCAATAAGCCGATAGTTGATTAGGAGAAATTCCTCAGATATGCTTGTACTCAGCCAGTGAGCATAGTTCTTAATAGACTTGCGCTTACCAAATGGTGTATTCCAATATTCAGCAGTAGATGTTTGTTTAGTGAAATTAACGATATAACAGGGATCAAATCTTCCATTGTTGAATTGATAAATGGTATCTGAATCTGCAACATTTACATAAAGTTTTCCTCCCACACTATTGAAGGGTTTCCATGGAAACATTCTTGTAGAGCCAGACAGAAATTGTTTAGCTATTTTACCGTTTAAGTAATCTGCCTGGTAAATTTGATGGTGAGAATCAAATCCATCGATAGGCCAGTCCTCATTAAGTCCGCGGGAGAAATAAAAATAATGTTTTCCAGCATAGATACAGAAATCATAAGTCAAAGTTGGCAAATCCACACTTCCCAAATAATCTCCACTTGCAATATCATATCTAAATATTTTATGATTGCCCTGACTTAGGACTTCAATCTCGGTTGCTGCGTGATTGATCGCTGTGGAAGTGATGGAAAGATATTCACCCGGGCCTTTCCCAATATTAGATATCCTGGAAACAAACTCCCCCTCATTATCAAAGCAAAATATTGTCTTTGTATCATAAAGAATAATGTATTTCTCTGATACTATCGGTGGGTGAAATTTTCCTATTATAAAATCAGGTGAAGATTCAAGAGCAACAATTTTTATCTTCTTAATATGATCAAAGATATCAGGTATCTTGTCCTTAACAGGTTCAATACTAATAATCACAGGTTTAGCCTGAGGGAGGGCGCTCTGCTGAGAAATGCAGAACGCAAGTAAACTCAGACAGAAAACAATTGACTTCATAGGTTTGGGTTACCTTAATGAACAAGATGTTCTAAATAACGGACAAGCACATTATCTTATTGCTAAATAGCTCTATTTATCTTTAGGATACAATCCTAATAGTGCAATAATTATCTTCGTTCAGGACACGGGCTTTTCTTTTCAGATTATATGTCGTTGAAATGCTCCAGCAGCTTAGATAATTTCAATCTCCCTACTGCACGAAATCGACAAAGTCAAATGATTACTTCACCGATAATCTCCGTTGCTTTACCGATTTGCTGTTTTATTTGTTGGGGTGGGCCAATACTTTTGAACCAAACAATTAATAAAAGTAATTATGGATCCAATGAATTCTCAAATTAGAAGACGTAGTGGTTCCCGTACTATATGGGGATTGTTACTGATCTTATTAGGTGCAGCTCTATTGGCACGTGTCTTTGATATCTTTCCCTACCGGGTCTGGAATGTTATCTGGAGCTGGCAAACCATATTAATAGTAGTAGGCTTGATTTCTCTGGTTAACAATCAGAGCAAAGTAATGGGGATCGTGTTGATTTCTCTTGGAGCATTTTTTATGATAGATGAATATTGGCTTTTCCCGGAGATTCTGAGAAAAGCATTTTGGCCTGCGGTATTGATCCTGTTTGGAGGATATTTGATTATCAGCCCTCCCAAAATTTTCAGAAAGGGGCACCATAGAGGTGTTGAGGAGGATAAGCGGGATTTTATAGATGAGGTGTCTGTCTTTGGTGGCGGAGAAAAGAAAGTCACCTCGAATAATTTTAAAGGTGGCCGAATAACCAGTATCTTCGGAGGTTCTAATATTAACCTCATGAATTCTTCTCTGGCAGATGGTGATAATATACTGGATACTTTTTGCTTGTTTGGTGGAACAACACTAGTAGTACCTGCCGGATGGACAATAAAGCTTGAAGTAGTTTCCATTTTTGGGGGATTCTCTGATAAGAGAGAAAGAATGCCAAACCTGGTTTTTAATCAGGATAAGACCCTGGTTATTAAAGGGGTTGCTTTGTTTGGTGGAGGAGAAGTAAAATCATTTGGAATGTAATTATGCCGAATCCATTTCTGGCAAAAAAAGAATATATTATTCCATATGCTGCAGTTTGGATCCTGATTGCCGGGATCCATGCTGCAGTTTTGTATTTCTTTAGTGAGCGCTTGTTGTTAGAGGCTTCTGTGGATGCACTGATCTTTAATATAATATTAGCCGGATTGGGATTATCTGTTTGGTATGCAATACGCTATTATGATAGCTCCAATTCCACAGCGCTGGATACTTTACTTTATCATCTGGTAACTGGTACAGTGGCCCTGACTGTTTGGCTGGCATCTGGTTATTTTCTTGTCAGGATTAGCCTGCCGGATTTTGAATCGTACAGAGAGTTCTTAAATGAATCTATGCCATGGCGTGGTATTAGCGGATTGCTGGTGTATTCCCTGATGGTTTTAGTATACTATTTATATATTAATTTAGAGAATGCCAAGGAGCAAAGAAAGAAGCAAGATGAGTTACAGCTGCAGGTACGTGAAGCTGAAATCGACCGTATCAAAGCGCAAATTAATCCTCATTTCCTGTTCAATTCATTGAATTCGGTTTCCTCATTAACATTGACTAGTCCTGAAGGAGCTCGGGAGATGCTTGTTAAGTTGAGTAGTTTTTTGCGTTATTCCTTAGAATTTAAAGAAAATGAGCTGACAAATCTATCTGATGAGCTGGATCATATTGAGCAGTATCTCGCTATAGAGAAAGTCAGATTTGGCAAGCGGATGCAACCTGATATTCAGTATGGTGATGATTGTAAAGATTGTAGGTTGCCAAATATGATTCTGCAGCCTCTATTCGAAAATGCAATTAAACACGGTGTGTACGAGAGTACCGATCCTGTCGAAATCAAAACTCATATTAGGAAAGAAGGGGATATTCTTAGAATTTCGCTTTTTAATACCTTTGATCCGGAAGCACCACCCAGAAAAGGTAAGGGCATAGGTCTAAGGCATGTGGCTAATAGACTTTCACTTGTGTATCAGCTTGATAATCTGATGCATGTTGATAAAGCAGACAACACGTTTACTGTTACACTAATTATACCGCAAATAACTATTTCATGACAAAGTATTCGGTTATTATAATTGATGATGAGGAACCTGCAAGACTTTTGATTAAAAACTATTTGTCAAAGCATGCTGAGTTTGAACTGGTGGCTGAATGTGAAAATGGTTTTGAAGGTCTCAAGGCGATTCAGGAATTAAAGCCCGATCTGCTGTTTCTTGATGTGCAGATGCCCAAAATATCAGGTTTTGAATTATTGGAATTACTTGATGAGTATCCGGCAATCATCTTTTCAACTGCATATGATGAATACGCTATAAAAGCTTTTGATCTTAATGCCGTCGATTATCTGTTAAAACCATACGGACAAGATCGCTTTGACAAATCCATATACAAGGCTGCCCAGCTGCTGGCTGATAAGGTGAAGTTTGAAGAGCCGATAAAAGCACTAATAGAAACCCGACCTGAACAGCAACCGGTGATCGATCGGATAGTTGTTAAAACAGGTTCTAAAATTACGGTTGTCCCAACAGCAAAGATACAGTACCTGGAGGCAGATGATGATTATGTTGAAGTGCATACATTGGATGAGAGATATCTCAAACAACAAACAATGAAATACTTTGAAGCCCACCTCGATGATTCAGAATTCATAAGGGTGCATCGTTCTTATATTGTTAGAATCTCTGAGATTATTCAACTTGAACAATACGAAAAAGATTCAAAAATCCTTATCCTGAAATCTGGCAAGAAAATTAAAGTCTCAAAAACCAGACTGAAAAACTTAAAAGAGAAACTAGGTATTTAACTCAGGTATTTGTGCATACTAAACTTAAGCTCTGTTAACGATTGTTAAGGGACAGTTCCAAAAGGCTGAAAATCCTTTACTTTTGATGCATGAAAAGGAATCTCAGATATATTCTATTAACGATGACAGTAGCCATTGTTGGGATTCTAATTTTCCAAATCTATTGGATATCAAGCACATATGATGTTGAGCGACACTCTTTTGAGCAGGATATTAATGATGCCCTTGAAACGGTTTTAAATAAGGATATTACTGATAAGACACTTGAAAGTCTTTTTGGTGTTACTTCAATACAAAAGAATTCATATATTCAATCGAGAAATGAAAGCAATCCTGATGCTGTTTATTATAAAAATTCACCAGATAAATCTCAATCTGATACCTTGTATATGAAACAAGGGGATTATGGGATTGAATGGAAATATGAATCATATAGTCATGAAGAGCACTGGGTCCTCGAAGAAAATATTTTAGTTGATAGTACTTTTGTTGCCGAACCATCAAGACAGGAAGGCTTTTTTGAAATTAAACCCGATCCGAATTCAGATCAGGTTATTTCATTTCGTTCTGATGAAGCTTATAAAGTATTTGGAAATGTTGTAGTAAGTATTTCTCGACATCAGCCAGACTTAAAGGATTTAGCTGAGAAATACAGAAAAGAACTGGAGTCTCGTAACATTGAACTGCCTTTCTCAATGGCATATGTTGACGGAAGTATGATACTTCAGATGACTGGGGAAGATCCGGATGTTTTTGAGGACTCTCAGGCAGTTCAGATCTTACCAGGCAGGTTGAATGAGGGAGCCAGAATTATGGCATTTTTTCCGAAAACCAGCTCCTATGTATTGAAAAGAATGTGGCTGACATTATTAGGATCCTTTTTGTTAGTGAGTTTGATTGCCGGTAGTTTTTTGCTAATGCTGCAAACGATCATCAGACAGAAAAAGATATCAGAAGTTAAAAATGACTTTATCAATAATATGACTCATGAGTTTAAGACTCCAATTGCTACAGTCTCGGCTGCAATGGAGGCTTTAGTGAGTTTTGATGGTTTGTCAGATCGTGATAAAAGTTTGCGTTATATTGATATCTCCAGAGGAGAAATGAACAGACTTTCGGGTCTGGTTGAAAAAGTTCTGAGTATTAGTGCTTTTGAGCAGAAAGATCTTATTCTGAGCAAAGAAACTTTTGATGTTTGTAAATTATTGCATGAAGCTTCCCAGCAATATATTTTGAAGGGAGCAGGTGAGGTGACAATAAATTATGATCCAAAGGGGCCTGCATTTATCAATGCTGATAAGATGCATTTTGAGAATGTTCTGAATAATCTGCTTGACAATGCAGTGAAATATTCTACTGAAGAAGTGATAATAAATGTTGACTGCAGAAGGGAAGGGGAGTTTGTTCTGGTTGTCGTAAGTGATGTCGGCATTGGGATCTCGAAAGAACAGCAGAAGCACATTTTTGAGAAGTTTTACCGTGTACCAACTGGCGACCTTCACAGTGTTAAAGGATTTGGTCTGGGCTTAAGCTATGTAAAACATATTGTTGAATTGCATGGTGGTAGTATTGGCGTCCAGAGCCATCTTGGCCAGGGATCTGAGTTTACAATAGCAATACCTGATATCCATGAATAAAAGAAAAATTCTATTTGTTGAAGACGAGCAATCTCTGGGTCTGATTGTGAAAGAGAGCCTTGAAACAAGAGGTTTTCAGGTGCATTATTGTCAGGATGGTAAAATTGGACTTAAAGCATTTAAAGAATTTAAACCTGATATTTGCCTTTTGGATATCATGATGCCTATCAAGGATGGATTTACCCTTGCTCAGGAAATCCGTAAGATCGATCAGGAAACTCCTATTATCTTTCTTACCGCACGCTCACAAACAAGTGATGTTGTTAAGGGATTTGAAATAGGAGGGAATGATTATCTCAAGAAGCCTTTCAGTATGGAAGAATTGATAATCAGGGTAAAGGCCAGGTTAAATGAAGCAGCTGGAGCAAATTCTGAATCAGATCAGAAAGACTTTATCATCGGCAGCTATAAATTTGAATACGATAAGCAAACCCTGGAATTCCAGGAGCAAATAAAAAAACTTACCCATAGAGAAGCTGAAATATTACGTCTCTTGTGCCTCAATAAGAACAAAGTTCTGGAGCGGTCAAAAGTTCTTGATAAGGTATGGGGAGATGATAATTTCTTCAACGCCAGAAGTATGGATGTTTTCATTACCAAACTAAGGAAATACCTTGCAGAAGATCCAAATGTTGAGATTATTAATGTACGAGGTATTGGGTATAAATTAATATATTAAGTTGGTCGTTGGTCCCTGGTCGTTGGTCCCTTGTCATTTGGGTCCGGGGTCCGAAGTTCGAAGTCTGGCCTTTACGACGGCGTCACTATGGCGTCACCTTTCCCGTCCCATCGTCCATTATAGTGATTACTATTTCTCTTATATCTCTGGGGCCATCGAACTCACAAAGAAATATATTTTGCCATGTTGAAAGACCAATATTTCCGTCGATAATCGGAATACTTTCACTTGGGCCGATAAGGCCGGCTTTCAAATGAGAATCACCGTTACCATCCTGTGCATCATGCTCCCAAATGCCCGATGGGATAAGTTTTCTTAGCAATGTGATTACATCATTCTGAACACTATCGTCCCAATTCTCCTGAATCATAATGGCTGCTGTAGCTCCACGCACATAAACGTTGAGAATACCTGTTGATACTCCACTCTTACTTGCAATTCGTTTAATGGGCACTGTAATATCATACAATCCCTCTCTGGCTGTGGTGGTAATAGTGATAATTTCCTGCATGTTGGAAGCTTTTATGCAAAATTAACACTTTTCAAAGCAGTAAATACAACTCCCTCCTTCTAAAACAGTATTTTTGTAAGTGAAGTCGAATTATAACCGTATAATAGTCAATATGAAGAATGCAATATTAGTACTGCTCCTTACTCTTTGTTCTCAGCTTATGCAAAGTCAGAATCAGGAGATATTACCCGATCTAAGTCAAGATAAAGAGGTGCTTTTTAAAGACTTATTGATAGCATATGATCGATATGAGAATTTGGATGCAGTGGACAAGGAGAAAGGCTCGAAGGCTTATGCCCGTTGGATCGAGTATAATCGTGAGAGGCTGAATCCAGGAGGTGTAATGGCTGATCCTTCCATCTTTTTAAAGGAATCAATTGAGATAAGTCGCAAAAAGGAATCACTTTCACGAGCAAAAACAGGCCTGGCATGGTCTCCCGTCGGCCCTTTTGACAAGCCCGGTACTTTCAGCTCATCTCCTTCATATGGCATGGGACGGATTAATTGTATAAGTTTTCATCCTACGGAGCCTGACATATACTGGATTGGAGTTGCTCAGGGCGGTGTGTGGAAAACCATAAACGGCGGTGAGTCATATATGCCATTGACAGATGATTTACCCCTAATGCGTGTTTCAGATATAGCTGTTGATCCCGGTAATCCTGATGTAATATATATATCTGTCTGTGATTATGCATATATGGGTGTGGCACTTAATACAGATGGGCGAAAAAGACATACCCATTATGGTTTGGGGGTTTATAAAACCGTAGATGGTGGACAAAACTGGAATCCTACCGGATTGGGATTTGAGCAGAGTACTCTTGATGCAACAATGATCAGGAGAGTATTAATATCACCTGAAAATTCAGATTACCTTTTGGCTGCCGGAGTATCAGGGATATGGAAATCTTCTAATGGAGGAAGCGATTGGGAATTGATACGAGAAGAAATGATCTGGGATGTTGAACAGGATTTTACTGATGGAAATGTTATTTATGCTACTCCCGGATATGTTCAGACCCTTGGATTGGGCCAGGCAGGACTCCTCAAGAGTACAGATTTTGGTCAAAGCTGGACTGAGTTGAATCCTGGGTTTCCGGGTGACCGAAGCATATCACGTGTGGAAATTGGATTGACACCTGAATCACCTGATTATGTGTACCTGGTAGCAGCCGACCTGAAAGGTGGATTTTATGGATTCTACCGAAGCACTGATGGAGGAGAAAATTGGGAAACCAGGTATAGTCATACCAGCCAAATGAATATTCTGGCCTGGTCAGTTCAGGGGAGCGGCACAGGAGGACAAGGATGGTATGATTTAGCAATTCTGGTTGATCCCAAGAATAAAGATCGTGTTTTTGTGGGTGGGATAAATATGTGGGGAACCGAAGATGGGGGTGTCACATGGAAGCCGTGCTCATACTGGGTTATGTACAATGGCTTTACTTTGCACGCCGATCATCACCAATATAAATACAATCCTGTAGATCAAAAGTATTATGCTTGTCAGGATGGTGGAGTAGCCCGTACGTCTGAGATAATTCTTGGATCAGCTAGTAGTAACTATAACTGGCCAACTGTTTGGGAGGAAAGATCTAATGGTATGGCTATTACCTCTTTCTACCGATTGGGTTTGTCTGAAATGAATCCTGGATATTTAATTGCCGGAGCCCAGGATAACTCAACTTTCTTCAAGCAAAATGGAGAGTGGGTAAATATTATTGGTGGAGATGGAATGGAAGCAATGATCGATCCGGATAACCATAATATTATTTATGGTTCATCACAATATGGATCATGGAGCAAGTCAGTTGATGGAGGTAAGTCATTCAGAGGTATCCGACCAACAAATCAGGAAAATGGAGGTTGGACAACTCCTATGGTGATGGATCCAAATAACCCGGCAACTATATTTGCTGGCTACGGTAATGTGTGGAAATCAACTAATCGGGGGGACAATTGGACAAGAATTTCTAACTTCCCTGAAATCCAGGGCTATGGTAAACCTGCTATTATTTCAGCCCTGAGTATCTGTCCGTCTGATCCGGGTACAATATATGTCGGGAAAAGGATTCACCATGAGTATAGCAGCCCCTCAACTCTTTGGAAAACTCATGATGGGGAGCATTGGGTGAATGTAACTGCAGGATTGCCTGATGAACTATACTTTACATATTTAGCAATTGATGATGATGATCCAATGAAGGTATGGGTCACCTGCAGTGGATTTCTAGGGGCCAACAAAGTTTTTCATTCTTCAGATGGTGGTGAAAACTGGGAGAATATCTCATGGAACCTGCCAAATATTCCTGTAAATACCATAGTGCATCAAAATAGAACAGACAACAATATCCTTTACATTGGAACAGATGCAGGAGTTTATTATACATGGGATAATTGGGATCATTGGGAGCTTCATTCAACTGATCTGCCAAATGTTATAGTGAGTGAATTAGAGATTCATTACCCATCGCAGAAATTATATGCTGCAACTTTCGGAAGGGGGATCTGGATGGCAGACCTCGCCTCAGCTACCAATGGTATAGATGCTATAGGAAGTATTGAAACTCGTCTCTCGGTATATCCTAATCCGATTGTTGACGGACAGGTAAATATTGATATTTCCGGTATGCCTGCCGGATTGATGACAATAGATATCATTGATATTCAAGGGAAGATTGTTTTTCAGGAGCAGGTTCCCGCCAGTGAAGGACGTTTCAATGGAATTCTGAATCCTGATATAAGTCCTGGGGTTTATTTTATTAGATCCTGGGTTGGCACAACTATGCGTACTACAAAGCTTCTATTTAAATAAAATTGCAACTTACTAACCATATATAATTCTTCCAATATGAAAAAATTTGTCTTTCCGTTTTTGATGATTACCATTTTGGCTTCTTGCAATTCAGAAGATGTTGGAACGTCTCTGAGTGGAATGGCCGACAATGTTAAAAATGCTATGTTTATTCTGGGTGGTCCTGGTGGATCACGAGATACCGTTCAGCTCGATGAAAGCAATGCCTTTTCTTATGATTTCACCGAGCTGGAAAATGCAGCAAATTATTACATCATGAGCAATAAGGAAACGTTCACCCTATACATAGCTCCGGATATGAAGCTGGATGTGTTTTTTAACCAGACAAACTTTCTTGAATCTCTTAATTTTGCTGGTGAAGGCTCCGATATTAATAATTACCTGGCGGATAAAGCCCGTGCGGTTAATTTAAGGCTGGATTCGGCCGACTGGGTACAGGATGCTGAGTCTTTTATCGAATGGGGGCTCGGGATCTTAAAGAAACAGCAAGATCTAATTGCTGCTCAGATAAAAGATAATGCTGAAGATGCTTTCTGGTCTCGCGAAGAGGGTGAAATACTCTATACATGGGTTGGCTGGATGGGCTCTTATGCTATGATGTATAAATATTATTCTGGCGGTGAGAAACCTGAATTACCAGAGGATTTTAACAGCTATAGAGATAATCTTGATCTGAATAAACCTGACTATCTCGATTCAAGAGCATTTGCAAATTACCTTACTAAAGCGGTCAGGGAAGAATCGAATAATAAGTTCACCAAACTAACAGAAGAAAATCCTGAAGTTGCAGTGAATAAAAGTCTGCTCAATCTTGAAACCGGGGTATCTATGCTCACCAATGAAAAAGTTAGAAATCATTTCTTATTGACAACAATAACAGGAAAAATGTCATGGCAAGCCTTGACAGAACTGGACGAAGAGATTGCTTTCTTTAAAGAAAACTGTAAGGATGAAGAATCTATTGCGAAATTTGAGGAGCAGTATGCAGCATGGGAAAAGCTTGCTCAGGGGGCTCAGGCAATTGAGTTCAAAGGAGAAGACCTCAAAGGAAACGTGGTGAATTTCTCCGATTTCAAAGGGAAATATGTATATGTCGATGTTTGGGCAACATGGTGTGGACCCTGTAAATATGAGATTCCCTTCCTGAAAAAGCTGGAAGCAGATTATCACGACAGAAACATAGTTTTCTTATCATACTCAATTGATGATGATAAAGAAGCTTGGCTCAATTTTGTACCTGAGAAGGAACTTGGCGGGGTTCAGATTATTGGTGAGAAGGGATGGAAATCCGCTTTATGCCTGGATTATAAAGTACGGGGTGTACCAACCTTTATGTTTTTTGATCCGGAAGGGAAAATTATTGATGTGAAAATGTCACGACCATCAAGTCAGGATACCAGAGATGCATTTGATAGTTATGATGATTTATAATCTTCTTTATCAATAATTCAACACTGTTTCGTACATGGCGACAATGTTTTCAGGAGGAACATCCGGCAGGATATTGTGAACGGTATTGAACACAAAACCACCTCCTGGAGCAAAAATATCAAGTCTTTCTTTAACCTGGTCACGAACTTGTTGTGCAGTGCCATGGTTGAGAACGCTTCGTGTATCAACACCACCGCCCCAAAAACAGACATCTTTTCCAAATTCCTTTTTTAATACATCAGGCTCCATTTGATATGAGTTGGTTTGCACCGGATTAATAACTTCAAATCCCGCTTCAATCAGATCCGGGAGGAGTTGATAAATCGAACCACAGGAGTGTAGAAATGGAATCATGCTACTGTGACTTTTTGCATAATCGCAGAGTTGTTTGTGACGCGGCTTAAACAATTGTCTGTAAAAATCAGGTGCCATAAACGGGCCTGTATCCATTCCTAAATCATCGCCGAATTTTACAAAATCCACTATGTCACCAACAGCTGTGCAGACTTTATCGAGGGTTATTAAATGCTTTTCCAGGAGGGCGTCGAGCAATCGTTCAACATTAATTGGATCGGCATATACATCCATAAGAAAGTTATCAAGTCTCCTCAGAAATGTTCCCCATTCGAAGAGATTGCATCCTACACCAATAATTAAGGCTTTATCGGTAGTTTCTCGGAGATGCAAAGCCTTCGTTCTCAGTTTATCCCAAAAGCCGGGGTCATTTGCTTCAGCCCAGGGTGATACAGGCATTGCTGCCCATAATATCTTTGACATATCCTGATCCAGAGAGCTGAAATCATCAGGATATCCATCAACATAAGGATAATATGTTCCGTCAAAAAAGTTAGCTCCCATGGGCTTTCTTGCTATCATCAACTCATCAATATACACTTCCCATGAACCATCAGGTTTTCTCAAAGGCTTGAACCATTTTGGATAGTAGGCTTTTACGCCTGCCGATAATTCAAAGGGATACCAATCTGCATCATCAGTGAGAAAGGCACGTCCAACATCCAGCACATCAACACCAAAACGATCAATTATGAATTGCTCCGGCTGTGCTAATTCCTGAACGGTATCATAGATTTGTGTTTTACTATTCTTGATACCTAAATGTTTAATAAGATTATGATAGGCGATTGCTGAAATACCAGAACTTGGAGTTGCACCCAGGTCAATGGGTACCCTGTCGGTTTGCTGATGTTTTACTGCGGCGAGAACCCGATCACGGCTGGTCATTCTATTCATTCTTATTATCCACAATTATTTCCTCCATTACCATAACTGCTTCGGCCAGATAAATGTCTTTCCCCAGGTTTTCAATCATCCTACTGGTGCGTTCTGATTTAGCAGTATCAGTTTTGAAGCTTTCGATGTCCGTTTGCATGGCTAACAGTTCAATTCCAGTCGGATTCTTCATGAGGTTCTCAAACTTCTTAACTTCATTTGTTTTCTCTTTCAGAGTGCTTCTGTATTTCTCGAGATTCAATGAATAGATGCTTCGGTCGGCTTCATGTTTGAGCCTTTTGGCATTTTCGATTATCAGGTCAAAATCAGTATTATCTTCAACACGAGCCTGGCTGTTTGCCTTAAGTTTTTCCAAATCAGCTTGCATGTTCCATTTAGAAAAACCGGCCTTCTGAGTTTCATCCCAAGGCAGTGCATATTGCTGTTCTTTTTCTCCAATATCAAGATACTGGTATGAATCGGGGAGAATTATGTCGGGGATTACTCCTTTAAGCTGGGTAGCTGTGCCGTTGATTCGGTAATACTTTTGAACCGTCAGACTCAAAGCTCCAAAGGGCTTAATATCATCCAGTTTTGAAGGAATATAATCATCAATATTCAGAACCCTTTGAACTGTTCCTTTTCCCCATGTTGAAGGGCTGCCAATTATGATCCCACGATCGTAATCCTGTATGGCAGCTGCAAATATTTCAGATGCGGAGGCACTTGAATAATTTGTCATAACTACCAGTGGTCCGTCATATTGCACTCTACTGTCCTTATCATCAAGTACTACCGGTTTGCCAACACGTGTTTTAACCTGAACTATTGGTCCCTTCTCAATAAACAATCCTGCCATCTTCACCACCTCAGGCAAGGAGCCTCCTCCGTTATTTCTTAAATCAAGAACAATGCCTTCAGCGCCTTCCGAAGTGAGTTTTTGAATCTCCTGTCGGATATCATCAGAGCATTTTCGGCCGTTACGATCCTGAAAATCAAGATAGAATTTTGGAAGGTAGATATACCCGATAGTTGGAGATTTGTCATCTTCTTTTACAAGTAATGAAGAAGCGTATGTTTCCTCCATTATAACAATGTCCCTGATCAATATAAGTTCTTCAACTGATCCATCGCGTTTACGTAATGAAAGTCTAACTTTTGTTCCTTTGGCTCCTTTGATTAGTGCAACAGCTGACTCCATTTTCATATCAAGGATATCAACAAATTCTTCCTCACCCTGAGCCACTCTAATAATCAGATCTCCAATTTCAACTTTTTTGCTTCTCCATGAGGGACTACCCGGAAACATGTCAACTACAGTAAGATAGCCCTGTTTCTGTTGGAGAGTCGCTCCAATGCCTTCATATTTTCCAGCCATATAAACATCAAACCGCTCCTTATCTCTTGGTGGCATGAAAGAAGAGTGAGGGTCATATGCTGATATAATTGAATTCAGGTAGATAGCCTGTCGATCATCTCTGTCGATCTGCTTAATTCGATCATACCAGTCATTATAGTTTTCAAGAATGGCCTTTCTTGCCTCTTCTTCTAATTGCTCCGATGATTTAATTTTAATTGTGTCTGATTTCTCAGCAGCTTTTTCCTGTAATTCAAGATTCCCAACTACTCGTGTTAAAACCTGGAATTTCAATGCCTTTCTCCATTTGTCCTCCATCTTCTTCTTACTACTGGCAAATGAGGTACGATCAGGTTCGAGATCCAGGGATTCTTCTTTATCAAAATTGAAAGGTTTTGACAGAAACTTGGTGAAATAATCCTTTGACTCCAGCAATCTTTTCTCTATCAACTCAGAACTGAGATCAAAAAACTCAAAACTGCGTGCAGTGTACTCATCGTCAATTTGATGTTTGTACTTCTCCATTTTCTCAATATCCGATGCATAAAAGTATCGTTTATTAAAATCAAGACGATCCAGATATATGTCAAACACTTTCTCTGAAAACTGATCATTGATATCGACTGGTTCATAATGTCTCAGCGACAGAAACTGGGTGATAGCTTCGGTTAATACAACTTCTTTAGTCGATAGCCGGTTTAATGTAAATGACAATCCGGCAGACAACACTGCCAGAATCATTACTATATAAAGTATTCTCTTCTTCATATTGAATGTTCTTCTTTCTTTAATCAGAGTCAAAAATAGTGCCTTTATTACAGATATGGAATTATTTCTCGAAAGGTAAAAAGCCATTCTTGTCAAGACGGGCAACAATTAACTTAACAAGATACTTGTTTCTTAAATTTACAGCATACTTCCTGGAGTTGTCTTCAAGATTGATTATCAGTTCCTTATCTTTAAGCCATCTCAGCATCTTAGATATCTCAGTAGGGTGTTTTTGAGGGAAGAAAGTGCGAATATCTGCAGCTTGAAAAACTTGCTTATCAACAGCGATACCCATGATAAGACGATCCTGATCGGTAAACAAACGATCGAATAAGGGATGTTTTAATGCGGGATTGATTATTTCATCTTTGAGATAAGTGTAATCATATAATTGATCCATTCTGACCAGGTTATCTCTAAGTCCTTTCAGGGAGAAAGCTAACCAATCCATGATTGCTTTATCATTGTTGGAATCAGCTTTCTTTAAATAAAATAAATATTGCTGAATATCCGGACAGATACCCATTGCAGAATTAATAATACGTCCATGAGAACCT
>Ga0233437_1004589_pt1 | contig 16064 bp, 19 predicted proteins | sample SI_122_August201_FD_182714 | JGI IMG/M metagenome (GOLD analysis project Ga0233437, IMG submission 182714) | Seawater microbial communities from Saanich Inlet, British Columbia, Canada - SI_122_August2016_200_MG | ecosystem: Environmental > Aquatic > Marine > Inlet | place: Canada: British... | reverse complement strand
CTCTCATAAAATCGTCATATACAGGAAGCAAGTTCTTAATCAACTCTCGATTTGAGCGTTTTATACATTGTGACATCTCATTTTGAGTACGCTTCTTGAAGTTTTCAAACTCTGCTTGAAGCCGCTGAAGCGTTTCTGTTAGTTCTTTCACTTCATTTTTAGCTATCTGCAGCTCAGAGATTTTCTTCTCTTTTTTATGTTCAACACTTGTTTTGTGCGTTTTTGTTTCAGATGTCATTGTAATCGTATACTCCCTATTCGTTGACTTTAAGTCAACCACGATTAAATGATAGGTATCTCATATATAAAGGTTTCGCAAAAATTTAAATACTTGAAGAACTATGATATTCTTTATTATGCGTATAAACTATCAGAAAATAACTATAATTCGCGCGTCGCAGGCACCAAAAGAGAACATAAACGACCAATTACAATGGCTTGGTGGGTCTCTTGGATTGTTTAATCTCCGTGACAAAGATAAAAGTTGCTTTCGTATTTTTATTGAACTCATAAAAGCATCTCGTTTAGGAAATTCTATTTCAAGCGATGAACTTGCCGAAATGCTTTCCCTTACACGGGGAACCGTAGTGCACCACCTAACGAAGCTCATGGAGGCAGGTATTGTTATACATAAGACTAACCATTATGCACTTCGGTCAGATACGCTCTTTAATCTTGTAGAAGAAATGGAGCACGATTTTGGGCGTATGATTAAAATACTTAAGGATGTTGCAACAGACATAGATAGAAAGTTGGAGTTCCGTTGATTATGGTGAATATTTTCGCAACTACTCTAGAAATTTTACGAAATCGAGTAAATCGAGTAGATTGGAAAAAATTCCTACGTTCGATGATGATAAGTTTTCTTATAGGCTTAGGGATATTTTTTGGATTTATATTATATTTATTTATTATGTATAAAATGAATAGTGGAAAATAAATAGAAAAAACTACATCAATATTCTATTCCTGGACGAGCCATAAGCCCCTTTTTCATGTAATGTTTGACATCTTTTATCTCGCTTACTAAATCACATGCATCAATTAGAATTTTGGGAGCATCACGTCCTGTTAGAATGACTTCTACTTTATTGTGCTTTTCTTTGAGAAGTTTAATAAGATTATCTAGTGATATAAACCCTCTATTCAGAATATATGTTATTTCGTCGAGAATAACCATATCTATATCTCCACTTCTTATGAGAGATTCTACATAGAAGAATGATTTTCGAGCTTCATTTTTATCGGTCTCATCTATTTGGAAACAAAACCTACATGCACCACAATCAATAGCTTCTCTTACAACTATATCCTTTTTGCCACCTTTACTAAAAGCACCAAGTGTCTTTTGATGCGCCATCTTTATACAAGGTTTTCCAACCTGATCGATTTTGAATTGTGGTAAATAATTTTCTGCAGCTACATATTCTCCAGTATAACTTCCACCTTTTAGAAATTGTACCATATAGACAGACATGCCATGGCCTATAGCACGCATAGCAAGACCAAGAGATGCTGTTGTCTTGCCTTTACCATTGCCTGTGTAAAGATGAATTTGCCCCCTTCGCTCTTCCATTTATGTTTCACTTTCTATTTTTTGCTTTCTTGAGCGCAATTGCCTGTTTTTGCAGGTTGATTATTTGAGCATCGATTGAACCATCACGATATACGGTAACACCTTTGCAACCTAAATCCCATGCAGCAAGTAGACCTTCCTCTACATCCTTAACGGTTGCTGATGAACTAAAATTAATGGTTTTTGAAATGGCTCCATCAGTAAATTCTTGAAAAGCTGCCTGCATTTTAATATGCCATCTAGCAGGAATATCTTGTGCAGTTACGAATATGTCACGTATTTTTTTCGGAATTTCAGTCATACCTTGCATAGTTCCACGTTTTGCAATATTTCGAAGCATTGTCTCAGAGTAAATCTTTTCTTTTATAAGAGCATTTTTGAAATAACTATTTGTATATACAAATTCACGACCATCAAGAGCTTTTCTAATGAAACAAAGTGCAAAATTTGGTTCCAATCCAGGTGATACATCAGCAATCATGCTCATGGTGCCAGTTGGAAGAATTGCAGTCACTGTTGCATTTCGCATACGACGTTTTTCAAGTTCGAATTTGCTACCCTTCCATGCAGGAAAATCTCCACGGGAAATTGCAAGTTTTTCAGACGCATCATGTGCAGTTTTCTGAACGAACGACATAATTTTCTTTGCCCATATGACACCCTCGTCACTATCATACTTGATTCCCATTTTGTATAACACGTCAGCAAATCCCATAATTCCAAGACCCATTTTTCTGGTATTTAGAGAAGCTTCACGTATTTCCTTCAAAGGATATTTATTGATGGTTATTACGTTATCAAGAAAATGCACAGCGGTATTCAGAACCTGCTTTAAACGTTCCCAGTTAAAGATGTTATCATCATCTACCATCTTTACTAGATTTATAGAGCCTTCTGCAGCACTCTCGAAAGGAAGTAAAGGCATTTCGCCACATGGACTTGTAGTCTCGATACGACCAAGGTGTTGGCATGAATGCTTTTTATTTATACGATCAAGAAAGACAATTCCAGGCTCTCCTTTTCGCCAAGCCATTGCTACAATATTATCAAACACAACTCTTGCAGGAATAGTCGCGATAGCTCCTTTATTTCTAGGATTTATTATACTATAATTCGTCCCACCTCTTAATGCACGCATGAAAGCATCGGTCAGTCCGACAGAAAGATTAAAATTAGGCATCGACACTCCATCGGCTTTTAAATTTATGAATTCCATGATATCAGGATGATCAACACGTAATATTCCCATGTTTGCACCCTGACGTTTGCCAGCCTGTTTTATTATGTCAACTGAAATTTCAAATATACGCATGAATGAAAGTGGTCCTGAGGATATTCCAAGAGCGCCCCCAACTTTGTCGCGCCGTGGTCGAAGACGTGAAAATGAAAAACCAGTTCCTCCTCCAGATTGGTGTACTAATGCAGCGTATTTAACAGCGTCAAATATGCTAGATACATCATCATCAACTGGAACAGCGAATGGTGACACTAGTTGGCCTAGTGGAGTTCCAGCGTTCATCAATGTTGGCGAAGTGGGTAAGAATAATTTCTTCGATAACACACTATAAAATGATTTCTCACTTTCTTTTGGATTTCCATTATATTTTTTATCAGCATTAGCAATATGTTTTGCAACACGTTTGAACATCTGAGATGGGGTTTCTACGAGCACTCCATTTTCATTTCGAAGAAGGTATCTGTTTTCTAGAATCTGTAAAGCATTTATGGAAAATTCGATTTCATCATCCATAACTCCATGGAGAAGAGCTTTTTTTGCTTCTCTTAACTCGTATCTTTGGTGACGATATAGAATGTAAGCTTTTGCAACTTTTACGTGTCCAGACTTCATTAATATTTCTTCAACTATATCTTGTACTTGCTCGACACTAGGTATAGTCCCACCAAGCTTCTCATTGGCTCTTTCAACAACTTCATTACCTATTATTTCTGCTTGAGCCAAATCGAGATCATCTACAGCATCCATAGCTTTGCTTACCGCAAGCATAACTTTCTGTTTATTGAACAGAGCAATCGTGCCGTTTCGCTTTCTTACCTGAATAACTGTTTTCTTAGACTCCATAAGGAAGGTACACCACTCAAGATTTATAAATATATGTGCGGTAAACGGTTTTTTAGGCAAATGATTCGACGCTGCTTTCATGATTTTCTTTGCGTACATGAAGTATGCTTTCTACAAAATTTTCAACTTTTTGCTCATGAGATACAATAATTAATTGAGGTATTTTAAGCTGTTCAAGCACTTGACCAACACGATCAAGTTGCTCAGTAGAAAATCCTTCTGTTGGTTCATCGAGTATAAGTATATCTTTTGTATGTACCGTTTGTACTACGTCATTTACCACTTTATTCAATGCAAGCCTGTAAGCTAATGCAACACACGTTCTTTCGCCGCCAGATAAATTGGATACATCAATCTCATAGCCATTTTGCTCTATTACTGGTGCAAACTCTAAATCAAGTCTCGCTTGTAAGGTCTCGTCTTCCATTAACATCGAGAACCATCTAACAAAGAGCTCATTAAATTCATGGTATAATGAGAGAAATACGTGCTGTTCTATTGTTCCCATAAGAGGCACAAACGTATCTTTTAGCCATGAACGAACCCCTGCAATCCGTTTGACTTCATTCTGTATGTCTATTTTTGAAGCTATTTGCTCATTTAGTATGTCTATGCGACTTGTAAGCTGTCTTTCTTTCTCTTGTATCTGTGCACATAGTATACGAAAATCGTTATATATTTTCTGGGATTCCTCAATAATTTTATTGTGAATTTGCTGTTTTTCTTCAATTTCTGAGAAATTCTTTGTTGATTCTTTTAATACAATAAGTAAAGCCTTAGCATCATTTAACTCTTTAATCATGATATTCTTTTCTTTTTCAAGAATCAAAATCTTTTTTCTACCATCATCCTGTAATTGTTTCTTTATTTCATACTTTTGATACTCTACTTGTATATTATGCAGTTTGCTTAATTCATCTTTACTGGATTTGATTTTTTCTTTTCTAATATCTCCATTAAATTCTTCTAATATTTTTTTATTATCATTAAGCTCAGTTATCTGAATTCGAATTGCTTCCAGATTTTTTTTAATATCTTTTTGTTTAGTTTGGGACTCTTTCAGATACTTCATGGATTCTTCTAATGCAGCTTTAGTAGAAAGAGAATTTTCATAATCACTTGTTAAGTCGCCAATACTATCAAGCATTTTCTTCTTATCTTCTCGTGCAGTTTCTATTTTCAAAAGTCTTTTCTTAATAATATCATCTTCTGCTTTTCGTTTATCATTTATCGTTTTTTTATGGTCATTACTAATGTGCTGTTCACATGTCGGACATGTTTCTAAACTATCAAGATTAACAGATTTTTTGGCATCAAGTTGGCTGTGTGCCACCGCATGGGCTTTATCAAGAGATTGTATAAATTCTAGAAGTGCTTCGCGTTCTTTTCTTTTTACCTGTAACCCTTTTATAGTTTCTTCAATGTTCTTATATTTTGTTTGAACATCTGAATATTCTTTATCATAATCAATTTCACATTCTTTTTCTTTTTCCTTATATTCACTGTTCAAATACTGAAGTTTTTGTGTGGTATTCTCTTTTTTCAATGTATATTCTTCAAGTTCTTTCTGTAGTGCTTGAATAATGTTCTCTTGTTTCGTTATGTCTTCTGGTAAAACTTTATTTGGTGCTATAAACTCTTCAGATACAGTTTTTTTGAGGTCTGTAATATCTCTATCCAACAAATCAATTCTTTCCTGTTTTTCTTTTCTCTTGACCTCAATAATTCTTAATTGTTCCATATCATTTTTCAATTGTTCATATAACTGCTTAACTTTATTCAACTCTTCTGTTTTTAGTAAAAGCGCCTTTTTTGCTTCATCTTGCTTCACAGTTATGTTCTTGAGCTCCGTTTCTGTCTCCAAAAATGTCTTATGAATATCTTTTTTTTGTAGTTGCAATCGTGGGAGGTCAGACACTTCTCCTTCTAAATGGTCTTGCTTTCTTCTTAAAGACGATAAAAAGGTACTTGCGTTATTGACTATCTGCTTGTATTTGTCTATGCCAAACAAAGTTCTGAGTGTATTTAAACGCTGTATAGCATCTTCTGCAATTATTGCTTTCATTTGCTCTTGAGATGTAAAAACAGTATATCGATAAATTAGTGAACGAAATGTATTTGCCTGAGGGTAGCCAAGCATAGAAAAAATATATGCTTTCAATTGATTGGGAGTCATTTCCTCCATGATTCCATTTATCGTAATTGAGCAATTACCTTGAGTAATTGCTTCTTTTTTCTGCAGTAATTCTCGATGAATCGTTATCTTTTTATCAGGCAATTCAAAAGACAGAGAAACAGACCCTTTGATGGATCCCATTCTAAGTAATGCAGCGCCATCAGTTATACCTCGCATAAGTCCAAAAAGGGCAAATTCTATAGCTATAAGAATAGTTGTTTTACCAGAACCAATATCCCCCGAAAGAAGAAAACTTCCATCTGGAAAGTCTATATTTGTTTCTGTATAGCTTCTGATATTTTTAAGGGTTATATTAGTAAGCCGCATCTAAAAATAGAAAAGTGGTGGTCATATATAAATCTCTCTTCTGCATGTCCAGTGGAATTATGTAATTATGTTATGTTGTACCCAAAGTTATTTAAAAGCTGTTTTTTCTCACATATGAAATGTCTTACGAATTAATCATAACTGAGAAACCAAGTGCAGCGTTAAAAATAGCATCAGCACTTGCAGATGGAAGTGCAACAAAAAGGTCTGAAAGTACTGTTTCTTACTATGAACTTACACACAACGGAAAGCCTATAAAAGTAGCTAGCGCTGTGGGACATTTATTCACAGTAGCTGAAAATAGCGACAAGAAATGGAACTATCCACAGTTTGATATTAAATGGGTACAGAGCTCAACCGTAAACAAAGCATCAGCTTTCACAAAAAAATATGTCAATGTCATAAAGAAACTATCTAAAGATGCAGACGAGTTTACCGTTGCAACAGACTATGATATCGAAGGAGAAGTTATTGGCTATAACGTAATTGCTCACATATGTAAGCAAAAAGATGCAAATCGTATGAAATATTCTACTCTTACTAAAGAAGAACTGATAAAATCTTACGAGGGAAAGCAATCTCATCTTGATTGGGGGCAAGCGCATGCAGGTGTTACACGACATGAACTTGATTGGTATTATGGTATAAATCTGTCACGAGCATTGACGCACGCTATAAAGGCTGCAGGAACGTTTAAAACATTATCATCTGGACGTGTACAAGGACCAGCACTAAAACTGCTTGTAGATAAAGAAAGAGACATTAGTGCATTTATTCCAGATCCATATTGGCAGATCAGGCTCGATGGAGAAGTACGTGGGGCAGCCATAGAAGCATGGTATAAGAATGTAACTGATAAAGATAGCAAAAACGATAAGATATTTGATGAGCAAAAAGCAAAAGATGTCTATGAAAAAACAAAGGGACAACCTGCATCTGTTTCAGAAGTAAGTGCAAAGCAGTTCAAACAACAACCTCCTTATCCTTTTGATTTAACTTCAATGCAGATAGAAGCATATCGTGTATTCAAAGTGCAACCAAAGATAACTCTATCACTAGCTCAAGATCTATACATTGGTGGATTTATATCATATCCAAGAACATCTTCGCAGAAATTACCAAAGGAACTTGGGTACAAGAAATTACTTACTGCACTTACAAAAAACTCAACATACAAGGAACTTGCAGAAAAATTACTCAAACAAAAAGTGCTCAAACCAAATGAAGGTAAAAAGAAAGATGATGCGCATCCTGCTATATACCCAACTGGTGTTATCCCTGCAAAACTCACTAAGGATCAGCAAAGAATATATGACCTCATCGTAAGAAGGTTTCTAGCCACATTTGCAGGCGAAGCTACACGTGAAACCATGACGATTAACGTTGATATAAAATCCGAAATTTTTATTGCCAAAGGGACTCGTACCGTAGATAAGGGCTGGCATGAATTTTATGGACCTTATGCTATATTTGATGAAGTTACGCTTCCAGCTGTTGAGAAAAATGATGATGTAATAGTTAAGAAATTAGAAAAACTATCAAAGGAAACTAAACCTCCTAAACGATATACTCCCGCTTCCGTAATAAAAGAATTAGAAAAACGCAATCTCGGTACAAAAGCGACTCGCGCAAGTATTGTTGACAATCTTTACGACAGAGGATATGTTAAAGCTAAATCAATAGAGGTAACTGATCTTGGTATTAAGACAGTTGCGACCTTAGAAAAATATTCTCCGCAGATACTTGAGGAGCAACTTACACGTCAAATAGAAGAGGAAATGGAAGAGATTAGGCAAGAGAAAAAAAAGCCAGAAGAGGTAAAGCAACGTACCATTGATGTTCTGACGGTAATACTTGAAGATTTCAAGAAGAAGGAAAAAGATATAGGAGAAGAACTCAAAAAAGCACTCTTTGAAAGCAACGACAAGGAGAATTCCACTATACCATGTCCTATATGTAAAGAAGGTACAATGATGATTAAGCGAGGAAAGTTCGGAAGATTCTTAGCATGTTCACGTTATCCTGATTGCACTACTACTGTTTCACTTCCGAAGAAAGGAAAAATTATCGCTTCTGAAAAACCATGTGAAAAATGTGGTCATCCTATGCTCTCTATTCAAACGGCGAGAAAAGCTCCACAACTCGTCTGTGTAAACCCTAAATGCAAGACTAATGAAGAAGTACCTGAGGATAAAAGAGAAAAGATAGAGGGTGAAGGGAAAGAATGTGAGAAGTGCAAAAAAGGAACGATGGTACTTAGAAAAAGCATCTATGGCGAATTCTTAGGTTGCAGTAATTATCCTAAGTGCAAAAATGTAGTAAACATCAAAAAGAAGGCAGAGAAAAAGGAATAATATCTTCAATTAATCATATAGGAAGACTAATTTTAGTTTTATCTTTAGCATACCAAATCTTGTCATATCCTATTTCCTTAAGCATGGTAATTGCTCTATCAAAATATCGTCCGACTTGTTCAGGGGCGTGTGCATCAGAACCAAGTGATATTGGTATCTCTAAATCATAACATAATTTTAATATTTTTTTAGAAGGATATTGCTCTCCAACTGCTTTGTCAAATCCAGCAGTATTAATTTCAACAATAATATTTTTCTCTTTAATCACTTGAAGCGTCTCTTTGACTTTAGCGATATATTTGGGGTCATCATCATAAAAATATTTACTGTTTGCGTTAAATTTCTTGATTAGATCAAAATGCCCAACGATATCAATAAAATCCAACTTAACTAGTTCTTGTAACGTGTTAAAGTAGGTTTCAATACATTTGTATACATCGCCATCAAAATATTCCTTTAGTCCTCTACTGAATTCCTCATCAGAATAATCAAAACACCATCCATCCAAGAAATGGACTGAGCCAATTATATAGTTAAATTCAATATTTTTTAGTATAGACATAGTATCATCCAAATGCCTAGGAAGGAAATCCACCTCAATACCGAGCAATACACCTTCTTTCCTTACGTCTTCTACATATCGTGGAAGGTCACTATGTTCAATTGCACAATTACCGGTAGGATCTTCGAAGTCTTTTGGGAGTGGCAAGTGTTCAGAAAATCCAAAAACTTTAATCCCTCTCTCGTCAGCAACTTTTTTGTATTCTTTTATTGTTGAATCATCACCGTGCTGGCAATATCCGGTATGTACATGAAGATCAATCATTAAGAACACCTCTCAGCACTTTTACAAAATGTCTTGTATATTCCATGTTGCCAATAGAAACACGTATACAGCCTTCTAATAAGGGATATTTGCTTCTATCACGCACAAGTATACCCTTTTCTGCAAGCTTTTCTGTAATTTCTTTTACTCGTTGACCAATTTTAACGATTAAAAAATTAGCTGAAGACGGAAATGTCTTTAACCCCATCTTTTCTAGTTCTTCATATAAATATGGCTTCGACTCTTCCATTACCTCTTCACAATACTCCTTCACGAAACCAGAATGCTTTATTGCAGAAATAGTTGCAGTTTTTGCAATCATATTCATATCATATGGACCGCGTACCTTTAGCATTTCTTTGATATTTTGTTCATTTGAGAAAAGAAATCCAATTCTTAAAGCTGCAAGCCCAAAGGCCTTTGAAAACGTTCTTGTGATGATTATATTATCATGCTTTTTCATCAATTCAAGTGCAGTTTCACGTGAAAAATCATAGTATGTTTCATCAATATACACAGGTATATTTTCAGCTTTTTCTACAATTTTTTTAATATCTTCAGGTGATGCTCTTGTTCCAGTTGGATTATTAGGATTACATATAATTACTAATTTTGTATTTGGATTAATTGCTTCTAATATTTGCGTTGTTGGAAAACTTAAGTCCTCATTATATAATATCTCTTGTATTTTAGCACCCTCTATTTTAGCACTCTGATAGAACATAGCAAAACTTGGTGTTGGAATAATTACTTCGTCTCCCTTTCCAACATAAGTCCTTATTAAGACGTCAATACCTTGGTCTGAGCCATTTGTAATCATAATTTGACCTTCATCTACTTCAAAAAAACTTGCAGCGATTTCTGCTAGCTTTCCGTACTCAGGATAAACGTTTAGATTGTTTTTACTTAGAAATTCTTGTATATCTTTAATTACTTCAGGTGAGCACCCTAATGTACTTTCATTGAAGTCAAAACGATACTTGAACCCTGAGCGACCTTCCAAGGGTGGGTTATATGGGCTCATTTCTGCAATATGCTTTTTGGGTTTTATCATAATTAATTAAATGAATAAGGGTTATTTAAATTTTCTTTGTTATTTAATCCGAAAACCTCACAGTTAAGTATTTAAATTATTTACAATTTCAAACCGTTAAAGAGAGGTAAAAACTCTCCATAATTCTTGGGGATGTACAGTTGGATTAGAATGATATCAACCCAAATAGAAAGGCCCAAAAGACAAGAATATAAAGGACTTGCAGTTCAATATTTAGTCAATAATGGTTCTCGTAAAACTGCCATAATGGTCCCAGGAGTAGGTATTCCTGGAAAAGAGTTCGGATGGATGTATAGTTTGCGTAGTTTAGGTTTTAACGCAGTTTATGCTCCTTATAGAGGCACATGGTTCTCTAAGGGAGAATTCCTACCAAGCAACACAGGAAAATTATCAGTTACAGATGACGTAACAGATTTAATAGAGTTTTCTTTGGAAAAATTAGATAGCACGGAAGTGATTGTAGTAGGTGATTGCTTTGGTTCTTCTCCTGCGCTAGTAGCAAGTGCAAGATACAAAGAAGTGAGTAAAGTTTTTCTGTATGGTGGTATGATATTTTCAGATGATCCAAGTTTAAACAAAAAATACGCTAATGCCGTTAATGGCAATGGAGTTAAAAGAGATAAAGTTGCCGCATTGGGGCAAACATTAGCAAACGCCGCTACCGACGGAGGAGAATATTTTAATGGATACGCGGGATTTGACATTAATGTTTGGCAACAAATGATTCTTGGACAAACCGAATTAGTTCCGCATAAAGTCATTCCAGAACTCGCAAAAAAAAGAATTATGATAATGCATTCAGCAAATGATTCATTAGTAGATTATGAACGAAGTGTTGATTTTTTTGGAGCATTGAGAAGCTATTGCAAAAGAAATAAATTAAGAACTAAAGCCAAACTAAAAATCATTAACGGAGGCAAGGGTCACAGGTCTGGCTTTGGAACTCGACAAGAACTCCAAGCTATGTGGTTTTTGAAAAAAGGATGCTTGACTTTCCCAAAGGCGGTCTATACTGCACACAAAGGAATCAAAGCACATAAAAAAGGAGTTCAAAGACCAGACCAGAGTTGGTTTGGAGCACCCTTCTATGACCTAATAGTAGATCAGATCAGAGAATTTCAAGATAAAGGCTTACTACATGACCAACCGCTAGAGAAGATATTAAATAGAATATTCTAATTATTTTTTAAAAGCAAACTTTTTTTGGATAGCATCGTTATATTTTTCCCAGTTAAGCGTCTTTCTAAGGATAACATGAGCAGTTTTTTCTGTGAAAATAAAATAACCAATGAAATCTTCAGTCATCAGATTGCCAGTCATCTCACATTCTTGAATCTGAAATTTATATGAATAAATATCACCATGATCTTCTCTAAAGAGACTATCATAAATATCAAAAATTGAATCAATTTGTTTTAATGTCTCGTCTTCTGGAGCAAGTTTATACCACATAGCCTCTTCGCTATTACTCAATCCAATAATTCTTCCTTTGGTCATTTAATTAACTAATGGCTGGGGATATATAATATTATTGGTTAAAATAATTATTTTCTACTAAATATTCAAGTATTTCATTGAAGGCTTTCTTTAATTCAGGAAAATCTTCAAAAAAATCTAATTTTTTCTCAATAAGGAATTCCTTGGTCCACCCTTTCCAGTCTTTTTTATAGTCTAATTCGTGAATTTCTGCATCTAAGTTATCGATTGCTTTTGCGAATTTAGATTCTAGAGTTGTCTTGGCTTCAAACTCTAAAAATAATTCAACGAATTTATCATTTAATGGAGTCGGTAATTTCTCTTTTAATGTATCTACGGCTTCCAACTCTCTTTTTTCTTTATCTAGTCTGTGCATTATAGGGCTTAGTGGTGAATCTCCGACTTCAATCTCGATAACATCGTGATACATAAGAAGTTCGTAGATTTTTAACCTATCTAACTTTGATTTCATTCTAGAGAGAAAGAAATCGGCTAACATCAAACAACTCCAACTATGTTCTGCAGAGCTTTCTTTTCTGTTTTTAACGGAATTAGATCTATAAACTGATTTTAATTTATTGAAAATTCGGAATTTAGTAATCTCATCCATATGATTAGTTAATGTTGCTCATTTAATAAGTTTTACGAAAGTGAGTATATTTATATATCGCAAAGGTCTATTTATGTGCAAGGAAGATACTATGACGATAACAATAAGAAAAGCAAAAGAAGATGATTTCGAGGATGTATGGAATCTTCTTAAGGAATTGTTTGTTAAAGATAATATCTCGAAGATTAAAACGCGAGAGATTTTTCTAAATGACTTAAAACACGAAAATTCCGTTGAATTAGTATTAGAACTAAAAAATCAAGTTATTGGATATACTGCTGTAAATATTAGAGATGATATTCAAACTCAAGGAAAAGTAGGATATTTATCAGAATTAATCATTGAAGAATCCCTTCGTGGTAAAGGATTTGGTGGGAAATTTATTGAGGAACTTTTTTCAATTTTGAAAAAAATGGAATGTAAAGAGGTTCATTTATCATCAAATTATAAACGCAAAAAAGCTCATGAATTCTATAAAGCATTAGGGTTTAACATAACATCCTATTTTTTCTGGAAAGAATTATAACGTTATGTCGATATACTTGTTAGTTTTTACCCTCCCCGGCACATTTATATAGTTCTTATATGAGATAAAAAGTCATGGTTCATGACGTACATATAAAACATCATCAACACATGAGAAAAAGAAAACTTGATTTTCTCTATCAACCAAACAAAGTAAAGAAGATTATAGATAAATTAGTTTACATAGCTGGCTTTTTTGGATTGGCTATGACAATACCGCAAATTGCTATAATTTGGATAGGACAAAACGCATCAGGAGTTTCCATAATTACTTGGGCTTCATATTTTATTATTGGTGCAGTATTTATTGCCTATGGTATTGTACACAAAGAAAAACCTTTGATCGTAATATATATTCTGTGGGAAATTGTGTATATTATAATAATAGTCGGCGCTCTAATCTATGCTTAAGGCAGGAGCAGTTATGACGGAATTGTTAACTCAATGGTTATTATACAGTAGATACAACAGTAGCCTTTTTATAAGAGTAGAGTGTGCCGAGGGGCATGAGTTTAGATTTAGATATAATAGATGAAGATAATAAAGAATTTATCCTGAGTAGTTGCGAAGAGGTTGTATTAGCAATATATAGAACAGGTTCTACAGTTTCAGGAAAAACTCAACCCAATTCTGATGTTGATTATTTAGTAATAGTTGAATCTAACGAACACTATGAAAGAAATTATCGTAAGACTAGGGAGCCTATTGATTCTAATCCTGAAATTGATATTGTTTATTTCACCAGGCGAGATTTAGAATCTCCATCTACTATGCCTGAAGGTCAATTTTCTAAAGTAGCATATTTAGCTAGAGAGATAAATCGTCCTAGGATTCTTTTGTATGGTAATAACATATTTGAAGAAATTTTGAATCGAGAAGATTTGAATCAAATAGCTAAAAGACTAAGAATAGGACCAGACACAATGGAAAGCATGAAACAAGCTCGTAGTTGGGAATAATTTGTTTATAAAAATTTATAAATCTATAATTCAATAATTAAATATATGAAAAATACGAAATCTGGAACCGCGAAAGATGTTTTTGAAAGAATGAAGAAAGAAGGTTGTAGGCAGATTACATTTCATTATAATCCAAAAACAAATCTCAAGTTGATTTGGGCTCTTGACTCTATTCCTGAGAAAAGAGATAAATCAGGAAAATTAACCAGCGAAGTTTCTGCGTCAGGTGGAACAAGGTTTGCACATGTTGATGCAGATGTTGCTTTAGATGATGCTTTGAAATTAGCAAGAGCTATGACTAGAAAAGCTAATATTCTTGGAGTTAAAGAAGGAGGATCTAAAGCTGTGGCTTTAGCAAACCAGAAAAAGAATAAATCATTTTTACAATCTATTGGTGATTTTATTCAAATTCATAAAGGACTATTCAAAACAGCGATTGATTTAGGATTTGTTATGAAGGATGCAAAGCAGATTTCATCTAGAACTGATTATATTGATTCTTTATCGCACGTAGCAAAAAGTTTAGGAAGCACAGGAGAAAATACTGCAGAGGGTATGATATATGGCTTTCAAGCGATTTGCAAAGAAATTTTAAACAAACCTATATCCGACTGCACTGTTGCAATACAAGGACTTGGGGCTGTTGGTTTTCCCCTTGCTAAAAGACTAATTAAATTAGGATGTGAAGTTATTGGAGCTGATGTAGTAAAATTAAATTGTGAAAAAGCAAAAAAAATTGGAGTCAGAATTGTTCCAACAAATAAAATTTTATTTCAAAAAGTAGATATTCTTTCTCCCTGTGCTTTAGGTGCGATAATTAATAATAAAACAATACCAAAGTTGAAATGTAAAATTATTGCAGGAGGAGCAAATAATCCTCTAGAAAATGAATTTGATGGTGAAAAATCTTTATTAAAAAGAAAGATTGTTTATGTTCCTGATTTTGTTTTAAATTGTGGTGGGTTCTTACAGGCTCTTGTTGAAAAAGAGGGCGGAACAGTTAAAGAAGCAAGGAAAAGATGCAATATTGTTGGTAAAAGATTAAAACAAGTAATCTTAAAATCAAGAAAGAACAACATAACATTACTTGAAGCAGCTACAAAGTTATTTGATAGATAAATTCACCCCGCCATAAAAAAAGCTTTCAACTCATCATATGAAGGATCACATAAAACCATTTTTTTGCTAGGCTTCACAAAAGCAGGCACAATTGTATCACGGCCATATTTTGCTGTAAGAAGATCACTGAACTTTTTATGCAGTTTTTCGTTTTCTGGATTATTCCAGACTTCAAATTTTTCTACAGCAACGTCATTTTCCTCAGCAAGTCGATCGACAACAGGGTTAATTAGTGAACAACTTGGACATCCTTTTCCAATGAACATTATTATTGTTTCTGTCATATTTCTATACAAACATTTAAGATATAAAAAGTTATTCTATAATCAAATCATGACGTTCATGTATTATCTGCGAATAATCAGTAATATTTCTAGATTTACAATCTAGCGTTAATGTCTCATCATGAGGACTTAGCGTAAAAGCATCAGTTGTATACTGCAAGCGACTTACACAATCACCATTCCAATATTCAAGCAAATCATTGTTTGGATACAAGACGTTACACTCAAAGACGCAAAATCCCCTAGGAGCCTCATAAGAGAAAGAGAAATGCGTAGGAACAGCATATCTCTCTGAATATGCACCAATCTGTGCCGTTCCAAAAAGCAAGACAGCTACAATCAATGCAGCAAAAATTGTAAAGTAAGTTTTCTTTGTTATCATTCTTCTTCTCTTGAGAAATAATCTTCTTTGACTGCTGCTCCGTAAAATACTCTAAGTGTGAGCGCAGAAAGCAGTGTAACTCCTCCAACGGCTAGAGTTTCTATTGGTATATTCATAATATTATTCACCTTTTATTATATCTAATTGGCAAAAATTACCGCTTAAAAAACAACAGTAAAAATAACTTGAAAAAAAGTAAAGAATCTTTGCCGAAACTTTTAAAAAGAGACAATCGATTTTTATTATTCTTCTAAACAACTTTGAAAAGAGGACAAAGCACATGAAGGATACAGTTAAAGACATAGTCATACAGATA
>Ga0233437_1004584_pt1 | contig 16077 bp, 15 predicted proteins | sample SI_122_August201_FD_182714 | JGI IMG/M metagenome (GOLD analysis project Ga0233437, IMG submission 182714) | Seawater microbial communities from Saanich Inlet, British Columbia, Canada - SI_122_August2016_200_MG | ecosystem: Environmental > Aquatic > Marine > Inlet | place: Canada: British... | reverse complement strand
TTTTTTAGCAATGTGCTTAATTATCATATACGCCGTTAATATGCAATAATATACACTGTAATAAATAAACTATATTACATTTGCGCTTAATTTGTAAGATGACAAATAGTATATCAACATAATATACATTTATAATCATATTTGTTTATATGTTATTTACATAACATATAAACAAATTATTTACCGGATTCCTCCATATATATTAGCTAATTTTATGATAAAAATTCGCAGTTATGTCAATATATCAATAAATAAGCTAATCATTGAGGCGAATATCCTACGTCACGACATGACAAATTTTGCTCAGTCGAGCACACACAAGCATATTTATGACGACCATTATCGATATACTCACATTGTGCGCTCGATCCATAGTCCAGTCTGAGACGAAACTTACACTCGTTTACACAATCTTGGCCAGGAAACCTAGTGTGTATCGTTGAAATAGGCATTATATTATAAAGATACATAATATTTTCAATATGGAGAGGGTATTTCTAATTGATTACAAACACATCTTAAAATAACAATCTTTACACACAGTTGCATCAAATAACGCTCTATGTCGAGGCGTTAATTTAATATTATGTAGGTTCTCGTACAAATCGCATAATTTTGGTGGGTATCTACACGTTAATAAATCTCGTCCCATTTTCATTGTGCATATAACGTTTTTGTTACGAATGCATTTAATTAACTTTGTTTTTCGCGCTCTATAACATTCCGACAATATTATATTGACATCGAATTTAGCGTTGTGAGCAACGATAGTATCAACCATACACAAATCTATATGTAATTGTTTAATCGCGTCACGTATATCAATACCTTTATTTTTAGCTCGATTATACGTAATTCCATGTATATGTGTATTGCGTATACAAAATCCGACTGGCTTAATTAACGTACTATATTGTTTAATAACATCCCCTATACCATTACATATAACATAACCGATTTCTATTACCCGCGCGCTATTATATAATTTAACTTGTGATGGATTGCTATATCCTCCACATCTAGGAAATCCAGTCGACTCTACATCAATAAATAATTTGATGTCACTTAACACAAATTGCTTCGCTCGCAATCGATCGTTAATATATACGCGCTTAGAGTAAATTCCATTTTCACGGCATATAAATTTGTATATATGCATATTAATTATGCATTGTTGTATATTATATAATGTATTATATTCATAACATGTTACTTTTTATAAATCAATTTTATTTTTGCTATAATATGGTTGAGCAATTTACAACATTTATTATTGTATTTTTTTGTTACAAAAGACGGTGTTGTCGAATACAGCTACACTTGCTCAATCGGGAAATATATGACACCATACCCGTGTGAGTTTGGTTGGACGATGGGTCCGATAAAATCATTTACATAATCTTTTTAACTGGTGTTTTGAAACGCATTTCAGTATAATACTGCGAGTAATATGTATCGATATGTGTTTGTGTATGGTAAATATATAACAACTATTAATTGCGGTTACGCCAGTACAACAAATGGAGAAAAAATCTACATATATGAATACCAACGCATATTATACAAAATACATTAAATACAAACAAAAATATAAGTTAGTGAAAAATATGAATGGCGGTGATATATATGGTTCGTTGTTATACGCCGATGAGGAAGATCCGACAAAGGGATGTTTGGTGTCTTATCCTAAACATATAATAGGTTCCGGTGCGACGGCTGACGTTATAAAAGGCTACGGATGTGCAGTAAAACAACATAAACATTCATATGGTGCCCGCGAATATAATGCATTAATCAGCATAAATAACTCCATAAAACAGAATACGACATATGCTGGATATATGCAATTTCTACATTATCATGTTCCGACGCCAATTGCATATGATAAACGTTATAGATATTTCGCAACCAGTTTGCACGGTATAACGCTATACTCATTGCTAATGAAATTACCCATGAATAATTTTAAATTTCGGCACGCTATGGTGTGTTCTTTACAGTCAATCATACACGACATATTAAAATATTGCGATATTAGCCATTTTGATTTAAAAACGGAAAATATATTATGTGATGCAAATGAATATGGGTGTATAATCCCAGTAATTGGTGATTGGGGGATGAGTGTAAAATATGATAAAGGAACTTTAAAATATAGTGAACAGTCATCAAATGACCTACATACACAGTATGTATATGCGGATGTTCTAAACCCATATGTACGAACAACGTCGTTTTTAGTTTCACCATTGGCAATGATGGATGCTGAAAATTTCATATACTTAAATACCATCAAAACATTGCGCGAAATTGGATGTATACGTGATATGTTTGCCCTTGGAAGTAGTATAATTAATGTACACCCAAGTAGTATACAAAAACACACTCATGCTGATTCAATTGATCATGAATCTGTACTATATAAAATATTTAGTTCAACATATCATAAATCGGGCACGGTTGGTGAGCAATATAAACTATTTAATCAGCAAGTTGAATATTTATGTTGGGATATTAATGAAAATAACAAAATTATACATACAATAAACGATTATAATAGTTCATATTTTACCAAATATCCAAATAATATACTTTCGCTCATATATAAATACATGAACGAACTATTTACGATTGATCATCGGACATATACAGTATCATGTGTTCCAAATGAACAGTTGAAACAATGTATTTCACGTTGCTATGTTGAATTAAAAAGAATGTGTAATCATAAAACGATAATAATGTTAAATAAAGACATATATGAATATCTAAAAAAGCATAATTCAGTAAAAAAAACAGGATTTATGCCAGATACCATAATAATATTTTATGAAGACGATGATCTTGTTTATACCAAACAAGAATACAGAGACATACATGTATCGTCAGCATAATATGCAATTACTCGTCATATTACATTTATTATATCGTATTGATGTAATATGATATAATAAATATTATAAAGGAGGTGCCGAAGGAATCATTTGATACAAATTTCGTATGTTCATATTTAATGATGCGATATCCTTTTCCATCTGATTAATTCTTCGATGTTGTTGTGATATCAACTCAGCTTGAAATCGACAATAACAGCCATATATTGTACATTGCCATTGTGGTGTGCATACATAATAATATAATAAATATTAAAGTCATTTAATATTTATCGGTAAGTTGGGTTGGGAAAAATGAAAAGTAATACATATTAACACATAGTAACTTAATAAATAATATAATTGATCAAAATATAAATAGTCAAAATATGAACAATAAATATTACGATAATTTGAACATGCACTTACGCTATATGGAACATATTGTACATAAACATGTCATTTTGTTTTACAATGATTTTGAATCATATATGTATTCACCTCTTAAGCAAATTGAGCGATGTGTGAAAAAAAATATAATACCAAATAAAGATACGTTAATACTAATAACAACACCGTTTAACGCAATTGTTAACAAGCAAATTTTTATCGACATTATAATGTCAATAATTGATCGCGTAATAGATGATGATAATTATCAACTAACAAGATGTATGGTGTGTAATAATATTTATTTTGGGTGTGGGAAATCATGTGATGCTGGATGTGCTTCTAAAATTATATATAATCTTAATTATTGGAATGCAACACCACACCGTTTGAATATACAAAAAGAAGATTTTATAAAACATATTCCGGCGGTCGAGTATGATAGTATTGTTGGTGATGACAATATAAATGTTTTATGTATGGGACAATTTAACCACATCAATAATAATTTTCAATCAGATATTGCATTATTAATAGATTATATCGACGCATCTTTAGATTTGCAGTTAACAATGCACCCAACAAGATTTCCTTATAACATGTGGGGAAAACGAGTAGTTGATGAAATTATTTTGGCCAATTCTAAAGAGTACCATGGAGGATTAGTAAATCGAAAAACAGCTTATTTAGCTAATTATCGGCAAATGCTTGTTAATATTTTAGCGGAACTAAAAGAAATGTTGTACATTGGTTTGTAAATTTGATTATGTAGTATAACAACAATTATACATTTATAAAAATATATAATTGTGCGATATACTTATATATTTTTGTTTGTATTTAATGTACTTTTCGTAATAACATATTATTATTTTACCAAGCTGATGTTCTCCAATCAAACTTTAAATCATGTGTCAAATTTCTACTAAATGGCTCAATATGTATTGTACGCGATTTGTGTATATTTAAACTCTCAAATGGTATTTTATTATCTAAATTAACTTTACATACACTCATCATAAAATCAAACATATTTGTTTCGATATTACCTTTTGCGTATATATTTAAATGTTCGGACATATGGTCATTTATAACATACTTTTGTAATAAATCATCGCCTGGTTGAGTGGGTGTATATATCGTTTCGTCCACATATTCTAAATCAGACAACATTACATTTACATAACAAGATATACTCAATCCCTTAGTTATCACAATTGAATTTTGAGGTATGCGTACAGTCCCAATGCGATCATCCGCTCGACTATATCTAATTTTAAAATCTCGCGAACATATATTTGCAATATCTATTAATTCGACCGTTTTTCCATCAATAAATGAAACAGTTGCCCCATACATTTTTTTCATTTTTACGAACTGTAGCTTTGACCCAAACTGGTTATCATATATCGATTTTAAATCATCATACAAATGTCCATTATTTATTAGATCTTGTATATGTTGCGATAATATTGTTTTGTTAACTTCTATATTTCTGTGTAAACAGTCTTTGAATATATTATTATAGTATGATTTCACATGAACTAATTTATCGCGAATTATAATATCATACGAATAATTATTTTGTAATAGTTGTTTTACGTTACTCTGTATGCAACCTAAATGACCATCGATATTCCAATTTAATATATTTAATGCACTAGATGGTATAATGTTATCACGTATTGTTAACATACATAATAATCTGCATAACATCCAATCAGACTGAGTACTACTACAATGTCGTACAGTTTGTAATATGAGGATGTATAAATGATCGTCACAAAATGACAAACTTCCAGTTGTGTGCGTTTTTTCATTTGTGCATAACAATACATTGCATGAATCTGGTGGTTTTTCAATAGTCAGTAAATCATAATATCGCTTAATTTTGTCGCCGAATGATCTACCAATAATTTTATTTAAAATGGGTGTGTAATTATATGTATTGCCCCACATAAGCTCATTGAGTTCATGATGTTCTTCCGTTGTTAAATCATCATTATTTACATTAACTTTAAATAAGTTTTTTAATATGTCGATTGCGTCCGCAACTAGGTTAGCGACGTAATTAGATACATGATCAATAACATCTGACAACGTTACTTTATCATGCGTTATGTCGTACAAATGATCATGGAATTTGTTTAATAATTGAGTTGTATCAACTGTTCCATTGCCACAATCTTTAATTAATGAATTAATGAAATCGTGGTCATCGGGTTGTTTTTCAGGATACGTACGTAATTTATTCATAACCCAATCTCTAATATTAATATATGTTGTACCTTCCGTATTTGTTATAACTCCACCATGCTGTTTATATAATATGTATTTATGTTTGTATTTGCGATATTTATGGAAATATGAATTATTCATGTTATAATGCTATTTAGTATGTTTTATAGTATTATAATGTAATCATATACAAAAACTAACATATGGTATTATTTGGCAAGATGATGATTGAAAAATTGACATGTATATGCAATAATATTACAATATATCATATGTATATAAACGCATTATTTACGTGACAGTCCGCATGAATGTGAAAATAATTGACATAATTTCTAAATTGGATCAAAAATTGGTGTATAAATGTAACAAATACATACTTAAAACGGTTATGCCGTTTAACAAACGGAAGTTGAAAACCAAAAAAAAAAGCTAGTTATACTAGAACTAGCCATGCAAATGTGGGGAGATAACTATGGAGTACGACCGGAAAATAATTTAATACCATATAGTATCAATAAACTAAAAAAATGGATTACCAAACATGTCGATGATTTGTCAAATATTATTAATGAAATAGTTCAATTTATAGATAATCAATGTGGATGGGTTGAAAAAGATATATATCGAGAATTTTTAAGTGATATTGGTTGGTTTAAATTTATTGAGAAAAAGTAATAAATGTATAACCATTATACAATAATATATAGGGAGGATCCAGTAAATAATTTGTTTATATTTATATATTTCATATAATATAATATTGCATAAATAATATGAACATAAACAAATAAAAATATAGTATGTATAAACAAATGTAATAATTAATGCATAATCATAAAGTACATACATACCAAATACAATATATCAGTGCATTGTCTCGCCCAAATACTGGCGTTCCGAAAACGCATTTCAGTATGATACCGCGAGTGATATGGATTGATATGTGCTTGTGTATGGTAAATATATAACAACTATTGGTTGCGGTTACTCCTGTACAATAAATGGAGAAAAAATCCGCATCTATTCGCAGTTATATGGCTTGTTCAAATATACTGTTGTATATGCATTATGTTGCATTGTAATACGACAAATATTTACTGGACAGTCCTATAAATGTATAACCATTATGTAATAATATATAAATGCAACTTCCAATAATATCAACAGAACAACATACAGTTGTTAAAAAATTAAACAGAAACAATGTTATTGTTGATTCTGTAGCGGGTAGTGGTAAAACAACAACGAATTTATACATTGCAAAACAGTATTCTGATCGAAATGTGTTACTAATAACGTACAATAAAAAACTAAAATTCGAAACTCGTGAAAAAGTAACAAATTGTAATATTAATAATATGGAAGTACATAGTTATCATTCATTTTGTGTGAAGTACTATAACCGCAAATGTTTTACGGATACTATCATAAGAAACGTCGTTAGTAGTAATACAGCCCCTTTGAAACAGTTCACTTATGATATTATTGTATTGGATGAGCTACAAGACATGTCAATGCTATATTACGAGCTCGTTTGTAAAATATACAATGATAATGATAACAACAATACTCCAAAAATATGTGTATTAGGGGATGTAAATCAATGTATATATGAGTTCAATGGAGCTGATCGTAGATACATACAATATTCCGACAAATTATTAAAACTAAATAAATTTAAGTGGTGTAAATGCAACTTAAAATCAAGTTATAGAGTACCCAGTGCAATAGCATCATTTGTTAACAATTGTATGGTTAACCATGATCGAATAATATCTGTTTACGAATCGAAAAATCCACCAAATTATGTTATATGCAATGTATTCGATGAATCTGTTAATTCTCGTCCTTACCATGCATTATTAGTAAACTTAGAAAAATATACCCCTGATGAAATATTTATATTAGCTCCGTCGCTAAAAAGTTCTAACTCTGCACCGCGAAAACTCGAAAATTTATTAAAGCAAAAACATGATAATGTACCCATATATGTACCATCATCCGATGAGTCAAAGCTCGATGAAGAAGTTATTAAAGGCAAAATAGTATTTTCGACATTTCATCAAGCCAAAGGCATGGAACGCAAGTTAGTAATTGTATTTGGATTTGATGATAGTTACTTTAAATATTATAAACCGAATTATAACGTTAATACATGTCCAAATGAGCTGTATGTGGCAGTTACTCGAGCCAAAGAAAAATTAATTTTAATACATCATTATCAAAATAATTATTTACAGTTTATAAACATTGATAATTTAAGTAATTATGTAAAAATTCATGGAAAATTGTCCAAGAGAAAACAATGCGACCGCGTTAACAATACTATTGAAAAATCTGTTACAGAGTTAACAAAACACTTGCCATATTATGTTGTTGATAACTGTATAGGTTACTTAAAAGTAAATAGACTTAGAAATGTTTCGGAAAAAATAAAGATTAATAACAAAATTAAATATGATGATTTGTGCGAAGATGTAAGCGCTATTAATGGCATATCAATAGCATCTTATTACGAACTATGTAAAAAACAAGAAATGAATATATTAAATTATTGCTTGAATCCACCACATCACGTTATTGATGAAAATAGATTGCATGAGTTTCACGCGTCGCATTTACACAACTTACAGCGTATTAAAAATAACAACACTGAAAAAAAGTATTTACTGTATATTGCAACTATTTATAATAGCTTAACTTCTATGTATTTATTTCAATCTTATCAAATTAAAAAATTTAATTGGATAAGTTGCGAACAGTTCGATGAATGCTACGAACGCTTAGAAACATTAAATATATCAAATAAAGCCAGTATAGAACATGCAAGTATAATACGCGATACCGGTAACAATCCAGAACTTAAACAATATGCTATTACTGGTAGATATGATTGCTACGATAAAGGAAATATATATGAATTCAAATGCACGACAGAGTTGGAAAAAGAACATTATTTACAATTAGCAATATATATGTATATGCACAAAGCACAGTGTTATAATAATACTGTATGTAATGGTATTGATAATGTGTGTGTTGGTGATGTTATAGAATATGTTGTTGATTGTGATATATTTAGTGGCGTTGTCAAACATCGATTTAAAAACAAATCAATTCGTGTTAAATGTAATAATGGTACGATTCACATTATCGAAATCGATAATGTTCGGCATAATATGAGCTACGAAAAAAAGCACAAATACAATTTGAAATCAAACTACTATTTATATAACATATTAACGGATGAGTTAGTTAATATTATGTGTTCATATGCAAAGCTAACAAACATGATGATATATTTGATACAATGTAAATTTAGCAACATTAGTGCAATTAGTGATAATGACTTTATTAAGGATAATTTGAAAGTGTTTTGTAAGTATGTGTTGGAATAAAGCACTTGTATTTCACATTGTGATATTTTTGTTTATATTTTAAATATTTAGCGTAATATTCATCGCGACGTTTATCATATGTTACTGATTGAAGTTGATGAAGTAATTTATGGCAATCCGGACAAGATCCAATATCTGGTGAAAATACCAGATAGCACAATTGACACCACTTTAATGAGCCCATTCCGATTCTTTGAGCGCTACACTCATGACAGTACATTGATTTGTTTAATTCGGCTGGATATTCTGGAAACTTAAATCCACATTCACCACAATATGGTAATGGATATTTCAGCGTGTTATAATTCGCCGTATTTCTAAAAACACGTATATCTTGATTAAGTTGTTTCACAACTTCCGCCGGATCACCATCCTGAATTGGCGTGCCTTCGAAATCTGGGAATAACGCATTGTGTGTATTTTTCAAGCATTCATAAAAATCGGAATTATATTTTAATTTTAAAAAACCATTTATGCCAAGAATTCGTTGGATATCATCATCTGGTCTATGTGCACATATAGCACATAATCCTTTATCGATGATCGGATTATAATATTTACACTGTGTAAATACATTATCACTCTTATTCTGTATATCTATTCTATTACAAACTAAACATCGATCGAATGAGTATCCGCTCATAAATGGAATTTCGGGTATGCCATATTTTCCAAATATAAACTTATTGTCGGCAACTGTGGCTCTGTCAGTACGACTCATATGAGGATATCTATTTTGTGGATACAAGTAATTATCATTAATTGTGTCATTATTTATGCAATTAATACAACATTTGAAAATAGGTGCATCGTCATATCCTTGATCTCCTTGTCGTAAACTAGATGCCCGACCTGTAAAATGCATTCCAATTAATTCATTTTTACATATATTGCATGTAAATAGTATATCATTGAACGGATATATACGATTTCCTACATAAATCATTTTCAATGCGTTATCTTTATACATTTTTTTATTGTACGCTAGCTTATATAACATTTTATAATAATATGGAAAATTGTTACGCTCTGTAATATTCGCGGCCATTTATGTAATAGTTTGTTATATAATATTATTAATATATTTTATTTTTTAATTGCGTTATTTGTAATCGATTAAGAAAAACTTACAATTGTATTCGGTTGTTTGTATCGGTAGTATTACTTGAATACATGCATCATGTATATTATTAAATACAGTATCGTGTCGACTGTCGCAATTATTTCACGGAATCCATATATTTTTGCTTGTATTTAATATATTTGTTATAATGCCCACCACCGTGCCGGATTGTACTAGGTCTACGTCTATAGCCGGTCTGTTGTAGTTTCAATAGATCATTGCTACAATCTAATCTAAATTGTAGCATTTGTTCAATCGATACATTTTGTGCTATACTTCGTTCTAATTCTGAGTGATGTGCATATGGATTTTTGTTATATACCGAAAGAAAGCATTTTAGAAACATTAAGTTATATGCACCACATGAATGCGAATCAATAGCGTGTCCTTGCGTTGGAGTATTGATTCGGATGACTGGTGTATTTGTAATGTCGATACGTAATATGTTGCACATTCCTATTATTTTTTCTTTTACAGTATTTTCGCTTAATCCATCTCTGTTCGAATCCATATATAATATGTGTTGTTCTGGAAATATCCCACGCGCCATGTCATATTCCACGCATTCGTTAATTAATATTATTAAAGACCAATGCACCATATCATTAAATTGAAATACCAATGCTCGCTCATTGGTATATTCGTGGGAATACGTTCTACATAATGTTTGCAGTTTTTCAATTCGTGTAGGGTTTAGTACTTCGCGGGTACGTGGTGCGGATTGTAATTGTACTAATCGTTGTAATTGTTGTCTAGCATCTTGTAATTCATCGGCGACATGTTGTAAGTTATCGCCGGGTACATGTCTTTCGCGAATAATCATTTCAAGTGTTGGGATAGATTCACGTAAAGTTCGCATTGTTTGTTCATATGCCGTAGATAATCCCACGCGCTCAGAAACATATACTGGAACTACTTCACCAGCATCTACAAATACTTCGTCTCCAATTAATATTTGTTTACATACCCATATATCACGCGCATATGGAGATATATTATAACTTCTCATTATACAATTTGTACAATATTGTAGCAATGGTCCGTCAAAAACTTCCTTGCGTTGATCATCGCCTATTTTTAGTGTACGTATACTTTCGATCGACAATATATGTTCAATATCCATATCGCAATATTGTTCACGGTATTGTATAGCCCTGTATTGTAAATTGCGATCTACATTCTCATCTATCCGTCGCAGTAATGCTGTATGGTTTTCACGCGATGCCATGATTTTTATATTATTGAACAATATAAAAATTTAAAAACCATTTCAATTTAAATGGCTCAAATCAGACTAAACTATATGCCTATTGTCTATATGAATGTCCTATAATAAACGATAATAAACGATAATATTAGCGATCGCTTTACGTCAATAATAAAAAGTATATTTTAATATACTTTTTTAAGCGTGTATGCCAATCATTAATATGCATTTGTTATTTGTAAATTATTTGGAAAGTGCATATTTCGTACTCAAAATATATTTTGCTTTATATTTTTGATATTTTTTTTTATAATACGTTGAGCGTATATTACCACCAGTTTGTACAGATATACTGGGTGCATTTTCAATCATAACAATATTGTCAATAATCACACTACGTGCAAATACATCTTTAATGTCTTTTATTCCAATTGATATGTAAACGGGCACCTGTCTGAATTCAGCACAACCTAAACTGTGTCTTTCATAAGCACTCTCGGAGGCATGTATACCAAATGCAAGAATAAGTGGATTTGGTATATCTGGTGCAAAGGGTAAAGTCGAACTAATAATTGAATTATATGGAATTCTATATTCAGGTAATTTGGTTGCTAATATATTCACCATATAATCGTTCGGAGGTATAACTAACCGTCTAACATCATGAGATGTTTTAGTATTAATGATATGACACGCTATACTATGTGCTATAATTGTCCAATCTACCTTTTGACACTGCTGCATAGTTTCACGATACATCTGTACGATATCTTTATTTATACCATAATTCATTTGAAATGCACCTTCTATAATACATATCATTAAAGTTAAAATAACACGATCATCACTATCTTTAATAAACATTAAATAAATCGTATCATCATTACATGAGTTAAGCACTGTAAGCATTAAATCAAGTGGCTCAATAAGACCGTTAATATATTCCCTTTTTCGGCTGATAAAAATTTCAAAAGTAGTTCCGAAACGTGTATCGCCATCACCACCACCACCATTCATATATTGTTCTTCACTAAATATTTGTTTACAATATTCACCACATGTACCATTGCGTAGTATTTCCTCTACGGCTTTCGCTCTATCTTGTAAATAATCATAATATGTATGACTGTTCTGTTTATTAATTTTATGTAATTCAACTGTACAATTAAATAATTCTGTTTCAACTACAGCCGCCATTATTATATATGTGTAATATTGATATTAGTTATTTAGCGATTCGATTTTTCGTGATAACCGCGTAGCACATTATATTAAAATTAATGACATAATATTATTTTAATGAACCATAATCATTAATCGCATCATAATAACTATTTATATCGGTTCCGTTGTTGAAAACCAATAAAAAACGTAGTTAATTAATTTCGATATTTTTATATAAATGTATAACGGGTATGCATTTATATATTAATCAACACACATTGATTTTTCTTCATTTATAATGTTTAATGCATTGTAGTATTTGATAAATGTGTGCAATTGGTATTTGTCAATAAATGTAACATTATTGAACATTAAATTATAAAATCCTTTGTGATAGTGAGTTCCCTTACATGTATTGTTAGGAAATGGTAACACATGGTAATTATCGTTTATTATTTTCAGTACTGACAATGCTTTTATAATATACGGGTCATATAACTGCGCTATTTCTGGTTGTGTATGTATTTCGAAATTTGTTACATATCTTTTGTAATTAGGCGTGTTTATGGTGTCACATAGTATTATTAATTGCTGGTCGATATATGCATTGTGTTCAAGTAATATAAATGCTTCTTTTATTTGTTCGGTTGACGTCATGTGTATGTAATTTGATTTAATTGGGTATGTGTCGATGGGGTTGTTGGGATTGTGTGTAAATTCAAGTTGTGTTAGTATGGTTATTAGCAGTTCTTTAAGTAGCTTCATTTTTATTCTATGTTAATGATATGTTAATTGTATGTCAGTGCATTATTTATCAGTATTACCTAATATTTTCAATTTTTCATAATATGGTAATTGAGAAACGCAATTAATCCTATTAATGTATCTATTAAAATAGGAACATACGTATATTTACTTTTATTGAACGCTAACACCGTACATATCGCAAATGTTAAACTATGAATTGGCCGTAAATGATTCCACCATATTTTATCGCCAAATACTTCCGCACCAGTTTTTCGCAAATCAAGTAAATATATTGACATGAACGATATCGATAGTATGATAGCAATTATACCAACATATATTAATAAATTATCGTCCAATTTATATGTTGCATATGTCATTAATATTCTTGATACAATGCATCCGAAAATAAACAGTACAAATCGCTTTTGTATATTATTCATTAATTTATTTATATGATATGTAAATGAATTAATAAACGCGTTTCTAATTACCATATACCATCATGTATAACACAATGATGCGATTGATTTCAGTGCATTGCATTCATTTTAATATTGATTTCTTGTCGCTGAGTTTCTGATACAAGAACGCCTTTATCATTATATTCACATTGACGTTGATTAATGATATTTATTGTAGGTGTTATTTTCACCGCGTTACACGTAGTCCATTCGTTCTCGATGACTTGAAAATCATCCAACGCACTGTTAATTATACAAAGTCTATTTATTTCTTCACTATGCAAAAGGTCAGTTACCTTGGATTTTGCCGAATGTATAATATCGTCGGTAATATTGCGTTGTATTATTGTACCATGGACGTCCGTGACATATTTTTACATGAGTTCATATTGCGAGCTACGTATATTGGATACCGTTGTTATGCCAACTCATGGATATTATTAATGACTGTTACAACGTTAACAAATTAAACTATTCGGGGCATCTAATAATAGTTTATTCAATAATGCGTTGGATTTCGCAATGTTATCAGCGGTTAGTTCAATTGTTATTTCAAAAGTAACGCCATTAGCATATGCTTTAAATATTAACTGTTTTACATCCAGATCACTATTCTCCTTTTTAAATTCACTATAGACATCTGATGGGTCACTTATATATGTCGTATCATAGTACCCTATCAATGACCATGCTGTAATGGGATTAATTGCGTCAGAAACTATCTTATTTATACAAACTTCATTGCATGTAATGTATGGACATATTGTAAATAAGACGGTTCGTAAAAATTTATTATATTTTTTCCCAGTATGTGCCATTGATGTTTTTGATGACATTTCAACCGTATCTTTATACATGTACTCAATCGAAATACTTGATATACACTCATCATCTTTGTATAAGCATAATACAAGTCCGTCCGCTATATTGAATATTGATATTGTTCCGGTCATATTATAATAGTTATTACACGATATGTGTAAATTACTACATTTTTCATGTAGTTTTTGGTTAATTATACATAATTGCTCATTTACTTTTGTTAAATCGACATTATAACAACCTTTTTCATTATATGAGTACATAAATATTATTGAATGCGCCTTTAATTTAATTTGTAGCAACTCATAATTTGTATTTGGATATTGTTTACATATTTCAAATAAATAAGTTATTTGTGCAGGTTCACATATATCGCCTTGATTATCAAATACATATAATTCTCGGGATACTTGATTATATATGCAATATATGTGATACGTGTCACATTTAATTAAATACCGTTTATTATAATCAATATCAACAATTTGTATGTAATCAATATCTCGATATTTCTCACGCGTTCTAATGTATCTTCGATTGATATATTCGATGTTTTCATTTATTTTTAATTCAGAAACGGCAATCCCCCCCCTGATTGAATTAATTTGTTGTATTTGTATTTATACTTATTATATTTGTGTTTGTAATTATTGCGCATTGTTTAATATATTATATACAATATCGACATATTGTTAAATAAATCGTTGTCTTTTATTGTTGGTGGGTATAATTTAATTTTATAAAATCCAATTAAAAAAATAACCATAAAAACATATATACATATCGATATTCAACATGATTTATGCATTCGAGAAAGGTGAATATGTTTACGAAATGAATATATGCGCAAAAAAAGATAATATTATGGACATGTATAACAAAATACATAATATTTTTATAAAACATGATATCACTAAATTACCAATCTATTATGACCCGTTTCCAAGAACTAGTAGTGGTTACTCACAGCTAATTAACAAACAAACTATTACACATAATATACTTAATCATAAAATTAAATATGAATTAATTGAGTTTTGTAAACACACTTTAATGTGGAGCGGTTTAATTGACATTCACATAGACTGTATTCAATTACCTACATCGATACCGACGTATGCAAATCGTTCCATACAAAATGAATTATTAAACATAAATCGATATGTTAGTGAATTATGCATTTACAATGATCACATATTCGACATATATTTTAGGCATAAATATGAACAACATTACAATTATATTATTATAATAACTGGTATATGTAACGAATGCCAAAATAGATTGGAAGAAGAATTAAATATGTACAAATCTAAATTTAAAGAATTAGAAGACATCATAAAAATGCTTGAAACACGCATAGATAAACAAGAACATTTAACATTTAATGAATTGAAGGATAATACGCGCAATAAATACGAAACCATGAAAACGAATATTCAATCGCGCATATTAACCATAAACAATGATTTAGAGAAAATCGATATTACAACAATCAATAAAGTTGCATATGAAAATGATACAATTCAACAAACGATATCTGAAATACGCGCCGATTTAATTAATATAAAGCCGTCGGAAATACCAAGTTACCAAAAACATTTAGATATGCTGGAAGACAAGTATAACGGCAACTTGTTAAATATAA
>Ga0233437_1004577_pt1 | contig 16090 bp, 13 predicted proteins | sample SI_122_August201_FD_182714 | JGI IMG/M metagenome (GOLD analysis project Ga0233437, IMG submission 182714) | Seawater microbial communities from Saanich Inlet, British Columbia, Canada - SI_122_August2016_200_MG | ecosystem: Environmental > Aquatic > Marine > Inlet | place: Canada: British... | reverse complement strand
AGGACTTACAGGAGAGATAAGGGCTGTGGGTCATGTTCAGGCAAGAATTAAAGAAGCTTGTAAAATGGGATTTACAAAGTGCCTTGTTCCCAGCAGTACGATCAAACAATTATCAAAAATTAAAGGGATGACCATTGAAAGTGTCAGCTTTTTAAAAGATGCCATGGAGGTCTTGTTTTAATGGCAGCCAAAAAAAAGAAAAGCCCGAATAATAAAAAACCCGGCAAGAATCAGTGGGCAGATCATTTGACTCAAAGGGCAAAAAATGAGAATTATCCTGCTCGATCAGTGTATAAACTTGAAGAAATTCAAAATAAATTTCAAGTTTTGAAAAAAAAGGATATGGTGCTTGACCTTGGGTGCGCACCGGGTTCATGGTTGTTATATGCAGCTAAAAAGATAGGCAATCAAGGAAAAGTTTTTGGTATTGATTTAAAACAGATCCAGATTCAGTTGCCTGAAAATGTAGTTGCAATTAAAGACAATATACTAAATATGGATAATGGATCTGTTTTTGATGAAAAGACCCGATTCAATGCAATACTCAGTGATATGGCTCCTGCAACAACGGGAAGAAAGGACGTGGATGCATTAAGATCTTTTGAGCTCTGCAATATGGCTTTAAAGGTTGCAGATGATTTTTTGCTTCAAAATGGTAATTTTGTGTGCAAGATATTTCAGGGTAATGACTTTAATGACTTCCAAAAAAATGTTAAGTCCAAATTTAAGGATAGTAAAATTTTTAAACCGGAAAGTTGCAGAAAACAGAGTAAAGAAATATATATTATAGCAAAAGGTAAGAAGTAAGGAGGATACACAAAAATGTCAGGACATAGCAAGTGGTCGACAATAAAGCATAAAAAAGGTGCTACGGATGCCAAAAGGGGTAAGATTTTTACCAAAATAATAAAGGAAATTACCGTTGCTGCAAGAATGGGCGGAGGTGATCCTGAAACCAATCCAAGGTTAAGGCATGCATTGAATAACGCCAGATCCGAGAATATGCCCAAGGACACATTTGAAAGAGCAATTAAAAAGGGAACCGGCGATCTTGAAGGGGTTAATTACGAGGAAATCCTTTATGAAGGCTATGGCCCCGGCGGTGTTGCTGTTCTGGTGGAATGCCTAACCGACAATAGAAACAGAACTATTGCAGAGGTTCGCCAGGTTTTTAATAAAGCCGGTGGAAATGTTGGCACGGACGGGTGTGTTGCCTGGATGTTTGATAAAAAAGGGCTTATCATCGTAAACAAAGAGAATTCAGATGAGGAGACGCTGATGGAATTGGCGTTGGATGCCGGAGCCGAGGATATTAAAGAAGAGACACAATCATTTGAGATCATTTGTGAACCCGTCGATTTCGAGGCAGTCAAAGAAACCATTGATGCGGCAGATATAAAGTATGAAATGGCTGAAATAACCATGATTCCCCAGAATATGACAAAGGTTGAAGGAAAAGAGGCCGAGCAGATGATTAATTTCATGGAAGCGATGGATGATTGCGATGATATCCAGAAATTTTATTCCAATGCTGATATTCCAGATGAAGCATTTGACTCAATGTAATTAAAATATAAAAAAAAGGAGCCATGAATTTTTTCTTGGCTCCTTTTTTTTACCAGATCTGATTTTTATTTTTTATAGATCGATCATTTTTTGGACAGCACCTAATGCGTCTTTTCTAATGTCTTCTTCAACCTTTATTTCTCCGGTTAGATTTTCAAGACTGTCAAAAAGGTTTTCCAGCGTAATTTTTTTCATATCCTTACAATACATTTTTTTGGAAGCAGGATAGAAGGTTTTTTCAGGATATGCTTTTGAAATGGGGTATAGTAATCCTGTTTCCGTTCCCAATATAAAAGAAGAATGATCAGACTCTCCTGCAAATTTTATCATTCCTGAAGTGGATTGGATGCTGTCGGCAAGAGCAAGGACTTCGGGTGGGCATTCCGGGTGAGCGATAAAACATGCCTTTGGGTGGTCTTTTTTGGCCTTTAGTACATCCTGGGACGTTAAGGTATTATGAAAAGGGCAGTATCCATCCCAGAGATGAATTTTTTTTGAGGTGTTGGCAGCAGCGTACTGGGCAAGATTTTTATCCGGTGTCATCAGAATTTCATCACTATCAATGCTGTTGACAACTTTTATTACATTGGCAGATGTACAGCAGATATCAGAAGCGGCTTTTACTGCGGCAGAAGAATTCACATAGGTGATAACGGGGATATCTCCCAATGCCTTTTTTTTTGCCGTAAGAGAAATAGGATCAACCATATCCGCCATGGGGCAGCCGGCATCAGTATTGGGTAAAAGTATGGTTTTTTCAGGAGAGAGAATAAATGCTGTCTCAGCCATGAAATGAACGCCACAAAAGACAATTATGTCTGCATCGGTTTTTGCGGCTTTTATGCTTAATTCAAGAGAATCACCACAAAGATCAGCAATATCCTGAATCTCAGGGGGTTGATAATTATGGGCCAGGATGATGGCATTTTTCTTTTTGGCAAGTTGTTTTATTTTTTCTTTCATTTATTTTTCCTTCATTTATTTAGTGTTTGAACGAAAACTCACCCATCTACTGCGTTACTGCAAAAGTTTGCCAAATTATAAATCGGGCCTCATGTACAGGAGTACACTCCGGTTTCAAACTTTCTTGCGCCTTGTATATGGGCAATTTTTCGCCCAAACACGGGTTTCCGGTCAGGCACTATTTAGTCTAAGTTTATAATATTTAACCCTTTAAAAGGTTTAAACTCAAATAAGCCGGGGTCAATTTTTTTAAATTGAATATTATAGAATTCAAACTGGGTGGTATCATTATATGGGTTATATGTAACAGCTTTTATAATTTCACTATTTTTTTTTGATACCCGGATGACGATCAAAGAAATATCCGTATTTTTTTTTTTTGCATTTAGTTCAATTTCTGCATAATCTGCAGTAACCTCTTTAAGGGTGATGATATAATTTTTTCTTATAAGAGAAATGTTCGATAAAAAAGCACCTCCTGCACCTGTTTTAAAAAACTGGGATGCATCACCTATCATTACCTGGTTTTCTTCGGACCGAAAAATCCATAGCGATTTACCATTGGTAATGATCTCATGGTGTGCAGGTTCCATATATTCCCATCTCATTTTTCCGGGATGGCTAAAGGATGCTTTACCCGTTGCCTTCTCTGTAATATCAAGGGCGGCAAGTTTTGAAATTTGGATAAAATCAGCTTCAAAGCTTTTGCCGGAGTATTTTTTTTCAATGGCAGTTAAAATATCTTCTTTAGTAATTTCATTGTCCATGGCCAGGGCGGTTGAAAAAAAGATACAACAGCCAAGAATGGCTGGAAATATGTTCAGTCTTATTTTATGGAATAATGATTTCAATTGATTTCCTTTACGTATGACCTTTAGGTTACGTGTGACCTTCAGGTCATTAAGATTATCTAAGAAGTTTTTGAACATCTTTTCGTTTATCTTTAGCATATATTCTTCGCAGCTTTGGCTTTTCGATTTTTCCCGTGGGATTCCTCGGGACGTCACCAAAAAAGATCTTTTTAAGCTGTTTGTATCGGGGAAGCTCCTGTTGAAACTCGATGATATCACTCTCGCAAAGCATACAACCCGGTTTAACGCTGATGATTCCGGCAGGGATTTCCCCGAGCCTGTCATCCGGTATACCGATGACGGCAATATCTTTGATTTTCCCATTGTTCTGAAAGAAATTTTCAATTTCAACGGGGAAGATGTTTTCTCCGCCATATATAATCATGTCTTTTTTCCGGTCCACAAGCCAGATAAATCCATCTTTGTCATAGCGGGCAATGTCACCTGTGTAGAGCCACCCATCTTTGAGTGTCTTGGCCGTTGCCGCAGGATTTTTATAGTATTCTTTCATTACCCCGGGACCCTTGACAATGAGTTCCCCTGATTCATTGGCAAAAAGATGATTGCCCTGTTTATCAATAATTTTTGCTTCCCAGTCAAATCCCGGTAAGCCAATAGGACCTATCCGATTGGCATTTTCAAGTCCTAAATGAACGCATCCCGGGCCAGTTGATTCGGTCAGGCCATAGTTGGTGTCATAATCCTGGCCCGGGAAATATTTTTTCCAGCTTTTAATCAGGCTTGGCGGTACGGGCTGGGCGCCTGCGTGCATAAGCCTCCATTGGGAAAGCGAGAATTTTGAAAGATCAAGTTCGTTGTTTTCAATTGCAATAAGGATATCATGAGCCCAGGGAACTAGAAGCCAGGCAATGGTACACAGCTCTTCAGAGACAGCTTCAATAATCCATTTGGGTGTTACACCTTTGAGCAGGATACATTTCCCACCCACAAGAAAACTGCCCATCCAGTGCATCTTCGCACCGGTGTGATACAAAGGGGGAATACAAAGGAAGATGTCTTCATGGGTCTGGCCATGATGGGCCAGTTCAACATTGCAGGCATGTTCAAGATTTTTATGGGTTAAAAGAACAGCCTTGGGGTTGCCTGTTGTGCCACTGGTAAAATATAGAGCTGCATCATCTTCTACATCAAGGTCAACATTGGGAGGTTCATTACCTGATGCAGATTCGATAAATGTGTCATATGGAATTGCCCAGACCGGACAGGAGGTTTTTGAGCCGGTATAAATCCATAGTTGAACAGATTTTTCAAGCTCATTTTTGATGGCCTCAATCCTTTCAATAAATTCCTCACCAAAAATAAAAATTTTGGCTTCAGCCGTGCTCGTACATAAAAGTATTTTATCAGCTTCAAACCTGAAGTTTAGAGGAACAACCCAGGCACCTGTATAGAGAATGCCAAAATAGATGGGGAGCCATTCAAGGCAATTGGTCATCAATTGTACAACTTTCTCCCCTTTTTGAATGCCCTGGTTGGTAAGTGCATTGGCAAACCTGCTGGAAGTTGTGTAAAAGTCTTCCCAGGTAATGGATTTCCTGGAATTTTGAGAAGGTGTTCGTTCAACAAGTGCGGTCTTGTCTCTATACAACGATGCATTTCTGGCTAAAATCTGGGTAATAATCATTTATAATTAAGTGCCCTTTGGTAAATAAAAAAAATCCTGCCGGGCAACTATAGACCACGGCAGGATTATATTCAACAGGTTTTATCCTATTTTATTCAGGTTTTATTTATCTTTTTTAACCTCTTCGAAATCAGCATCAACAACATCATCATCATCTTCGGGAGGAGCACCGGCAGAATCTGAAGCCTCGGCACCGGGAGCACCTTGCCCACCTTGTCCATCCTGGGCTGCCTGCTGGTACATGACTTCGGCAAGCTTGTGGGATGCTTTAGACAAGGCTTCCATTTTTTGTTTAAGCTCATCAATATTGTTTGAATCTTTGGCCTGTTTCAATGCTTCAACAGCGGATTCAATATCTTTTTTGGTTGCTTCATCAACCTTATCGCCATGCTCTTTCAAGGTTTTTTCAGTCTGGTCAACAAGTGCTTCTGCACTGTTCTTTGTATCAACCAGTTCTCTTTTTTTCTTGTCCTCATCTGCATGCAATTCAGCATCTTTGATCATTTTATCGATATCTTCCTCTGAAAGACCGCTGGCTGCGGTGATTCGGATGGATTGTTCTTTAGCGGTTGCCTTGTCTTTTGCTGCAACATGAACAATTCCATTGGCATCAATATCAAAGGAAACCTCAATCTGGGGAACCCCTCTTGGTGCCGGAGGAATATCAGACAATTCAAATTGTCCAAGGGTTTTATTGTCTGCCGACATTTGTCTTTCACCTTGTAGTACATGGATGGAAACAGCGGGCTGGTTGTCGGCGGCCGTTGAAAATACCTGACTCTTTTTAGTGGGAATGGTTGTGTTTTTTTCAATCAATGTGGTCATAACACCGCCCAGCGTCTCAATACCAAGAGAAAGCGGGGTAACATCCAGAAGGAGCACGTCATTTACATCCCCCTGGAGAACACCTGCCTGGACAGCAGCACCCATGGCAACGACTTCATCCGGATTCACGCCTTTATGAGGTTTTTTCCCAAATATTTTTTCAACACGTTCTTGAACTGCAGGCATACGGGTCATACCCCCAACAAGAACCACTTCATCAACACCACCGGACCCCAGTTTGGCTTCTTTAAGGGCCTTTAGACATGGTTTCTCAAGTTTATCCAGAAGATCTGCCACCAGAGATTCAAGTTTCGCCCGGGTCAGTTTTACGTCAAGGTGTTTTGGACCCGATGCATCTGCTGTGATGAAAGGCAGGTTAATACTGGTCTCAGTGGATGTTGAAAGCTCCATCTTTGCTTTTTCAGCCGCTTCCTTAAGCCGTTGAAGCGCCATTTTATCGCCCCTGACATTAATTCCCTGGTCCTTTTTAAATTCATCGGCAATATAATCAATAATTCTTAAGTCAAAGTCTTCTCCACCCAGATGGGTATCTCCGGAGGTTGATTTTACTTCAAATACACCATCCCCGATTTCAAGGACGGAAACATCAAATGTACCGCCGCCTAAATCAAATACAGCAATCTTTTCTTCACCTTTTTTATCTAGGCCATAGGCTAAGGATGCAGCAGTCGGTTCATTGATAATTCGTTTTACTATAAGGCCGGCGATTTTACCTGCATCTTTTGTTGCCTGTCTCTGGCTGTCATTAAAATAGGCCGGCACAGTAATAACCGCTTCTTTGACTTCTTCACCCAGATAATCTTCAGCCGTTTTTTTAATATTTGCCAGTATAAAGGATGAAATTTCAGCAGGACTGTGCAGTTTTCCTCTTAAATTGATTCTGGTATCACCATTGGATGCAGCTTCAATTTTATAGGGAAGAATAGGGATATCATCCTGAATTTCCTTTGAATTAAATTTTCTTCCGATCAGTCTTTTTACTGCAAAAACAGTGTTTTCAGGGTTGGTGACAGCTTGCCTTTTTGCGGCTTGCCCAACGATGCGTTCGCCGCTTTCAGAGACAGCAACAATAGACGGCGTGGTTCGCCCTCCTTCAGCATTGGTAATGATTTTTACTTCGCCACCAGCTTCCATAACTGCTACGCATGAATTGGTTGTTCCAAGATCTATCCCAATTATTTTACTCATAACATACCCTCCAAGATATCTTTAATTTTCTTTATTTTTTTCAGTTTCTTTATTTACTCTTTTTGAGACAACAACCATGGCCGGTCTTATTAATCGATCATGAAGCAGATACCCCTTTTGAAGTGCCGTTGTGACAGTATTGTCCGGAAAATCATCTGTTTCAATCTGGGTGACAGCCTGGTGAAAGTTTGGATCAAACGGTTGATTCTCAGCCTCTATGGGCTTAACATTATAGGTTTCAAAGAGCTTGAGAATTTCCTTGTAGGTTAGTTTAATTCCTTCGAGCAATCCTTCTTCATCTGAATTTTCTTTTGTGGAAAAGATGGCCCTTTCCAGGTTATCCACAACTGTCAAAAGTTGTCTGAAAACCGTTTCATTGGCAAATTTTTTAAACTCATCGGATTCCCGCTGTTTTCTTTTTTTATAATTTTCAAATTCAGCTGAAAGTCTTAAAACACGATCCTTCTCAGATGCAAGCTGTTCTTTTAACTCTTTTGAAGTTTCCTTTTTGCCGGAACTTTCTTTGATTTTAGCTTTTGGGGGAGAATCCTTTGTTGGGGATTTGCCCTTTGATTGTTTTTTTTCTTTTACCAATTTTACTGCTCCCAATATTCCTTGAATTAAGAGTAATTTAGACAAAATTCAAATTAAATGATGGCTGAAAAATAAGTCTGTTTAAAAGCATGTCAAGATATAAAATTAAGGCTTATAAAAGAAAAGATCCGGCTGGCAGAAGGGTTAACGTAAAATTGCATGATCGGGATCGATCCACGACACAGAAGAGATCACTTATCGCTGCTTCCTTCCGGACCTGACGAGGTTCATGGCCTTCTGTTACGAGGCGACCGATCAGAATAATTCGCACCCGGCCTGCACAGCCGGAAGATGAAGTTATAGAGGGTTTTTAATTTTTTTTCAAGTCTAATTTGCTTTGAACCAACAATTACCTGGTCGGGGCGAGAGGATTCGAACCTCCGACATCTTGCTCCCAAAGCAAGCGCGCTACCAGGCTGCGCTACGCCCCGATTCAGTAATTAACACAATCATGTCAACTATCATTTTGTAATAATAAATGCAAGAAATTTAATTGAGCAGGCCTTCATTTTTTTTCAAAATAATGATCAATACTTTTTACAATGATTACTGCATATTCATCAAGAATGTTACTCAACTCATCAGGGTTTTGTGGCAGCAAAGAAATGGATAAGGGCTCAATCAATATTGCCGGCATGGTTGCCCCTTCAAGAAGGATGATGGGAGCACCATTTGAAAAAACACGATAGGTTTTTTTATGGGCCAAAAAAATGTTTAAAAAAGAATTGACGGCCTGCCTGCTTTCAGTTTGATGTAAAAGAGGCTGTGATTTCCATGTGTTTTGGGCAGCAGGTATTTCCCCCTTGCCAAGTTCAGGTGGATCATAATAGTAGAAAAAACCAGATGGTTCTTTAGAATTGTGCAAATGGATGCTGAGAAAAAAATCAGCCAGGTTTTTATTGGCAATAAACATTCTTTCAGGTTGAGAGATATTTGTATCTTTTGTTCTTGTTAAAATAACATTGTAACGGGATTCAAGTTTCCGGGCTATTTTCCCGGATAATTTCAAGACAATAGTTTTTTCTTCCATGCCACTGGAAGGGGCAAGTCCGCTATAAGGACCCCCGTGGCCCGGATCAATCACAATAATGCGTTGGTTGGTTTGAATCGTTGTGCCGGCAAATCCTGTGCCGGGCATGATCATTAATATGGTGATAATAAAGAGTAAAACGGTTTCTTTGGCCAATTTTCTTGACACCTTTATATATAAGCGTTATTTTAGAAAACTTTATGCAAAAGTACTTTTGATGTAATATTATTTTTATATATTACATTTTTTTAATTATTAGAAGTAATGTTTATTATATAATTCAATTTTAATAAAATGAATACAGGACGGAAAAATGCAGGTAAAAATCGAGAATAAGAGCACTGTGAAAAAAATGTTGTCTTTTGAAATCCCTAAAGAAGATGTTACTAAAGAGTTGAATAAGGCATACAATGACTTGAAAAAAAAGGCTGATGTGAAGGGATTTAGAAAAGGTAAAATTCCTCGCAAGGTATTGGAAAACAGATTTTCAAAAGATGTTCACGCCGATGTTGCACCCCGTTTAATACAGGAAGCATTTATTGAAGCCATTAAAGAACATGATTTGAATATTGTTGGCGGTCCACAAATGGATCCACCACCACTGGATCCGGAAAATGCCTATGTCTTTGAGATTACTGTGGAAATAAAACCGGAAATTGGGGATATTGAATTTGAGGAAATTGCTCTTAAACAAACCAATTATGAAATATCAGATGGTGAGATAGAAAGCCAGATTTCCATGATTCAGAAAACAATGGCCAAAAAAGAGAAAGTACAAGAAGAACGTCCTGTAAAAGATGGTGATTTTGTTCTTATAGATTATGAAGGTTTTTTAAATGAAGAACCATATGATAAAACACCCAAAATTGAAAATTATGTCTTGGGAATCGGGAAAGAAGCTTTGCCCAAAGAATTTTCAGAAAAATTGACAGGTGCAATCCCAGTACAGGATCTTGAAGTAGAAGTTTCATATTTGGAAGATTATTCTGATGAAAATCTGAAAGACAAAACTATTGTCTATAAGGTAAAACTAAAAGAAATTCAGGAAGAAATTCTGCCTGAAATTAATGATGAACTAGCAAAAGGTCTGGGTAAATTTGAAACCCTGGATGATGTCAGAGTATCCATTCGTGAAAATTTGGAAAAAGGATATGCTCAAAGGATAAAGCATGAACTTTCCGAACAGATTTTCCAAAATCTGTTGGAAAAATACGAGTTTGAAGTACCGGAAGTAATGATTGAAGGAGAACTTTCCGGTATCACAATGGAAGCAGAGCAGGCATATGCTGCAAATAATACCACCCTTGAAGAAGCAGGGCTCAGTAAGGATATGCTGAAAACCCAGTATCGTGATGTGGCGGAAAAACAGGCCAGGAGACATTTGATTCTGGATAAAATTATTTCCCAGACAAAACTTGAGCTCAATGATGAAGAACTGGAAAAAAGTTTTGAGGAAATGGCAATGGGAATGAATGCTCCTGTTGATGCAATTAAAAATTATTTCAACATGGATCCCAAACAACTTGAATATTATAAACAGACACAGCTTGAAAAAAAAGCGGTTGATATTATAATAGAGAAAGGCAGCATTACCAAAGTTGATCCTGATTCAGTTGATCAGGATTCTCCTGAAGATGATGCAAATACTTCCCAAGAAGATGAAGAAAAACAAGAAGATGCTGTAGTAGAAAATGATGCTGTAGAAGAAAATACAGTAGAAGAAGACAAAGAAAAATAATTTAATGTTTAATCAAAACTAATAAAAATTTAAATAAAATAATTATAAGGAGTTGAATCGTGCCTCTAATTCCAATGGTTGTTGAACAAAGCAACAGAGGAGAGCGTGCTTATGATATTTATTCACGCCTTTTAAAAGATAGAATTATTTTTATTGGCTCTGCCATTGATAATGAGGTTGCCAATGTTATTGTTGCCCAATTGTTGTTTCTGGAGTCAGAAGACCCTGAAAAAGATATCAGTTTTTATATCAATTCACCAGGTGGAGTGGTAACGGCGGGAATGGCCATCTATGATACCATGCAATACATAAAGCCGGATGTGTCAACCGTATGTATCGGCCAGGCTGCCAGTATGGGAGCGCTTCTTTTGACTGCCGGTGCAAAAGGAAAAAGATTTGCTCTGCCAAATGCCAGGATAATGATTCATCAGCCCCTTGGTGGTGCCCAGGGACAAGCCACCGATATTCAAATCCAGGCCAATGAGATTTTAAGGATGAAAGAAACATTAAATGAGATTTTATCCACTCACACAGGCCAGAAAATTGAGAAATTAGCTGAAGATACAGAAAGAGATTTTTTTATGTCGGCTGAACAATCCAGGGAATATGGTATTATCGACAGGGTTGTGGCTGACAGAAGTGAATTGGAAGAAGACTCAGAAGATTCTTCAAAGGAGTAGCAAAAAATTATGGCCGGGAAAAAGGAAGACAATGATCAGTTTTTTTGTTCTTTTTGTGGGAAAAATCAAAAAGAGGTTACAAAGCTGATTGCAGGCCCAAGCGTTTATATATGTAATGAATGTATCAAATTGTGCGGTGAGATTATTGAGGATGAAGAAAAAGAAAAACAAGTTGATACTGATGGATTAAAGGAATTTTTAAAACCCAAGGAAATCAAACAATTGCTTGATACTTATGTTATTGAGCAGGATAAAGCCAAAAAAGTTCTTGCTGTGGCGGTTTACAATCATTACAAACGTCTGAGTTCAGCCATAGAAAAGAAAAATGATGACGTGGAAATTCAAAAGAGTAATATCCTTATCATCGGGCCGACCGGGTGTGGAAAGACGCTTCTTGCACAGACCCTTGCCAGATTTTTAGATGTTCCTTTTGCCATTGCAGATGCAACTGCTTTAACCGAAGCCGGTTATGTCGGTGAAGATGTTGAAAATATAGTACTTTCCCTTGTGCAGAATGCTGACTATGATGTTGATAAAGCTCAGAAGGGCATCATTTATATTGATGAGATTGATAAAATATCCCAGCGTGGGGACAATCCATCCATTACCCGGGATGTGTCAGGGGAAGGCGTTCAACAGGCGCTTTTAAAAATTATAGAGGGAACCGTTGCAAGCATTCCGCCAAAAGGGGGGAGAAAACATCCCCAGCAGGATTATGTAAAAGTTGATACGTCCAATATCCTTTTTATTTGTGGAGGAACTTTTAATGGCTTGGAAAAGGTTATTGAAAGAAGAATTACAAAGAAAACCATGGGATTTGGAGCAAAGATCGTTGGTAATAAAGATAAAAATATCGGGGAACTGCTTGAGCAACTCAAACCTGAAGACCTGATTAAATTCGGCCTTATACCTGAGTTTTTAGGCCGCTTGCCCATTATTACATCTATTGGTGAGCTCAATGAGAAATCATTGGTTAAAATTTTGACGGAACCTAAGAACGCCCTTGTTAAACAATACCAGGAATTATTCAAGATTGAAGATGTGAAACTTCAGTTTTCAGATGAGGCACTGGAGGCCATGGCCAAAGAAGCAGTACAAAGAAAATCAGGTGCAAGGGGGCTTAGGGCTATTATGGAAGAAACCATGCTGGATATCATGTATGAAATTCCTTCAAAAGAAAATGTAAGAGAGTGCGTTGTCGGTGAAGAGGTCGTATTAAAAAATGAAGCCCCGATACTGCTTTATGAGCAACCTAAAAAGCAGGCTTGAAAATAAAGAGAGTTTTAAAATTTAATGATTAAATTGCCTAAGTTTATACATCCTGATGGTTCGGAAAGTGTAAAAAAACAACTGCCCCTGGTACCCTTAAGGGATATGGTGCTGTTCCCGTCTATTATTACACCTGTTTTTGTCGGAAGGGATAAATCTATTAAGGCCCTGTCAGCAGCCATGGAAGCAGACAAGCAAATTTTTTTAACCACCCAAAAAAATGCAGAAGTTTTAAAACCAAATATTAACGATGTTTTTCAGGTGGGTACAGAGGCCAAAATCACTCAGCTTCTTAGACTTCCCGATGGAAGTGTTAAAGCTTTGGTTGAAGGGTGTAAAAGAGGTAAAATTGTTAAATTAGCTGATGAAAATGGTTTTCTCAATGTTGAATATATTGAGGTGGTTGAAGAACCTTTGCCCGAAAAAGCAAGGGAAGCTGCCATCAGAACTGTCACGGAGGCGTTTGAATATTATGCCAAGCTTTCCGGTGCTGTGGCCCAGACCTTTTTTAAAACGCTTGATACTATTTCTGCCCATGAATCCAGATATGCAGATACCATTGCCGCCCAGATGCCATTTAAAGTTGCTGACAAGCAAAAATTGCTTGAAACCGGAAACATAGAAAACAGATTTTTTTTATTATTAGAGCTGATTCAAAAGGAAACAGAAGTCTTTACCATGTCCCAGAAAATAAAGGGCAGGGTAAAAGAGCAAATGGAGGGCTTGCAGAAAAAACACTATTTGAATGAACAGATGCGAGCCATCAAAAAAGAAATGGGAGAAGGAGATTCTACAGAGTTTCAAGATCTTGAAACCCGGATAAAGAAAAAAAGAATGTCCAAAGAAGCGACTTTAGTCGTAAAAAGAGAACTTGAGAAGCTAAAGATGATGTCTCCCATGTCATCGGAAGCCACTGTGGTCAGAAACTATATTGACTGGCTGATTTCTTTACCCTGGTTTAAAAAAAACCGATCAAAAAATGATCTTATAAAGGCTGAACAAATATTAGATCAGGATCATTATGGACTTGAGAAACCTAAAGAAAGGATTCTTGAGTATCTGGCTGTACAAATTCTTGTTAAAAAAATCAAAGGACCGATTCTTTGTCTTGTGGGACCCCCTGGTGTGGGGAAAACATCCTTGGCCAAGTCAGTTGCCAGGGCTACAGGAAGATCCTTTGCCAGAATTTCCCTGGGCGGTGTCAGGGATGAAGCTGAAATCAGAGGTCATAGAAGAACCTATGTAGGGGCAATGCCGGGCAAGATTATTCAAACCTTGAAAAAAACAGGGTATAATAATCCTGTTTTCTGTCTGGATGAAATTGATAAGATGACTGCTGATTTCAGAGGTGATCCATCATCTGCACTGCTTGAAGCATTGGACCCGGAACAGAATAAAAATTTTAATGATCATTATCTTGAAGTGGATTATGATCTGTCCCAAGTCCTTTTTATTACCACAGCCAATAGCTTGTATGATATTCCTGCACCATTGAGAGACAGGATGGAAATTATTCAGATACCGGGCTATACCGAGTATGAAAAACTTAAGATTGCCAAGGGGTATTTAATACCAAAACAATTGAAAGAGAATGGTCTTTCTGAGAGTGATGCGATTTTTTCAAAAAATGCCATTCATGCCATTATAAAACAATATACAAAAGAGGCCGGTGTAAGAAATCTGGAACGCGAGGTCTCTTCCGTGTTAAGAAAAATAGCTAAAGAGATCGTTCAAACCAATATTAGGAAACTGCATAAAATTTCAACAACCATGGTTTTAAAATACCTTGGCCAACCCCCATATAGAGATAGTGTACTGGAAACAGAAGATAAGACTGGAATTGTTACAGGCCTTGCATGGACCCAGGCCGGGGGGGAACTGCTCACAATAGAGGTTGTAACCATGCCCGGCAAGGGGAATGTCCTGGTAACGGGTAAGCTTGGAGATGTCATGAAAGAGTCTGCCCAGGCAGCAGTAAGTTATGTCAGGTCCCGCAGTAAAGAATTAAAGATAAAAGAAGATTTTTATAAAAAACTTGATATCCACATTCATGTACCGGAAGGTGCAATCCCAAAAGATGGTCCTTCGGCAGGTATCTCCATGTGTACAGCTGTTGTTTCAGTCCTGACCGGGAAACCTGTTTCAAGAATGACCGCCATGACAGGCGAAATTACATTGCGCGGAAGAGTGCTGCCTGTGGGAGGTTTAAAAGAAAAATTGTTGGCTGCCCATGCCAATGGTATTAAAAAAGTAATTGTTTCAATAGAAAACAAAAAAGATATCAAAGAGATTCCCAAAGCCATTCAAAAGCAAATGGAAATCGTTTATGCTGAGAATATGTCCAAAGTGCTTGAATATGCACTGTTGTGATATGAACTTACTCAAGATATGATATAAATTCCTTCATGGCATCTTTTTCGCCCTTTGTGGCAAGGGCCCTTCGAATTTCAACCATTTTTTTATGTTCATCCTCATCCATTAAAAGGTCTTCTTTGCGTGTGCCGGATTTGTTAATATTAATGGCCGGCCAAATTCTGTTCTCTGCGCAGTCCTGGGAAAGAAATAAATCCATATTGCCCGTGCCTTTGAACTCCTGATAGATAATGTCATCCATGCGACTACCCGTATCCACAAGAATAGTGGCAACAATGGTTAAGGAACCGCCATTTTCAAGCTTTCGGGCAGCACCGAAAATTTTTCTTGGAAACTCCATGGCATTGGCACCAAGACCTCCGGTCAGGGTTTTACCGAAGCTGTCTGTATTTGAGTTAAAAGCTCTTGTCATCCGGGTTAAAGAGTCAATGAATACAACGGAATTTTGTCCAATCTCAGCGCATCTGATAGCCGTATGCATGGCAAGACGTGTCATCCTCATGTGCTGTCCAGTCTGCTGGTCTGCTGAAGAATATAGGACATGAGCATCTTTTAAACCCCTTTGAAAATCAGTCACTTCCTCAGGTCTTTCGTCAACCAAAAGAATAAAAACTTTTGCATCTGGATGATTCATTACCACGGAGTTGGCCATATGTCTCAATAGGGTTGTTTTCCCGGATTTGGGTGGCGAGATAATCAATCCTCTCTGACCCATGCCGAGAGGGACAACCATATCCAGCGCTTTTCCTATGATATCATCTTTGTTTTGCGCAAGGTGATAACGTTCAAAAGGATTAATGCTGGTCTGATCTTGCAATAAGGGCGTATTTATAAAATCATCAAGGGGAAGCTTGTTTATCGTTTCCACACGGATCAGGGCAAGATTTGGATTGCTTTGTCCTTTTTGTTCTCCAAAACCTTCAATAAAACTGCCCTCTTTTAAATTTAGTTTTCTTATCAAACTATTTGGGACATAGGTGTTTTCAGGTTTGGGCTGGAAGTTTTCTTCAATTGCCCTTAAAAATCCAAATCCCTTATCCATAATTTCAAGATATCCTTGCACAGGTTCCATTGTAAGACTCCTCGGATGTAAGTTATGACGAATAAAATTAAGAATAAGAAATTGATCGTCATCGATAGTTTAAAAAGCAAAAGTAAAATCTTTTATGATGAAAAATCGAATTGTTACTTAAGCATAAATTATTTATAGCATATTTTTATATAGGCTTGCAAGTATGGGCTAATTAACCCAAATCCACCACCTAATTTTTTATAGACCCCTCCAAAGGAGATTCGGGGGATTTTTTTAGGGCCGAGGGCTTATTTCAGTGCGACTTTCCCTTTTTG